>Ga0181583_10000955_pt1 | contig 21072 bp, 14 predicted proteins | sample 071ome_31_FD_132461 | JGI IMG/M metagenome (GOLD analysis project Ga0181583, IMG submission 132461) | Coastal salt marsh microbial communities from the Groves Creek Marsh, Skidaway Island, Georgia - 071405CT metaG (megahit assembly) | ecosystem: Environmental > Aquatic > Marine > Intertidal... | reverse complement strand
GCACTCACACGCTCATGAGGATGCTTGGTCAGCGATTCAGAAACTTAATGATGCGGCTTGGGCCAGGGGCCATCATTGCATCGCTCACCATCGGCTCTGGTGAGCTTATTTTCTCCACTCGAGCTGGCGCCTTGTTTGGACCCAGAGTACTGGCTCCATTTCTGGTTATTTGTTTGCTCAAGTGGGTGCTTGTTTACACGGCTGGCCGGCAAATGGTTCTACGTGGAATCCATCCGCTTGAGAGTTGGGTTCGCTTGCCAGGACCGCGAGGATGGCTCCCGATGACCTTCCTCATTTTAGGGCTACCATGCTTTCCGATATGGGTTGCCTTTCATGCCAATACAACCGCTTCGATTTTGCCTCAGCTGACTGGTCATGCATTACTCCCTCAAGTCTTGTGGGCAAACCTCCTTCTATTTCTCTGCCTCATGCTTTGCCTGAGAGGTCGCTATCGTCTGTTAGAGATGGTTCAGTTAGTGATGGTTTTGGCGCTACTGGGTATTGCTTTGGGCGCCCTATTACTGGTTGCTCCCAGCATGGAAGAGTGGGTCAGTGTCATCCTGGCAACGGAAATGCCTGTTTATCCAGATTGGGTCGAGCAATACCCGAACATCGCAAGCCGACCGGTTTGGGTTGAGCTCTCGACCTACGTCGGCATTGTGGGCGGCTCCAGTTATGACTACCTCTGTTATGTGGCTTTCCTGAGAGAAAAAGGGTGGGGGAGAGCGAATCAGGGTGCCAGGGGTAAGTTGGTGTCTGCCAGTGCCATGGCTGAGGGTCTGACTGCACTAAGGTGGGATACTTGTTTTAGTTTCCTCTGTGTCCTGATATTTAGCAGCGTCTTTGTGATGCTTGGGCACGAGATCCTTGCACCGAGACACTGGGTGCCTGTGGATGGCCAGTTGCTTTCGATGCAGGCTTTTTTTGTTTCGGATGCTTTGCCATGGTTGCGCCAGGTTTATTTCATCGGTGCCTTGCTGGCTATGATGGGAACCCTGTATGGCACCCTGGAAGTCGGGCCGACGATTTACACTGAATGCGCTCGTGCCATGGGGTGGCGTCGTAGCGTTTGCAACTCAAACCTCAGTCGAACCAAAATACTCCTATTTATTTCGTTGAGTGCCGCCTTTTTGCTAGGGCTTATAGAGCTCAGCTCAGATACCGATAAACCTTTTTCATTCATCTGGCTTTTGACCCCAGCCAACCTGTTTACCGGGGTTTTTGGCTGCGGTCTGGTGCTGGCAGCTACCGGGTGGTGTGCCTTTAAGGGAGGGAGCAGTGAACCGGGTTTTCTTGCCGGTTACTGGAAATGGTTCATGCTTCCTTCAGCGCTTCTTTTCTTTGCATTGGGAATCAAGGGCTACCTGGATCACGGTGGCTGGCCATCCCTGCTGATCCTACTAGGCTCAGTAGGGGCTGGCAGCCTTGTGGCCCATTGGTGCCACCACCCAGCCTCAGCTGACTAGACCGATTCCAGGATCATGTTGCCGTATGCCGTGGTATCACCGGTGCGAATCAAGCCGATGGCCCCAGGGACACGTTGCTTGAATTTGATATGCGGCTCGTAATGTCTTGGTATGCCCCGACATGCTTTTTCGAAATCTTCCAGGATGTTGGGCGGGTTGGATTGGTTTAGTTCCTCTGCCATGTAGATGCCTCCACATTTCCAGTTAGGCAACAGGCAATCCAGGACCTGTGGGATGGTTGGGATGCCACGAACAAGAGTCAGGTCGACCGTCTCGATCATGGGCCAGAATGGAAAAGCCGCGTCGGCTATCACCAAGGTATTGGTATGCCGGACACGTGCGATCAGGGAAAGAAGCTGGGGGTTGATAATACCTTCAATGAGCATCTAGACAACTTAGGACTTTGCGACACTCAATGCAATGCGCCAAGTCGCTATCTGAACTGGCTCTCAGGCTGTCATTTGCCTGCTGACTGGGAACACGATAGCAATCGAAGTGCCTTGGTTGGAGGAAGACTTTAGACGCAGGGCTCCACCATGGCTTTCGACAATGCGTTTGACAACCATCAGGCCCAATCCAGACCCTTCAGGTTTAGAAGATTGAAGTAAGCCGCGGTTGTTTTCCAGCAGTTCCTGATCCATCCCTGATCCTGTATCAGTCAAGATCAGTTCGACGTTACCTTGGGATGATGGTGCTGGATGGTGGGAGATACTCAGTGTGAGTTGACCCCCATCTGGCATCGCTTGAATCGCATTGAGCAAGAGGTTGAGTAGCACTTGTTCCAGCTGGCCGGGGTCAGCTTCAATAAGCGGGAGATTGGGTGCTAGCTCTAAGGTGAAAGTCACATGTTGCTGTCGCATTTTATGGCGTGTCAGAGCCTGCAGAGCCTGCACGAGTCGACCCAAGTCAACAGATTCAATTTTGGGTTCATCGTGACGGGCAAAGTCCAGCACACGTTCCACGATTTTGTTGAGGTGGTCCATTTTTCTGCCCAAGAGTTGAGCATCTTCATGGCGAGGGTCCTCGGGTTCAAATTTGAGATCCAGGGCGTGGTAAACCATTTTCATAACGGTCAGGGGATTGCGGATCTCATGGGCTACCTCAGCTGCCAGCAAGCCTAGAGCTGATAATTTTTCTCGCCCCCTGAGTGCTTCCTCCAGCTGGCGCATTTCCTTATTCATCCTGGCCCGATGAATCGTCATGGCTGAAATGTTGGCAAAGGCTTTGAGAATATTGATTTCCTCAACTGAAAAAACATGAGGCTCGCTAGTGTAGATATTGAGCACACCAAAAGCTTGCGACTCGGTTCGAAGGGGAACACATAACATACTGACAAGCCCTTCCTCACAAGCCAACTCTGTGTTTTGATAAAGACTGGAATGTCGCACATCCTTTAATTGGATTGGATGATCACGGCGCAAGGCAGCACCAGCAAAGGATTCATCGACATGCAGTCTGGGCTTAGCTTGGTAGGTTTTGCCAGCACCATAAGAGGCCTTGAGGTCCAACCAGTCCTTTGATTCATCAAGTAACAGAACTGAGCCCATGGTCGCGGACATCAGGCGGCAGGCCTCACGGGTTACTGCCTCCAAGGCTTCATCCAGGCTAAGGGTTTGTTGCAGGGTTTCATTGATTTGAGCAAGGGATTCAAGCATGGCTGCCTTGCCTTGGATTTGCTGGAAAAGCCAAGTATTCCCAATAATCCTTGAAGCCTGAATAGCCAGAGCCGATAGCATTGCCTGATCGGTTTCATCGAAAGTGTTGACTTGCGTGCTATCGACATTCAGGACACCTCTGACTTCACCGTGCACATCGAATGGGACAGCCAATTCGGAGCGCACATCGCCCCACAGAGACATGTAACGAGCATCCTCCCTGACGTCAGCAATCAGGGCAGGGGAGCCATGTTTGGCTACCCAACCGGTGATCCCACGCCCCAAGGCTAGCTGATAGTCCTGAGTTAATGACTCAGGCAAACCCCGAGAGGCTTCTAATTCAAGGAGCGCATTACCGGGATTGACAAGCGAGATGCTTGCCGAGTCGGCAGCCGTCAATTCGATGGCATGTCGGAGGATGAGTTGGAGTGCGACTTTGGGTTCGAGCGTGGCTTGAAGCTCCTGACTGATATCATACAGACGGGCGAGTTGTTCGCGATTAAGCATGGTCCCAGAAACGGGACTGGAGGAATTGCCCATGGTGATGTTACTCATAGCATGATAGGGCCCCTTGCTCAACCGCCGCTAAGGGTAAATCATGGATCTGAACAAAGAGAAAACATGATGCACGAATGCTTCAATGACATCGATATGTATATGCCAGCTTGAGCTGCGAAGGTCGGTTCACTAAGATTTAGTCATGGAAAGTGAACATGAGCTGCCACCGCAACAAAGCGAGGCCATCCTAGCCAAGCATGACGAGGCTATGTTTCTTTTTTCTCAGGCGAAATACGATCATGCTATCAATTTACTCACCGAGATCCTTTCCGAAGCCCCAGATTACCCGGATGCCATCATGAGTCTGGCCATGGCCCATTATCGTCAAGAATCGTATCAGGAGGCTATTCGGTTGGGCCACCAGGTGGAGTCGCTTTGCCCCAATCATCCGATGCTTCACACCAACCTCTCGCTTTTTTACGTGAAAATTGGCAACAAGGAAAAAGCTGAGCATCATGGGCTTCAAGCGAAGATTGCCTCCTGGAAAATGGGTATGGATACGCCCAATGAGCCTGCCAATGAAGAACCCTCGCTCGAAGTTAATCGTCCCAAACCCACAGGCTATCGGACACCTGAGGTGTTTCCAGAACAACCCTGGAAAAAGCCCTCAAATTGATCCGTGGGGCAGGCAGTCTCGGTTTGTGCTGAGAACTCATGCATAATTCTCATCCACACATCCCAATACTACCACTAAGATGCCGGCAGTGACTAACTAGACATAACAAATATTGTGCGAAATTTAGTCGGGGCTTTTGCTTGAGCCTGTGATCCTTGAGGAATCCTTTAGTTGAGGCGTATTACGGGTGCGATTTGCGGTCATGTCGGCTTTGTCGGCGGTTGGCCTGTAACCTCGAAGAATCCTTTTCCTGAACTTTGTCGCCCTTGGTTTGATTCGCTTCTTTCAGCGGATCCTTGGCATCAGATCCTTTTGCTGCGGATTGGTCTTTCTTGGTAATCCTGATGTGATCTCGCAAACAGATGGGTATATCACTTCTCCCGCCAGCTCGATAATCTGCCCATAGCGAGTCCGCGATGACAGCTGGATTCATGCCTTGAACCTCCGTGAGGTAGAACCAGATATGGTTTAAAAGACGTGTCAAAGCCATGCCGTGCCGCTGGCCAGTGTGCTGAAAGAGCCAATCACTAAAAGACAGGAAAGCTTCGAAAGGATTGGATCTATCGTGACATAGGTAGCGGACAGTTTGCGTGAAATTACCGCTATTGGCGACCAAGTCCCAGTATCGGGCCAACCTTTTGACCCGTTGGAGTGCCATGTAAGTCATGTCAGCTGTCTTGAGCACTTCATAAGGTGCTTGCTGATCATAAATCATGCCATGAGTCTGATCATGCCTTGTAATGGGGGTTCCTCTCAGTCTTTTAAGGATACCGATCTGAATTTCTTGAGGATCCAAGCCCAACACCTGATTAAAACCTTTCCCAAAACTCATGAGATCTTCCCCGGGTAATCCTGCAATCAAATCCACATGCAAATGGGCGTGGGTGGATGTTCGGAGATAGTGCAGGTTTTCGCACAATTTATTGACATTTTGTCGGCGACTGATGAGGTCTGAAACCACTGGATTGAGGGTCTGTATGCCTATTTCCAGCTGAAGGCTTCCTGCTGGGAATTGAGCGATTCGCTCCCTGAGAGCCCCAGGGAGACGGTCTGGAATCATCTCGAAGTGCAGGAATAAGCCTGGTTTCATACGCTCCAGAAAAAAATCCAGAATCGATTGACTTGTCCGTAGATTTAGATTGAAGGTGCGATCAACGAATTTGAAATGCTTGAGGCCCCGATCCAATAAAAGCTGCATTTGATCAAGGAAAGCATTGGTATCAAAACCCCTGACTGGCGTATCCAGCGATGAGAGACAAAATTCGCAAGTAAACGGACACCCCCTTGAAGCTTCAACATAAACCACGCGTTGGGCTAGATCTTCATCCAAATAAAGTGGATAAGCCCATTCTAACTGTGCCAAGTCGGGGAGTCCCCCTGGTATCATCCACGGGAGGGGCTCGGAGTTTGCTGGGCTCAGGATACGCTCACAAAGGTCTCGAAAAGCTACCTCCCCTTCCCCTGTGACCACATGATCTGCGGTTTTTAGCCAGGTTTGCTGATCCATTTCAAAGCTCACTTCAGGCCCCCCCAGGATGATGTGTGTCTGAGGTGAAACAGCCTTCAGAATCCCGACCACGGATTTGACTACATCCACATTCCAAATGTAGACGCCAATACCGATGATTTTGGGTTGCCTATCCAATAATTTCTCGACGATCTCAGCCGGCCGCTGGTTGATTTCGCACTCCAGAAGGTAGCTCTGGGCCTTGAGCGGACCAAGGTTAGCCTGAATACACCTAAGACCAAAGGAAGCGTGGATGTATTTTGCGTTGATCCCCAGCAATAAGATCGATGAATGGGCAGCCTCTTGAGACATGTTTTCCGGCCTGATCGAACCTTCATTATCGAGCCTGTTGAGGCAAAAACCAAGGCCTTGTTTGCCTTGAGAAACCTCTCACTATGACAGGACATGGTCGATCCAAATGCTAATATGAAGTGTGTGTTACTGGGCCACAAGGATTGATCTGAGCTTCCGGGCCTGAGTTGTTTCTAGGACCTGCGGAATTTAGGCTTTCTGAGTCAGGGTGGCTTTGATTGAATCAAATCCACAACATGAAAATTTTGGTTATTGGCTCCGGAGGCAGAGAGCACGCACTGGTTTGGAAACTGGCTCAATCTGAAAACACCACTCAATTATGGTGTGCTCCTGGTAACGCCGGCACCGCAATGGAGGTGCTGACCCGTAATGGTCAAGTGGTTGAAAACTGCCCCGTAGGAGCCGAAGACCTGGAAGGCTTATTGGCATTGGCGCAGGAAAAAAAACCAGATCTGGTCGTGGTAGGACCTGATAATCCCCTTTCCGCTGGTATTGTCGACTTATTCCAAGCTCAAGGATTGACTATTTGGGGGCCGAATCAAAAGGCGGCTCAATTCGAGGCTTCGAAAGCATTTTCGCAGCGATTCATGGATCAATATGGGATTCCGACGGCAAAGTCGGGAGTCTTTGATGATGCCGATAAAGCGATGGATTTTGCTGCCTCCCTGCATGGTCGCTGTGCGGTGAAGGCTGATGGCCTGGCTTTGGGTAAAGGAGTTCTCATCACTGAGGACCTGGAGCAAGCACGGCAGGCTATCAAGCAAGTTATGGTTGATAAAGCTTTTGGTGAGGCTGGTAAACAGGTGGTTATCCAGGAGAAACTTGAAGGGATTGAGGTTTCCATGCATGCACTATGTGATGGGGCTCGATACCTGCTTTTTGATACCTCTCAGGATCACAAACGTGCACTCGACGGCGATCAAGGCCTCAATACTGGAGGGATGGGCACCTACTCACCGGCTCCATTTTTGAGTGCCGATCAGATCCGCTTGGTAAAGGAGGAAATCCTCGACCGCTGGGTTGAGGGTTGCATGGCTGAGTCCATTGATTTCCGAGGGATGCTTTACCCTGGTTTGATGATGACATCGGACGGGATCAAAGTATTGGAATTCAATGCTCGGTTCGGTGACCCGGAGACTCAGGTTTATTTGATGCGACTGAAAAATGATCTCCCCTCCTTGCTCATGGCCAGCGCAACGGGCAGCTTGGAAGGACAGACGCTTGAGTGGGCAGACCAAGCAGCTACCTGCGTTGTGATGGCCTCAGGCGGGTATCCAGAGTCCTATCCCAAGGGCATTGAAATTAAAGGGTTAAAGGGTGTGGAAGCAATGAGTGGGGTGAAAGTTTTTCACGCGGGAACCCAACTCAGTGATACCGGAGCATGCGTGACCAGTGGCGGGCGAGTCCTAGGTGTGACCGCTTTGGGGAATAACCTCACTGAGGCGACTGCTGCTGCTTACCGAGCCGTCGAAGCCATCGATTTCACAGGATGTCATTTTCGTCGTGACATCGCAGCGAAGGCCCTTTAGTTGTCAATGCTGTCGATGCCATCCGTCTCCCCGGTGTCAGAGGACCATTTCGTATCCCCCTCTTGTCGTTTATGACGGCCTCGGTGATCCTGTGCATACCCAAATGAATTTCATGATCCATACCCAGCGGATACGCCTCTTTCCGGGACTTATCATGCTTTGGATGCTTTTGGTTGCCTGCCAACATTGGGCTCAAGGGCAGGAAGAAGCCGTCTCAACCCTCGAGCTCCCCAAGCTCGATGAAATTAGGGGCATCCTGGCGGAGAATCTTCCCCATCTTAGCCGTCAGGATATCGACCATGCCGCCCTCCAGGGAATCCTGACCGAATTTCAGGACCGGGTCGAACTTTCCCCTGCTCCTGAACATACCGATCAGCCTTCCTCATCGCTTTCTCGAAAGGAATGGCTAGAGCAAAACTTACTTTATTTGAGGTTCCACCGCCTAGCCAAGGGCTCGAGCGAGGAAATCATCACCGCCTTTCGCGATAGCCCCTCCCCTACTCCATCTGGTCTCATTGTGGATTTGCGTTATTGCCAAGATGACGACTACCGAGCGCTTCCGGAACTGATGCGACTTTTCATCGATGAGCCTATGACTCTGCCCGATTTTGGGTGGGGCCTTGTTGGTATTGATCCAGACGCATCGGGGGTTGGATTGCCTGTGGTCATGTTAATCAATCAAGCCACTCGAGGTGGGGCTGAGGTATTTGCCTATCTGATGCAAAAGGCTGGAAAATGCGTGCTGGTAGGGAAAAAAACTGCTGGGCGAACCCTTATCAATCAGTCCTTCAACCTAAGCACGGGACAGGTTCTCAAACTGTCTACCAAGGCTGTCACCGATCAAGCCGACCATCCTTTGCTTGAAGGCGGTTGTGCTCCTGATATTTTGGTCAATGTTTCAGACTCAGACCAGGCTGCCTGGTTTGATAATCCCTACTGGAATTCCTTACAATCAGGTTCAACAGCTGATTCAGACCGGCTTAACGAGGCCGAATTGATGAGACGCCAGCGTGAGCGTCAGGGAGACACCGAGTCAAAACCCGAAGTGGATGCTAATGCTTTGGCTCAGGAGCCTGTCATTCGAGATCCCATTCTCGCCAGAGGAATTGATATCCTGAAAGGCTGGTCCATCCTGGCACCCCAAACTAAATGATGCGTCTCACGATAGGCTCACTGACAACCCCATGAACAGACCCATTACCTCATCCACGATACGGCTATCATGAGACAGATTCTTTTCGTGTGCACTGGGAATATTTGCCGCAGCCCTATGGCGGAAGGATATTTACGGCATCTTCTCCAAGATGGGAAGCTGGGGGAGATTACCGTTCAATCAGCGGGAATCGGCGCCTTGTCCGGTCAACCCCCCAGTCAACATGCCGTGGAGGCAATGGCTGAAAAACAAATTTCCATTCAGGCTCAGCGAAGCCAGATGATTGATGCCGATCTGGTTGCGAGTTCGGATGCCATCTATGGTATGACTCAGGGCCATGTGAATGCAGTCATAGAAATGTTCCCACGGGCTGCCGAGAAAACTTTTCTGGTCAGGGCCCATGTTGAGGACATGGACCGGTATCAAATGCAAATTTCTGACCCCATAGGAGGTAACTTGCACGTTTATCGGGCCTGCCGTGATGAAATCATTCAGGGGATTGATGCCATGCATCAACACATGCTCAAGCAATCCAAAGCAAGCTCCCCCAGCCTGCGCTTGGCCATTGGCAGTGATCATGCTGGTTGGAATGCTAAGAAGCATATCCTCCAGGCCTGCCTCCAGTCAGGCCATCAGGTCACCGATCTAGGGACACTCAGTCAGGATTCGACAGATTACCCTGACTATGCTTTGGCGGTTTCAAGGGCAGTCGCTCAGGGGCGTGCTGATTTTGGTATCCTGATTTGTGCTTCAGGAGTCGGGATGTCCATCGCAGCGAACAAGGTCCCAGGCATTCGTGCTGCGCTTGTCGCTGACACCACCACAGCCAAGTTGTGTCGAGAGCATAATCATGCCAATGTTCTCTGCTTAGGAGCCAATCATAGGGAGCCTTCGTCGCTTCAGGAATGCGTGGAAGCATTTTTGGCAGCTACACCGGGAGGTAGTCGCCACCAGCGTCGAGTCGATAAAATTACAGCCATGGAACTGAATCAAAAGCAAACAGTGCAGGCGGTTGATCCCGCCATCGCTAAAATCATTGAACAGGAAAAGCAGCGTCAGCAGCAAAATATTGAGCTCATCGCCAGTGAAAACTTTACCAGCCCGGCGGTCATGGAAGTGCAGGGCTCGGTCCTGACCAACAAATACGCCGAGGGTTATCCTCAAAAACGCTGGTATGGTGGATGTGAGTTCGTGGATGAGGCTGAGACACTGGCCATTGAACGAGCCAAGTCTCTTTTTGGAGCGCCGCATGCCAACGTGCAACCTCACTCGGGATCAGGCGCTAATATGGCGGTTTACTTCTCGGTGCTTCAACCAGGAGACAAGATTTTGACCATGGATCTAAGCCATGGCGGGCACCTGACGCATGGCAACAAGGCCAATTTTTCAGGCAAGTTCTTTGATGTGGTGCACTACGGCGTGAGTGAACAGGACGAACGGATCGACTACGACCAACTCGAAGCATTAGCTCGGGAACACCGTCCCAAAATGATCACTGTTGGTGCAAGCGCCTACCCCCGTATCATCGATTTCGCTCGAATGGGAGCCATAGCACGTGAAGTGGGTGCTTACATGCTGGCAGATATTGCTCATATCGCCGGCCTGGTAGCTAGTGGGGTTCATCCTAGTCCGGTAGGGCACGCTCATTTTGTGACCACCACGACCCACAAAACCCTTCGTGGTCCGAGGGGGGGATTGATCCTTTGCGAGGAAGAGTTTGCCAAGCAGATTGATTCTCAAGCATTTCCCGGCATACAGGGAGGCCCACTCATGCATGTGATTGCCGCTAAGGCTGTTTGTTTTGAAGAGGCCCTTCAACCGTCATTTCGTGCTTATCAGCAGCAGGTCGTACGCAATGCCGCGGCTCTTGCTGAGGGGCTCAATGCCAATGGATTCCGTCTTGTCAGTGGTGGCACCGAAAACCACCTCATGCTCGTTGATGTCGGTAGGCGGGATTTGACCGGTAAACAATGTCAACATGCGTTGGATGAAGCTGGTATCACGGTCAATAAAAATACCATCCCCTTTGAGACGCGATCACCCTTTCAAGCAAGTGGCATCCGCATCGGCACACCCGCTGTGACCACTCGAGGTATGAACGAGGGTGACATGCAGCAAATTGCCGACATGATATCAGAGGTGATTTTGAACATAAATAAGGTTGACGTGGCTCGAGCAGTTCGGCAGCGTGTCAATGAGCTAACTGCAAGATATCCCTTGCCTTACTGAGCTCTCTCCCTGCTGACACTTTCCTCAACGTCGTATTGGAACAGCTGTCATTGGTTGATTCGAGTGCTATCCCTTGATGATCTGGTTGATTCAATTTTAACAACCTTGGATCGTCTCAGAGGGCCTAGCAAAGCTCGGGATGCCTATCAGATCGAGTTTCCTTAAGTCCCTCTTGATTTAAGTTTCTCCTGATTGGCGGAAAATCATCCTACTAGCCAGGGAGGGGACATTTATTTCACATCCTAGATATGCCAAAAGCTACAGCCAAAAAGAGCTCTTCCCGAAAGAAGGCTACCGCCTCGATTGAAGAACCCTCTGACCTTGCTTCTGTCGAAGCTGACCAAGTATCCCCTGCCCCGCGAAAGCGCACAACGCGCAAAAAGGAGGCTAAGCAAGAGCCTGCGGAAACCGCTGTCCCTGATACCGAGGAGGTTGCCTCCGACTCCGGTGACCAGCCAGCATCAATCGACGCCCAGCCCGATCGGGCCGAAGAAGGAAATCCCAGCGCAGATAATGGCGCTGAGCCTTCACAAGAGTTAGCTCAGAGCGACGAAGAGGGTAACTCGGTTTCCCGCAAAGGTCGTGGCAAGGACAAGACAGCCCGAACGATCCACATCAGTCAACTGCAGGCCATGTCCATGGTGGAGCTCAACGGGATGGCCAAGGAGCTCGAAATTGAAAATTTCGGCACCATGAAGAAACATGAACTGATTCTTCAAATCCTACAGCAAAACGCTGAGCGGAGTGGTGTGATGTTTGCAGAGGGGGTCCTGGAAATCCTACCTGAAGGTTTCGGCTTCCTACGTTCGCGTAGCTACAATTACCTTTCCTGCCCTGAAGATATTTACGTTTCTCCATCGCAAATTCGGCGATTTGATCTTCAGACCGGCGATATTGTCGCAGGACAAACCCGTCCTCCCAAAGAGAAAGAACGTTTCTTTGCGCTGCTCCGAGTTGAGGCTGTCGACAAGGAAGATCCAGAAAAAGCCAAGGATAAGATTCATTTCGATAACCTGACACCCCTATTTCCTGAGGAACGTTTGTTACTGGAAAATGACCCCACTGAGTTTTCCACCAGGGTTTTGGACCTAGTTTGCCCCATCGGAAAAGGTTCCCGCGGCTTGATCGTGGCGCCACCGAGGACAGGTAAAACGGTGCTCATGCAGAATGTTGCCAATGCCATCCTCAAGAATAACCCCGAGGTTTATTTGTTTATCCTACTCATCGATGAGCGCCCTGAAGAAGTCACAGACATGGAGCGCACATGCAAAAAAGCCGAAGTGATCAGTTCAACCTTTGATGAACCACCTGAACGACACATTCAGGTAGCGGAAATGGTCATTGAAAAAGCCAAACGCATGGTTGAGCACAAAAAAGATGTGGTGATTTTGCTCGACTCCATAACCCGATTGGCCAGGGCCTATAACACGGTGCAACCCCATTCTGGGAAAATCCTATCTGGGGGTGTTGATGCCAATGCGCTGCACAAGCCTAAACGCTTCTTTGGGGCTGCGCGCAATATCGAGGAAGGTGGTTCGTTGACCATCATTGCTACCGCGCTGGTCGACACCGGATCCAGGATGGACGAGGTGATCTTCGAGGAATTCAAAGGGACTGGTAACATGGAAGCTCACCTCGACAGAGGGCTTGTCGATCGACGCATTTTTCCATCGATTAACGTCGAGCATAGTGGCACTAGGAAAGAAGAATTGCTATACCATCCTGATGAGTACAGCAAAGTGGTCCTGCTCCGAAAGGCTCTGACTGGTGTGCCCTCGATCGAGGCTATGGAGCTGCTGCTCAATAAGCTCAAGAAGACCAATTCCAACATTGAGTTCATGCTTTCGGTCGGACAGCCTTGAGCAATGGGATCACTGAACCCAGAGCGGTTCAGGATTCTTGTGCCCAACGCACGCCCAAGTCATGGTCCAAGCCAATGTGGTCTAAAATGCGTGCCACCACAGTATCGGCCAAGGCATTCAAACCATCAGGCTGATTGTAGAAATGCGGGCTCGCTGGCATGATGGTTCCTCCTGCTTCAGTGATGGCTACCATGTTGCGGAGTTGGATTAGATTCAGGGGTGTCTCTCGAACAACCAATAACAACTGACGGCGCTCTTTGAGGACGACATCAGCACAACGGAGCATTGCATCTTCGCTAGTGCCATGAGCTATCCTCGCCATGGAGCCCATGCTACAGGGTACGATAACCATGGCGTCGGGGGGATTGGATCCACTGGCAAAGGGGATCTGCATGGACTTGACCTGATGGTTCACAACCCCTTGAGGTAGTTCAAGGCCATCAGGTAGTTCCGCATCCACCACCTGCTTGGCGTATGGACTCATGATCAGGTGGGTTTCCACTGATAAGGTAGCAAGTTGTTGCAATAGCCTTTTGGCATACAGGGCCCCGCTGGCACCAGTCATGCCCACCAGTACCCGCATCTTCGGTTTAGGATCATCAGACGATTGCATGTGCCTAACATGGAATGGCCACGGACATTATGCAAGTGAGTGGTTGAAGCATAGCTCAACAAACCCACTTGCCCCATGAGGCGAGTGACTCTAACTTGACGCACTTAGATGCGACCCAGCTGCGGATACCGCCCTTACCCAGGGAACGGGGCTATCTTTGCCTGGATCATAGACTATGTTGCATGCACTCTATTTTGCTATAGTTCCTGAAACAGATTGGCGATGGCACATTCACAATCCAAGGGCGGAAAGTCCGGTTGGCGCAACGAGTCTGTCATGGCTCAGCAGCTAGAGTCGCAGCTTGCCCTCAATCAAATGAGGCTTCCTGACCTGTGGCAGCAGGAAGCGGTCAATTCACTTCGTGATGGGATGGATGTCGTCCTTCATGCACCGACCGGGGCTGGTAAGACTTTGATTTTTGAACTTTGGGCTGAGCAAGCGCGCAAGCGCCAGCAGCAGGCTATATACACTGTCCCCACTCGAGCCCTTGCCAATGATAAGCTGGCTGAATGGCGTGCCAGAGGTTGGGATGTGGGTATATCTACCGGCGATTTGTCCGAAAATTTAGATGCTCCGGTATTGGTGGCAACTCTGGAGACGCAGAAAAGTCGTTTGATCCAGGGAGAGGGTCCCGCCTTACTAGTGGTGGATGAATATCAAATGCTTGGTGATAAGGATCGTGGGCTCAACTACGAGATCGCCATGGCCATGGCGCCTGCCGGCACGCAATTGCTCCTTCTCAGTGGCAGTGTGGCCAATCCGAGACAGGTCGTCGATTGGCTTGAGCGCCTTGGCCGCCGAGTTCGCCTGGTCGAGCATCATATTCGTCCAGTTCCTTTGGAAGAGCTATCCCCAATGCGATTGGGGCACACGCTTCCTAAAACCATTCGATCCTATTGGGGTAAATTTGTTGCCAACAGTCTTGCGGAAGGATTAGGCCCCGTCCTGCTTTTTGCACCTCGGCGCAAAGCTGCAGAAAAACTTGCGATGGAGTTAGCCATGGAGCTGCCTCCCCCTCCCCCGCTTTGCCTGACTGACGATCAAAAGAGGCTGCTTGGAGACCGTCTGGTAAGGATGCTCAGTCGTCGTGTTGCCTACCACCATAGTGGTCTGAGCTACGCCGCCAGGGCTGGGGTGATTGAGCCGCTTGCCAAGGCAGGTCAACTACGGGTTGTGATTGCCACCATGGGATTGGCTTCAGGAATAAATTTTTCCCTCCGTAGTGTGGCACTCGCAGCGGATTCATATCGACGAGACTACCAAGAGTTCCCAATACAACCCGACGAAATGCTCCAGATGTTTGGCCGTGCAGGCCGTCGAGGAATCGATGAAGTCGGGTATGTCTTAGCTGGTGCTGGCGGAGCACGCCTGCGTGAAGCTCACCCAGCCCGTCTGGCCCGAAGTGAGATGGTGGATTGGGGTGCCCTCCTGGGTATCATGCAGGTGGCAGCGGAGCGAAAGCAACGGCCTTTCGAGCGGGCCGTCAGTGTTCAGCAGCGCCTCTTTACCAGTAAGCCCATTTTTCTTGGTGTGGAGAGTGCCATGCAACATCCAGGAATGCCCTGCGGCTTCGATACCGATGCCGAGAGGGCGCGCTACGTTCGACGGAAAGTCCGCGAAATCCTCAATAGTGAATCAGATTGGGAAGCAGACCCAGTCATGCAGGAAATACCCTTGGAGCAAATTCTAGCCCCTGTCTATCGAGATCCATCAGGTGAATTGATGGCGGGTTGGGGCATCAAAACCACGCCCAAGTCCCATGCTTCATGGCAAGTGGATCATCTGCGTCCACTGATGACGATTGAATCGGCCGTAGAGCGGTTGGGTGAAGGCAAGATCTGTGTCTTGGATGACAAGGGTCGGTGGAAGATCTATGGGAAATCAATGTTGATTGCTGAACGTCTGGCCTCAGGTCAGTTAATCCTGGCCAAATGGGTTAGGCGCCTCATTCATTGGCGAGGTAGGCAAATCTCTGATGGCGTGCTTGAAAAATCAATCAAGCCCCTGATTCACAAAAAATTGCGTCAAAAGGGAAAGGAGATCGTCCGTTTTGTTGAGCGAAAGCGTCAAGTTGAGGTGTATCTCAATCTGGGAAAGCAGTTATTGAATGTATGTGTTGATCGCCATGGTGTCCCTCTATGGGCTCCGGTTGTACGACGGGTTTCTCCTTCGGCTTGCCAGTCATGCTCGTTGGTTGAGATGTGTCGAAAACTAACAGCCAAAACTGGGACGGCGATGATTTGGAGAAGACTCAAACTCATAGAACCAGACGGTCATCCCACCTTGAGGGGGCGTCTTGTTAGTTTCTTTTCACATGGTGATGGTCTTGCCGTGGCGGCAGCTCTCGAAGCAACGGATTACCCTTTAGAGGAACTCATCTACGATATGGCCAACCTGCATGCAGGCCATCGTTTCAGCCGCGACGAACACCGTTGGGGTGGCCGGCTCGCCATGGTGTGCCACCAGGCTTTTGGTTATCAAAATGTACCTGGGTATCTTGAAAATGGTGTCCCGACTCAATATGGCTTTGGGGCGGAATCAGTGGTCATGGACATTCACGAAAGTAAACTGAACAAACACCGTTGGGTCACTGATTTTCTGGGTGCGGGCGATATTGATCGTATCATCATTGAATGGCGAAGTCTCCTTCGTCAGGTAATCCATGCACCCGATCTAGGCTGGGATCGTTGGAGTGAGTTCAAGCGGCTGGCCATCAAGACCCTTGATGAGACCGACTCCCCAACCCTGACCGATTTACCGGAACTCCCTTACGAACAGCGTCAGCGCTTGGATCATCGATTGCATTGGCGATAAGGCGAGTGCCAATCCAGAATGAAACTCAGCTTAGGGCATCATCGCATGCATCCATGGAATGTTTCTGTGCGGTGCCGGAATAACTCCAGAAATAGGCCAGAATAGATCCACTGATGTTCATCCAAGGACTAAAGATCGCTGCTGCAAGTCCGACCGTGGCTAATTTTCCCATCCCCCCAGCAAGTCCAGATGCCATGCCACCGTTTTGCATGGCAACCTCGAAGGCTATGGCCCTGGAGGAAGCTTCATCCAGTCGGCATGCTCGACCCAGGCCATAGCCAAAAACATAGCCGGCGAGGTTGTGCAGGATGGCTGCTAAGAGTAACCAGTGACCGATCTGCAGGAGTTGTTTCTGACCAGCAGCCGTTGTGACCACAGTGAAATAGAGGATGCCAAACATGGAAATAGACGGCATCCACTCTTTGAGGGTGGGTAACTGACGGATGGTCCAATGATAGACAGAACCCATCAGGCATGCCCCCAACAATGATCCAATGAGCTTGATCCCCCAGTACCCAAGGATCAGTGAGTGCCAAGCAGGCAGGCACGCCGAGGCGAAATGCCATATGAACCCTGAAGTGGCACAAAGTCGTAGTAGGTATTTTCCTGACTTGCCTGCGTTTTTCCAGGCTTCAGGCCAAAGCGCAGCACTGATAGGTATGAGGACGATGCTGATGATCTGCTGCATCATACCCCATGCATCCACGGTAATAAGCTCGCCGGCCAACAATTTCATCCAAAGCGGTGTCATGATTGGGGCCATTAAGGTAGCACACGCTGTCATGGTGATAGAGAGAGCCAAGTTGGCCCCTGCGAGGTAGGCCATGACGTTACTGGCTAGACCGGAGCTGCAAGATCCCATGAGGATCAGTCCAGCAGCGATTTCCGGCTCAAATTGAAAAAGATGTGTCAAAGCAAAACCCATCAGGGGCATGATGGTGAACTGGCCTAACATGCCTATGGCCACAGCAAAACGCATCCTCTTCAGACCAGCGAAGTCACCAAGCCGCAATTGCGTACCCATGCCAAACATCACTGCTTGAACAATGAACAGAAGTAGTGCTTTGTCTCGTAAATTAATCGGACCCCACTGAAGCAGGTATTCAGGAAAGCACAGACCGGCGGTAATACCGCAAAGGATCCAGCAAGTGAATTGCAAGCCCTTCAAGTATCGTTTGCGGCCTAGGGCGATTGTGATCACAAACAGGCCAGCAAGAAAAATCCCTTTCAAGATCAAGGTGGTCATGCATCCCTCATTGCATTACAGAGCAGTGACTCGATTCGGCTAAAAATCTAATGGCGGTTTCGGGACTCGACAGAATTGGAGTGGTGGCAATGGTCCCTTTGATGGAGGGAATGACTCGAGCCATCGAAGCCTGGGCAAGGACGATCACATCTACCTGTTTGGAGAGTTGAATCAGGGCTTCGCCAACCAGTCTATCGTGAAGTTCGGGGTCTTGCGCCATCAGGGCGTCAAAGGCACCCTCCACCAAGACGTCTCTTACTTTTGTTTGTGCGCCAACTCTGGCTGATCGTCGTTCAATAAGATCAAGGGTTGGGTTCAGGGTTGTAGGCAGCGTGGCTACGACTCCGATTTGATGCCCGATTCCAATAGCTTGGTCCGCCATGGGTTGGTCCACACGCATCACTGGAACACTCACTGAAGAGGATGCCCACTCAACTGCCGGGCCAATGGAGGAACAGGTCACCAACAGCTGGTCGGCACCTGCTTGTTCGCCCGCCATTAGGTAACTTGCCACCCTGCGACGGATGCCAGGTTGAATGGATCCAGCTCGCATGATATCGCCCACCAGAGCATCGTCGACCAGATTGAAGCAACGTACCTCAGGCAGATAGCTTTTGCATAACTCATTGAAGACTGGGATCAAGGTAGCTGAAGTGTGAATCAGCCCAAGGGTTTTTATGGGGCGATTGGATGCCTGACTCATAGGGCCTGGTGGCAATTTGGATTGATGCATGGTTTTCAATGTTAAATGTTGAGGCTGGCCAAATCGTATGGACTGAACACTTTCAACTCAATTTTTTTGCCCTGTCATGTGCAGCGAACTTTTCCGACAAACAGACCATCGCGCATCATGTCAACCAGGCAGGAAACCTCGCCAACCTGCCCCCCTTTAAAAACGATCATCTTATTCAAAAAATGATTTCTCTTGGAAAGCATGCGGCAGATGGGGGCACCAGTCATGAGGGGTGCCGCTACCTCCAATGCTTCGAGCCTCATGGCTTTGGCAGTGTGGCTTGAGGTATCACCCCCCGCCAGACAAAGCCGATTCAAACCAAGACTTTGAAACAGCGTGGAGGCTACCTTTGCAAAACATCGACCAATCGCCCGACTCAGTTGTGCGGCAATCTCTGGCTTGAGTGTTTGGTTCGGACCACCTTGATTGGTATGGACAATAAGATGATGTCCTTGTTTAAGAATCATTGCAGCCTGGTTGATGAGACGTCTGCATTGGTTTGGGTGATCTGTGGTATCCAGAAGGCAAAACGGATCCAGGTATATGACTTTGATGCCTGCGGATTTTGCGAAGCTTACTTGTTCCCCTGTAACAGGCGAACAACTCCCGGAGAGTGTCAACATGGGAGAATCATCCTTTGAGCATTGAGTAGCCACGTGTGAATCGGAATCATCTAACCGAAAGGGTGGAGTCTGAATGGTTATGGCTTCGCTGATACCCGATGAACCAACCAGAAACTGGGTGCTGCTGCAAAGGCTTGCGTTGTGATGCAATATTTTACCAATTCGCTTGAGGTGCCGTGGATGGGTAGCATCGACTAGTAGCCCTTCAATGGTTTGATTCATGTAATGCTGCCACGCACGCAAAGAGCTATGCCAAGGCTTCTCCAAGTCGCGTATATCAAAATTCAACATGCTTCCCATTCCCTGTGATTGAAGATGTCGGATTAAATCGGACTCATTCATCGGAGTCACAGGGTGCTCCGAGACAGCAGGATGGCGATCCAGTCGATGGACTCGATCATTAGTGCCAATGGATGTGGATGCAAAGTGATGCCCAAAAGCTGTGTATCGACCTAAAGAGGGGGCAGCAGCCAAGATGGGGACCACCCCACAACTAAAGACTTCGCGCCCTTCCCTGACGACCCGAGCGATGTTACCCACGCTTGGGCTGGAATCAAAAGTCGAGCATGTCTTGTAATGAACAAATCGGGGATGAAGTTGTTTACACCACCGAAAAACTCTTCTCAGTATGGATGCAGCCTGGCTAGGTGGCATGGACCGGGTGTAGCCCGCGATGCCGATGGCATCCAGATCCTTTAGGTTTTGCACCTGTTCCAATGAGGGTGGTTGCAGATAAAGGCGTGCCCTCCAACCCCCCAGCCATAGACGTTCCATCGCATCGGTTGAGCCGGTAAAATCATCACCATAAAACAGCAGTGATGTTTTTGCGTTCATGAAGAAGCCCCAAAGGTTCTGTAGGAAAGCTCAAGTTCGGGATAACGCATGATAGCTTCGGGTATGTTAAGACCCTCACAAGCAGCATGCCACCATTGACGGATGGCATGCACCCCAGCAGCGACTCCTTTTGGGTGAGCCATGATGCCTCCCCCAGCCAGGTAGAGAAGATCTGTGGTCTGGGTCTGGGCGAAAGTCTCGTAGGCCTGCCCCCCCCATTGCCCCGAGGAAACAACCGGGAGGATGGCATCTTCCCTTAGGTTCGAGGCTGCTGATGGAGGCTGCGCTGTGGTATCGAGCGACATGGGTCGTATCACTGAGCTGGCACAGGCACGCATTGATGCCACCACTGAGGCATCCTCTTCCCAAAATTTATTGCTCAACCCATTGACATGAAGCTGATCCACACCAGCCAGGCGCCACAGCACTTGGTAGGCAGGAAAAGCTATTCCCAACCATGGGTGGCGGTTGAGCATACCCCAGCCATTGCGATGGCCATGAATAGGTAGTTCACCTAGGTCGCAGATAGCCTTGGTTGCACAGGGTCCAAGGCTGTTGACCGAAAGCATGGCACAGGATGCTCCCGCATGAATCAGATATTCGTAATGCCTTTTCATGGCATCCAGCTCATCACTGATGTGAAAGGCATACATGATTTTCCTGCCAACCCGATCGGCATGTTGGTTAATGACAGCCATCACTGCCTCAACCCGATCTACCAGGGGCGCATGGGGAGGGTTAACCGTTAGCTCATCATCCTTGATGAAGTCGATACCCGCATCGATGAGTTGCCTGACCTGCTCAGCAGTTTGAGTTGGACTTAAACCCACACTGGGTTTGATGATTGTCCCGATCATGGGTCCATGAGCGACACCCATCCTGCGCCTTGATCCAATGGCGCCAAAAGTAGGGCCTGAAAATGCCTTAGTAAATCCAGCTGGGAGGTGGATATCCATGAGTTTGATACCCGTCAGCTGTCTCAGCTCATAGAGGTTTCCCTGCAGGGTGCTGATCAATGCCATCAAATTGTGGCCCATATTCTCTACCGGCCATGAAAGCACGATCTTAGCCCGTTGAAAGCGCTCTCCCTGAATTTTTGGACTTGGTAAAGAAGGCCCTTGGCTATCGTCAAGTGGCACGATTTTTTCGAGGCGCGCTCCATGTGATTGCTTGAGGGCATCGGTTTCTCCGGGAACACTCACAAATGTTCCGGTTGATTGCTCTCCAGCCATGATGAGTCCTACTTGCTCAGGAGCATAAGGTGTCTCGATATGATAAGTGGCAGCAATACGTTCCATGGTATGAGAACAGGATGAGAGCAG
>Ga0181583_10000950_pt1 | contig 21136 bp, 16 predicted proteins | sample 071ome_31_FD_132461 | JGI IMG/M metagenome (GOLD analysis project Ga0181583, IMG submission 132461) | Coastal salt marsh microbial communities from the Groves Creek Marsh, Skidaway Island, Georgia - 071405CT metaG (megahit assembly) | ecosystem: Environmental > Aquatic > Marine > Intertidal... | reverse complement strand
GCCATTGCCGGGCTTGGCACCGGGCTTTCCTATGGCTATTTCCTCAGAACATCCATCGGACGCATTGATACCGACCAGCTTATCCTCTTTTTCATCTCCCTTGTTTTGGGGGCTATATTACTGGCCTGCCGCCAGGCTGACCGGCGGCGTGGAATTTTCTTCATCCTCCTTGCGGCGGGATTGTTTCACCTTTTCCATTGGTGGTACGATCGGCCGCTTTTTCTTGTCCTGATGCCGGGAATCGTTTTTGCCGCCGCGATACTGCACCGCACAGGATGGAAAACCACGCTGATCCTGACGGGTGTTTTTATCCTGGCGATCAATCCGGTTGATGTTGTTGCTTCTGTCTTTCCTGTTGTGCTTGAAGGCCTCGGGCGAGTTGAAATCTCCTCTGTTGACTTCAGCCAGATACCCTTAAGCTTTCCCGATACAGGGAAAACGATTGGTGAGCTCGGAAAGTACAGTTTTGCCGAAATTCTCAATCGGGTGACAGGCATGTACGGGATCAGTGTCGCCGGTATCATCGGGGCGGGGATATGGATGGTGCTTTATCCTGCCCGAGGCATTGTCTTTCTTCCTTTTATTGTGATCGGCCTGATGAGCAGTATCATCGGTCAGCGGTTTGCTTTTTATGCGGCGCCAATGATCTGGTTCGGAACAGGCTGGCTTGGCCTGACATTGATACGGGCATTACATTATAGCCTGAAACGGCGTTCCCCTGCGGATGATGGGGCAAATGTGGCCGGATTATCCTCTCATCTGCCGGTAATCGGGTCCGGATTGCTGATAATTCTTTTCCTGGCTTCTTTTCAAATGAACACAAACGAGCAGATGAACAGGACAATCGGCCAGCCAAGTTTTCCAGCTGATATAATCCGTAGTTTTACCAAGCTTGCAAAACTGGATCAGGGGCGGGGCGGCGTTATCGCCAGCTGGTGGGATTATGGCTACATCATCCATTTCAAAACCGGTCTGCCCACCCTTCATGACCCGGGAAGCAAGGGCGGACCCCGGACGTATTTTCTTGGCCGGGGGTTTGTTGATCCCGATCCCGATGCGATGATCAACTCCATCCGCTATATCAGCGAAAAATCAGATGAAGATATTGCCGGAGACAGCCAGTCTCTCGCCATTTTGAATGCCGCGCTCCGTTCAGGTGCTTCATCCTCATCACCTCAAAGGCCGGTTTATATTGTGCTGACAGGCCAGATGACACACTGGCTGCGATCCATGGCCGTGCACGGATTGCATGACCTGACGAATGACACTGCACCTTCAGATGCAATACTTGATCAATACGGATATTTTCAACTTCCATGCAAACAAACCGGCCAAAGCGAACTCGACTGCAATGGCCAGATGATCAATTTCATCGACGGGACGGTTGATGGTCAGCCCGCCCTGTCCCAGGTTGTCAAATTAGAGAACGGTTTTGTGCGCGAGGCGAAAAATTACGAACGCCCCGGACGATACACCCTGATTCTGGAAAAAACAGGCACGTTTCCGACCCAGGTATTTGTTGTCCCCCACCGCACATGGGCTTCTTCGTTCAACCAGCTCTACCGCCTGGGTTTATATGATGAAAATCGCCTCAAACTTATCCTCGATGACTACCCGTCTGTCAGGGTATTTGAAATACTGCAATAATGACGTTGATCTGAGACATCCCTTACCATTATTTTTTGGCACCCTCCCCGGGCCACACAGCAGGTTATTTGATGAGTGATATTGCAAAAATCCGGCAGCTTTCCATGCAAGGCAGACATAATGAGGCAACCGCAGCTGCGGCGAAGTTGTTAAAAAATAATCCAAAGGTTCTTGCTGTTCTTGAAACACATGCGTCCGTTCATTTAAATGCCCGGAAATTTTCAATAGCGTTAAACTCTTTCAAGAGCCTGTTGAATGTAAATTCTTCGAAAATCGAATATCTTTTTGGTGCAGCATTATGCTTTGAAAAAACCGGTGAATTGGATAAGGCCACCAACACCTATCTTAAACTCATTGATCTTGAACCTGAAAATTTCATGTTCAGGGTGAATCTTGGAGTGATTTTTCGCCTACAGAATAAGCTCGATCAATCACTGTTTCATCTCAGAAAGGCCGTATCTCTAGAACCATCTCAACCTGAAGTTCTGCAAAATCTTGCTATCACCCTTCAGCATCAGGAAAATCATGAAGAAGCTCTCGAAGTTTATGGTCGTGTCCTTAAAATAGATCCCAATCATTATCGTGCCATGTGTAATATGGGTGCGATCAAGACAACGTTGAAACGCCTTGATGAAGCACGCGAGATTCTTGAAGCCTCCCTTAAAATTGCACCTGATTATAGCAAATCATTGAATAACCTCGGGCTTGTTTTTGTGTATCAGGGCCATCTTGATCTGGCGCAAGAAATGTATCTGAAAGCCATTGAGGCGCATCCCGATGAAGGTAAAGCGTATAACAGCCTGATCAGTCTTGCCGTCAACAGCAAAGAACATGATGAGGTATTAAAGGGTATATTTACCTCTCTTGAAAAAAGAATATCACAAAAAGAGCCTATCAACGATCTTGGCAGCGCCATGTTCTCCCTTGGCAATTTTCATGAAAAACACAAAAACTCCACAAAGGCAGAAAAATTCTTCAAACAGGCAAATGAAATCGTTTCAAGACAACGACCCTACGATAATCATAGAGTGCAGAGGGAGTTTCGCCGGTTACAGGACATAAGCGCATCACTTCCAGACTATAGCCCAAAAACAAATTCAGGGCAGGGGTATATATTCATTGTTGGTATGCCGCGTTCCGGCACAACTTTGCTTGAATCGATTCTTGCCAGCCATCCCGATATAATAGCGGGAGATGAATTGCCCTTCTTGGATATGATTTGCTCTAAATCTCTTCTTACCCCTTCCCGGGAACCATCATCCATTGACGCTAAAACCCTACAAGATATTTCAGAGTTTTATGATCGAAAGACGCAACCATTTTTCGAAAACGGCAATTGGCTGATAGATAAGCTTCCAAATAATTATTTTTGGATTGCTGTCATTCGCAAGATATATCCAGAGGCAAAAATCTTGCATATCCACAGGGATCCTATGGATAATTTATGGTCGCTGTACCGGGCTAATTTTGAAAACGGTCATAATTTCAGTTATTCAATGAAATCCCTTGGCCAGTTTTATGCACATTATCAAAATCTGATGGCATATTTTGATGTTAACTTTGAGAATTCGTTTCTATCTGTGAACTATGATGAACTGGTTCTTGATGCTAGCTCAATTTCTCATCAAATCTTCAATTACTTAAATATTCATGACTACATATTTGAAGAATCAGACCGTGGAAAAGGATATTTTTCCAAAACTGCCAGTCTTGTTCAGGTTCAGCAGCCAATCAATGCACGTTCAGTTCAAGGGTGGCGACGTCATGAAAAATTCCTGCTACCTGCCCTTTACTCACTACAAAAACAACAACAACGCAGTAATCTTCCTGTTTACGAAATATAAGACACTAGTCCCAACCTTGTCGTTCCAGGACAGGCTTAAGCATATCCCGTAACGGCATAAGATCAGTTTCGTAATTTTTCCATTCTTCTGAGCTTTTTGTATAAATTTTATCCCTGATCTGAATATTAGATACTGTTTTCACAGCCCTGTTGTTATCTTCTATTTTCAAGCAGCTTTCTTCCCATTCAAGTCCAAGATCTGCCAGGAGTTTTTCTATTTGTTCCCGAGGGCTTTGGGTCAGGTCAACATAATCTACGGTAATTATATCGTCTTTATATTCTTCACAATAATACGACATAAGACTGTCATATTGCAGATAAAACCTGCCGATATCCTCCAGATCGTAAGTGTAGCTCATCCCTAGTGCAGGAAAATAATTTCTGAAGTTTGAAAAGCAAACAGCCATCGGATGTCTTTTAAGATGAATGATCTTGGCATTCGGAAAAAGGGATCTGATAAAACATATCCAACGGAAGTTAAGCGGCATTTTATCGGTAAATATTGGCTTGCTAATACCCATCTGGTTGATCTGTGTGAGGTAATATTTTCTTGCAGATTCAATCATAGCAGTTGAGATGTTGGGGGTGTCCCAGCAATATTTCTTGATTGCATGACCAAGATAATCCATTTCTCCAGCTGCATGCACGGCGCTATGTCCGGATAAAATTTGTTCCACCAGCGATGTTCCAGACCGCGGCATTCCCAGAATAAAGACCGGCTTTAAATCATCAGATATTTTTGACTTTATTGGTGGTATAGATTTTTTCACCTGATCTATTCTGTCAAAAATACCCTGATCAAATTCATACTTGTACCCGGATGATGTTTTTTGGATCGCATTGGCTTCTTTCCAGTAATTGAAAGCATGATCATATTTCTTAAGATCAGCGAAAGCTTTACCCAATCCGAAGTTCAGGAATACCCTTTGTTCTGATGATAAATTTCTATGCCCGAGTTGGGCCTGCATGTCTTTTATATGCTGGTCGTTTTCATCCTTGTATCGATGCATTATGCTGAGATTTTGATGGGCTTCGGCAAAAGCGGGGTCAATTTCCAGAATTTTCCGGACTGTTGCCCTCGCTTCATCCAGCCTGCCCAAATTCATATATGCCTGCGCCAGATAAGCCTGACATTTAAGGTTATCAGGTTGCAATTCAAGAACTTTTTTGAATGATTTGATACTATCCTCAATCCTGTAGAGATTGATGAGAACACTCCCCAAGCCAAGATGGGCAATTATATATTCCGGATTCAGTTCAATAGCCCTTTCAAAGGATTTCAGCGCTTTTGCATGTTCTCCAAAGTCTTTTAACGCCTTGGCAAGGTTATTATGTGCTTCTGCGGATTTGGGATTTATTACTGTGACTTTGTTAAAACAGTCAATCGCTTGCTCCAACATGTTTTGAGACGCAAAAGTTACCCCAAGTATTGTAAATACGGCCGCATTTTTAGGGTTGGTTTTTCTGAAAGCTCGGGCGTTTTTGATGATCTGGCTGAATTGACCCTGACTGTAGAGAAACTTCAGATGTTCTAGGGTAAATTTATTATTCATCTAAACACCAGATAAATGAGCACACATAATTCTTGATTAATTCACTCAACTATAGCTACCTTCGGATTGCTTGCAAAATCTTCTTGTTTCCAGGCTTTCTCAAAAGCGTTGTAAAAATACAACACTCTGTGGGAAAAAATTCATTATTTATATTAATAAATTCTAATTTAATAAATGCTTAATTAGAAAGAAGAGGCCAATTAAGGCTAAGTTAACTCAATGAGGTATATTATGCGTAAGACTCTTCTTGCTACAACTGCACTGGCCACCATCGGTGGTATCGTTGCTGTTGCTCATGCTGACGTTGCAATCACTGGTGCTACTCAGGTTCACTATGAAAGCGTAAGCGACGACAACACAGCGTCAACCCTTCCTTCAGACACAGCTTTTACTCTTGGTAACACCGTTACCATCTCCATGAGCACGTCTTCCGATAACGGTCTGACCTTCGGCATGACACAACTTGTCGGCAACTGGGCAGACACCAAAACTGAAGCCTATATCAGCGGTGATTTCGGTAAGGTCATCATCTGTGACGCTTCCACATCTGGTTCATGCGGTGCTGCCGGTGACTATGACGTAACATCTGTTGGTATTGCTGGTGGTCATGGCGACCAGACATTCTCCCTTATGCCAGGTGGTACTGTAACATCTGCTGTTTCTGCCGTTGAAATCGATGAAGCACAGATCGACGACGCCACAGATACTGATGGTGCAACACTTGAGTACCATAGCCCATCCTTCGGTGGTCTGACCTTTGGTATGCACACATCACATCTTGCAAGAGGTGACGACAACACCAGCATGGGTTACGGGATGAAGTATTCCGGTTCCATGGGTGATGTGTCCTACAGCGTAGGCGCTGCTTCCTACGATGGTGTTGGCAATGATGAAGAAGGTACACATGTTGGTGCCAACGTTTCCTTCGGTGATATGACCTTTGGTATTGGTAACGCAAGCAACAAGTCTTCTTCAACCAGCAAGAAAGAAACTCTGTCTTACAGCGTTAACTATGCTGTAAATTCAGATATCACTCTGAACGTTGGTCACACCAATTCTGAAAACAAAGCAGGTTCAACAAACTACGAAGCCACTAACACAACTGTTGGTGTCAAGTACAACATTGCACCTGGCCTCTATGCTACACTGAGCTCACATTCCTTCGACTACAAGGAAGACGGCAGCACAAGCAACGACGGCCAAGCTGTTGTTTCTCAGATCCAGATGTCCTGGTAATTCCCGGGATTTCGTTTCGGCAAAGGGGAGCTTCGGCTCCCCTTTGTTTTTTTATCCAGCATCTTATGAAGATTGATTCCGTAATATGCCGGATGTTAAAACCAATTTAATCATTGGCCTTTCCTCAAATCAGAGGTAGAAAAGGCATATAGCTATAAGCCAAATCAATAAGGGGCTGAGCCGATGAAAATGTATTCCATAATACGATCAACTTTGATCATGGTCGTTATCACTGTGATGGGTGCATGTTCATTTATGCCGCAACCAACATCCTCGGAAACTCAAAATGATATTCAGAAGAAAGAGGAGGATTTCGGCTCTTTCTTCACCGGCAAGAGTGAGGGCGGTATCAAGCTTGACGATCTTTTAAACTCAAACTCCAGCGAAGGTGCGATGCCGGTAAACGCGCTTCTGTGGCGGGCTTCGCTTGAGACGGTCTCTGTCATGCCGCTGGCCAGCGTCGACACTTTCGGCGGCACCATCATCACCGAATGGTACACCCAGCCCGAAGACAGGACCAGGCGGATCAAGGTTGCCATTTTCATCCTTGATCAGGAGCTCAGATCTGATGCTATCCGGGTGGAGGTCTATCTGCAGAGCCGCCCGGAAGGTGCAACAGACTGGCAGGATGACGGCCGTGACCGTGAACTTGCCGGCCGGCTTGAAGATCTTATCCTGACCAGAGCCAGGGAAATCCGTTCAACCGGCGTCCTTGAAACAAACTGACCTTAATTCTGATACCGAGCATCAATCATGAGACGACTCGACGCCCCCAGCATTGAGCATAAATGGCAACAACGCTGGCAGGAAAACGGCTGCTTTACCGCCAGTATGGACAGCAGCAAGCCAAAATACTATGTGCTCGAAATGTTCCCCTATCCTTCGGGGAGAATACATATGGGGCATGTCCGCAACTACACGCTCGGTGACGTGGTTGCACGGACCAAACGTGCCCGGGGGTATAACGTGCTTCATCCGATGGGATGGGATGCGTTTGGTCTGCCCGCGGAAAACGCGGCCATCGAGCGCGGGGTGCATCCGGCCAAATGGACGAAGGAAAACATCGCCGGGATGCGTGATCAGCTGAAAAGCATGGGCCTTTCCTATGACTGGGCACGCGAATTTGCGACCTGTGATCCGGAATATTACCGGTTTGAGCAGAAAATGTTCCTTGATTTTCTCAAAGCAGGCCTTGCCTATAAAAAAGAAAGCTGGGTCAACTGGGATCCGGTGGAAAACACGGTGCTGGCCAATGAACAGGTGGTCGATGGCTGTGGCTGGCGCTCCGGCGCACCGGTTGAGCGGCGTCTTCTGTCGCAATGGTTCCTGAAAATCACTGCTTTTGCCGATGATCTCCTGAAATCCATCGAAACCCTTGATCGCTGGCCTGAACGTGTCCGCATCATGCAACATAACTGGATCGGCAGATCTGAAGGGGCACGGATACGTTTTGCTATCACGGAGACAGCTCCGGCCGACCACGGGCATATCGAGGTGTTCACCACCCGGCCCGATACTCTTTTTGGCGCCTCCTTCCTTGCCATCGCCGCCAACCATCCGCTTGCGCTGGCAATGGCTGAAACGAACAGCGATCTTGCCGGTTTCATCGAAGAATGCAACCGCATGGGCACATCACAGGCGACGATTGAAGCCGCCGAAAAGAAAGGCTTTGATACAGGCCTGACTGTCCGCCATCCTTTTGATCCGGAGATCAAACTTCCCGTTCATGTGGCCAATTTTGTCCTGATGGAATATGGCACAGGTGCGATTTTCGGCTGCCCTGCCCATGATCAGCGTGACCTTGATTTTGCCAATGCCTATAACCTGCCTGTCCGCCCTGTTGTTCTGCCCAAAGGTGAGGATGCTGAGACGTTCAGGGTCAGTGATACGGCGTTTACCGATGAGGGCACGATCTTTAATTCTGCCTTTCTTGACGGGCTTTCGGTAACAGAAGGGATCCGCGCGGCAATTTCAAAACTTGAAGACCAGGGTGATGGCAACGGCGAGACAACATGGCGCATCCGGGACTGGGGTGTATCCCGCCAGCGCTATTGGGGCTGTCCGATCCCGGTCATTCACTGCCCGGATTGCGGCCTTGTTCCGGTGCCGGATGATCAGCTTCCCGTAACACTTCCTGAAGATGTCAGCTTTGACAAACCCGGTAATCCCATCGACCACCACCCGACATGGAAACATACGACATGCCCGGAATGCGGCGGTGCTGCAGAACGCGAGACAGATACGTTTGACACGTTCTTTGAAAGCTCGTGGTATTTCCTTCGCTTCGCTGACCCGGACCCGGAAATCGCCTTTTCACATGAAGCCATGGATTACTGGCTGCCGGTTGATCAGTATATCGGCGGGGTTGAACATGCGGTGCTGCATCTTCTTTACTCACGATTCTTCACCCGTGCTCTTTCGGCCTGCGGATATCTTGATCTTGATGAGCCATTTGACGGCATGATGACCCAAGGCATGGTCTGCCATCAGACATTCCGCCATCAGGACGGCCAGTGGCTCTTTCCGGCGGAAGTTGAACGCATTGGAGAAAATGAATGGGTGACGAGTGAAGGCAAGAAGCCCGTCACCCCCGGCCGGATCGAGAAGATGAGCAAATCCAAACGCAACGTCATCGACCCGGAAAATATCATTTCGGTTTATGGCGCAGATACCGCCCGCCTGTTCATGATGTCCGACTCGCCTCCCGAACGTGATATGGAATGGACGAGCGCCGGCGTGGAAGGTGCGTCCCGGTTTATTCAGAAAGTCTGGCGGATGAGCCTGATCGATGAGGATAATGCCCTGCCCATGGCCCCGCTTGGGGCCGGGATGCCGGGTGAGCATGATGACGCCGCCAGAACCTGCATAACCGAAACCCACCGCACCATTGCGCAATTTGGTGAAGATATTGACCGGTTCCGGTTCAACCGTTGTGTTGCCGGGCTTTACACCCTGGCCAATACCATAAGCTCAACCAAGGGCCAAAGCGAGAGTCAAAACTGGGCGCGCCGTTTTGCTGTTGAGACACTGGCCAAGCTTCTGGCACCTATTGCCCCGCATATTGCCGAAGAAATATGGGCCAATCTCGGCCATGATGAAATGATCGCGACCCTGCCCTGGCCGGAAGCCGATCCTGCATGGCTCAAGGAAGATACGATCAACATTGCTGTTCAGGTTAACGGCAAGCTTCGCGGCACAATCGAACTCGCCCCCGACAGCGATGATACGCTTGCTGAAGAAATGGCGCTTGCATTACCGGCGGTTCAGAACATACTGAACGGACAACCTCCGAGGAAAGTGATCGTGGTCAAGAACAGGATTGTCAATGTTGTGGCGTAAAAAGATCAGCATCGGCTTCATTCTGCTCATCGCTGCATCCTGCAGTGCTGTGCCAACAGACGGAAGCAGCGGCCAGCGCAGTTTGTTTGACCCTAGACTGGGGCAGATCAGCGTTGAAACCCAGACCGGCCGGACCGAACAGATCTTCCATCAGCAGCTCGAACGCCTGCTGGCCCGAAGCGGCAGGGCGGAAAAAGTCTATCATCTCAAAGCCATGATTTCGACTTCTTACCCGACCGATGCCGTGGACATGACAGCACATATAACTCTTTATGATCAACTTGAAGGGCGTGAGGTGATGAATTTCTCCATCATGACGTCAGCCTCTGTCGGCGCGGTCACGTCTTTGTTCGGATCCGAAGAAGCCAAGGCTAATGCCCGGGAAAGACTGGCCGCCAGTCTTGCGGAAAAAACCTATCATCGATTGTTTCTGTATTTCAATGCGAATGACAGCAGTGACGGATCATGAAAATCAGCGGCCGGGGCATTGATCCGTTTCTTGCCAATCCACCCCGTGATGTTGCTGCTGTCCTTCTCTATGGCCATGATCAGGGGTTGATAAGGGAACGAGCCGAAAAACTCTGCCGCCTCGCCGTTGAGGATATTCAGGACCCTTTTTCCACAACCCAGCTGGACGCAACCGACATTGCCAAAGATCCTTCCCTGCTTGTGGACAGCGCAGGTGCCATGCCGGCTTTTGGCGGCATGCGTCTGGTGCGGGTAAATCTGGTAACAGGTGCCTGCCTTGATTCGTGCCGCAACCTTCTTGAAAATCCGCCTGCTGAAAGCCTGACGGTCTTGACCGGGGCTGATGAGCTCAACACGCGTTCCGCCCTTGTCAAACTTTTTGAAAGTGCGGACAATGCCGCGGCAATAGGATGTTATCCTGATACGGCCCAGTCACTCGGCCAGGTGGCGCGGGAGATCTTTGCATCTCATGCCATCACGACTGACCGAGAGACGATGGACTGGATTACCGACCATCTCGGCGCCGACCGTATGGCCAGCCGGAGTGAAATTGACAAACTTGTTCTGCTGGCAGGTGAAGGTGGCCAGCTTGATCTTGATGCGGTTCGTGAGGCACTGGGTGACGGCGCTTCGGTGGCGACCAGTGATATCATCCATGCCGCCGCCGATGGAAATATCCGTATACTGAGCCAGGCACTGGACCGTGCCCAGGCAGAAGCCATCGCGGGTGAACGTATCCTCCGCGCCGGTATTGGTTATTTTCACCGGCTTTTCCGGATTTCTGCCGCCATGGATGAAGGCCGGAGCCGCGAAGATGCCATCAAATCCGTGCGGCCACCTGTGTTTTTTTCCGAGCGACCCAAAATTGAAGGTCATCTCCGGCGCTGGAATTCCAAAAGATGCCGCCGCGCCATGGAACGGCTCAATACAGCAGAACTTCAGTGCCGTCAGGGCATAGATGCCCATGTTGCCTGTGGTCAGGCGCTGTTTTCTCTTGCGCTCGCAGCCAGAAAATAAATAATGTTTAGCTCAATTTAGCGATCATCGCTTCAAGCTGATCAAGGCTTTCGCAGGAAATCCTGATCACACCTTTCTGGTTTTTCTCATTGAACCTGATATCGATGGCAAGCCCTGTCTTGTCGCTCACCTGTTTCTCCAGCGCCCTGATATCTGCTGATTTCGGAAGCTTCCTTCTGGGCGGGCCGGACTCTCGCCGGGCCAATGCTTCCACCTGACGGGCGCTGAGCCCTTTCTTTTCAACTTCACGTGCCAGTGACTCGGCCCGGGGATGCCCTATCAGAGGACGGATCTGACCTGGCGTGAGCCGGCCATCCCTGATCATGGACTGAACCGACGGCGGAAGCCCGGTCAGGCGAAGGATATTGGCAAGATGACTCCGCGATTTACCAAGCACTTTTGCCAGTTTTTCCTGGGTATAACCAAACTGATCCATGAGCTGCCGGTAGCCTTCGGCTTCTTCGATGGCGCTGAGATCACGGCGCTGTATATTTTCAATCAGCGCAAGTTCGGACGCATCCTGATCGTTGGCCTCACGAATGACGACGGGCACTTCATGCACACGTGCTTTCTGGGCCGCGCGCCAGCGGCGTTCGCCTGCAATAAGCTGAAAATGACCATCTGACGCCGGATCCGGGCGGACCAGAAGCGGCTGTAAGATACCATGCTGGGCGATGCTGGCGGCAAGATCATCGAGCCCGGCCTCATCAAAGACCTGACGCGGCTGCCAGGGGCCGGGGGTGATCTTGGCTATATCCACCCGGATGGTTTCGGCAGGCAAGGAAGCCTTACCGGCGGCAGAACCCTCATCATGTTCTTTTACACTGGCAAGAACAGCGCTGTCACCCAACAACGACGACAATCCCCGTCCGAGACCTTTTGATGATGATTTCTGGGATGATTGTTTATGGGGTGATGCTTTTTTATCGGTCATGCCGCTTTCCTTTCCTGGCGTATCAGTTCACCAGCAAGAGCAATATAGGCCTGTGACCCCGTGCAGTTGAGATCATAAAGCAACACCGGCTTGCCAAAGGACGGCGCCTCCGAAACCCTTACATTCCGTGGTATCATGGTCTTATACACAAGCGGGCCCAGATGCTTGCGCACATCCTCGGCAACCATGCCTGAGAGCCGGTTGCGGTTGTCGTACATCGTCAGCACAACACCGCAAATCTCAAGTTCAGGGTTGAGCCCGCCACGAACAGCATCAATAGTCCCGATCAGTTGCGAGAGCCCTTCAAGCGCGTAATATTCGCATTGCAACGGAACAAGAGCCGAGGAGACAGCGGTCAGGGCGTTGACGGTCAGCAATCCGAGGGAGGGGGGGCAGTCCACCAGAACATAATCAAAATCCTGATCGATGTGTTCCATGATTTCTTTGAGCCGGAATTCACGGCGATCAAGGCCGGAAAGCTCGATCTCCAGCGCCGACAGGTCAGGCCGGGCCGGGATAACCGAAAGATTCTGAACTTCACTCGGACGAATGGCCTGATCAATCGTCGCCATGCCTGAAAACAGCTGATAGAGATCATGATCACGGGACGACATCTCAATCCCCAACCCTGTGCTTGCGTTACCCTGAGGATCAGCGTCAATGACCAGCACACGGCGGCGTGATGCGGCAAGAGCGGTCGCCAGATTTACGGTTGTGGTGGTTTTGCCGACACCACCTTTCTGATTTGTAACCGCGATTGTTCGCCCGAGAGACATATTCAACGCCTTGTTATTATTATTAAATTATTAATAATTACCAAATCCGGACAGCTTCAGGACAGCGCTTTCCGGACTGCTGAGACTTTCCCTGATTTCGACCTTGATATTGGTCGAATTTGCAACTGAGGTCAATTCTTCTTGATACCGGGCGCCCTTGAGAAACAGACATTCAAGGCCTGAGTGATGCTGCGATCTGGTCAGATCAAGCAGTTTTTCCAGAGGTGCAAGCGCCCGCGCCGTGATATATCTCGGCTTCATCGCCGGAAGTGTTTCAAGTCTTGCGTTGATTATCTTTAACGGCACATCACATTCCCGTGCCGCCACCGACAGGAAGGCACATTTGCGTTCGTCCGATTCAACGCAGTTCAACGGGTTTTCATGAGATCCGGCCCCCATAATGGCAAGAACAACCCCGGGAAACCCTGCGCCACTGCCAATATCCATAATCAACTGCCCGGGTTCGTCGAGAAAGTTATAGAGCTGGCCCGAATCAAGGATATGACGCCGCCAGACATCATCCAGTGACGCATTGCTCACCAGATTTATTGATTTCTGCCAACGGGACAGGAGATCAACGTAACGCCGCAACACGGACAATGTTTCACGTGAAACATTGAGAAGCTCAGCTACTTTTTCCGGGGTAAGCGGCGCTGGAGCAGGGTGATGATGCGGGGAGGGCATTGATCTATGCGACCCGTCTCAAATGGCGGATAACCGCAACCACAGCCGCCGGTGTCAGCCCCGGCAGACGATTTGCCTGACCGATGGTCTCAGGGCGATGCCGGGTCAGAATATCAATGCTTTCCGCCGACAGCCCGCCGATTGCAGCGTAATCGGTTTCCGGCGGAATGATGAGCTGTTCATCCCGGCGGAGCGCGTCGATATCAGCTTGCTGGCGATGGACATAACCGCGGTAACGGCAGTTGATTTCCAGCTGGTCATGGAGAGAGGGATCAATTTCACCCAGTTGTGGCCAGAGAGCCAGCAGATCAGCCATTTTTATTCCGTCACGGGACAAAAGATCCGCGGCCGTGAGTTTTCTTCCGTCACGGGTGGAGGGCAGATCATGCAATGCCAGTTGTGAGGGCAATGCCGCCGACTGATCAAGGAGTGCTGTCGCCGCGTCAAGGTCCTTGCGGCGGCCAGCCCAGTGCCGGGCCCGTACCACCCCGACAACGCCGATTTCAACCCCTTTATCCGTCAGCCGCTGATCAGCGTTATCGGCCCGCAGAAGCAGACGGTATTCCGCACGCGAGGTAAACATCCGGTACGGCTCCGGAGCCCCGCGGGTAATAAGATCATCAATCATCACGCCTGTATAGGCCTCCGCCCGGTCAAGGATGAAGGATCTGTCGCCGCCAGATGCCCTGAGACTTGCGTTGATGCCCGCCATCAGGCCCTGGGCCGCGGCTTCTTCATATCCTGTTGTGCCGTTGATCTGACCGGCAAGGAACAGTCCCGGGATGGCTTTCAGCTCCAGCCTGCGGGTGAGGGCGCGGGGATCGATGCAATCATATTCGATGGCGTAGCCGTAGCGCAGGATCCTGGCCTGCTCAAGCCCGGGAATAGACGCGATCATTCTGTCCTGAACATCACGTGGAAGACTCGTTGAAATCCCGTTCGGGTAGACCGTGGGGTCATCCAGCCCCTCAGGTTCAAGAAAAACCTGATGCGACATCCGTTCAGCGAAGCGCACGACCTTGTCTTCGATAGACGGGCAGTACCGGGGACCTGTTCCTTCAATCTGGCCGGAATAGACCGCGGAAAGATGGATACTTGAAGAAATAATCCGGTGGGTTTCCTCGGTCGTCCTTGTAATCCCGCAGGAAATCTGCGGCACGGTAATCTCTTTGGTCAGGCTGGAGAAGGGAACCGGCGGATCATCAGCGGGCTGCATTTCCAGCTGGTCCCAGGATATTGTTCTCCCGTCAAGACGTGCGGGCGTGCCGGTTTTCAGCCGGGCCATCGGAAGCCCGAGTGCCGGATCACGCAGCCGACGTGCCAGCATATTTGACGGATTTTCGCCAAAACGCCCCGCTTCGCTACGTTCCGGGCCAAGATGGATGATCCCGCCAAGAAAGGTGCCGGTGGTCAGCACCGCCGCCCCGCAACGGAAAATTTCACCCGTCTCGGTGACAAGGCCGGTAAGTTGGCCGCTTTCAACGAGGAGATCACCAACCGCTGCCTCAATAATCGTCAATCCCGGGCATTCCTCGAGGAGATCCAGAATGGCTTTCCGGTAAAGGCCACGGTCCGCCTGGGCCCGGGGGCCGTGCACCGCAGGTCCGCGGGACCGGTTCAGCATGCGAAACTGTATTCCGGACCGGTCAATGGCACGTGCCATCAGCCCGTCCAGGGCATCAATTTCCCGGACAAGATGACCTTTGCCAAGCCCGCCGATGGCCGGATTGCAGGACATCTCGCCGATAGTATCACGGCGCATGGTGATAAGGGCGACTTCAGCCCCCATCCGGGCCGCGGCCGCAGCGGCTTCAACACCGGCATGGCCGCCGCCTACCACCAGCACATCATAGCTGTTTGCCGTCATGGTTTGCCTCGATGAGCGGGAATCACGGGCTGGAGGATACCGAAGCCGGATAAAAGGGTCAATTCCCGTTGGAATGGGGGCAGATCAATAAACCGGTTCCGATTCACTTACCAATACAGAAAGAGGAAAAAATATGATCCAGCAGATCTTCCACATCGACCCGGCCCGTAAGGCGCCCCAGCGCATGCACGGCGTGGCGGAATTCTTCGGCCATGAGTTCAGGTGAATGCTCCATATCGAGGAGGGATGCGGATCTGAGCGCAGAAAGGGCTATGTCCAACGCGTCCAGATGACGCTGACGGGTCAGTATCGGGGGTTCGGTCGTTGCTGTGAGATCTTCGATCCGGCGTATCAGTTCTTTTTCAAGCCTGTCCATGCCTGTGCCCGTTGCCGCTGAAATCATCAGCCATTCCGGGCGGGGCCCCTTGCCGGAGGGCAGATCGGTTTTTGTCAGCACGGGTAAAAAATGTGGCGGCTCACCCCCCTGATCACCTGTTTCCTTCATGATATTCTGCCTGATATCGTGGAAAACCGTGGCGGGATGATCTGTTGGCTGTTCCACCAGAACAAGTACGACAGAGGCACCGGATGCGGCGTTCAGCGCCCGGCGAACCCCTTCCTTTTCGACAACATTGGAAGTATCGCGGATACCGGCTGTATCAACCAGATGGACGGGAATACCTTTAATATCGAGAGATACACGGATGATATCACGGGTTGTGCCCGCCTCAGGTGAGACAATAGCCCGCTCATCCCCGGCAAGTGCGTTGAGTAGGGTGGATTTCCCGGCATTCGGCAAGCCGACAAGGGCAACTTTTATCCCGTCACGTGTAATGAGGCCGGCGCTGGCCGCGGAAAGAGCGTTTTCTATCTCATCGATCAGCGATGCGGTGCCGGAACGGATAGTTTCTAGGACGTTGCCGGGCAGTTCTTCATCAGCAAAATCAATGATAGCTTCAAGATGGGCAGAAAGAGAAATCAGACGGTTTCGCCATTCATCGGTACGTTTTGTCAGCGCACCATCAAGCTGGGCCATGGCCTGATGATGCTGGCGGGCGGTATCCGCATCAATGATATCACCTATGGCTTCCGCCTGATCGAGGTTGATTTTGCCTTCGGTAAAAGCACGGCGGGTAAATTCCCCGGGTTCAGCCAGCCTGAAACCAGGTATCTCCTCAAGTTCACCCATCACCATCCGGCCAAGCACCGGGCTGCCATGAAGATGAAATTCCGCGAGATCTTCCCCGGTGGCACTGGCGGGCCCTTTAAAGAACAGCACCATCCCCTGATCAAGAGGCTGAGCATGGGAATCCTTGAACACCACCATCTTCGCCTCACGCGGCGGAGGGACAATTCCCGCAAGCCGCCGCAAGGCCCGCGCGGCGCCCGGACCGGATACACGGATAATCTGGATGGCGGACCGCCCCGGTGGTGTGGCAAGAGCAAAAATCGTCTCGGTCATGGGACTCCCTTGTTAATACGGATGAGCGCTGTTAGGCTCGGTAGTGTCTCCCTTAGGGGTGATACGATGACAACAACAGGAGAACAAGGCTTATGTTTCGGGAAACCCGGAAATGCCTGTTCGGCTGGATTACGGTTTACAGTGATGGTCAGAGTATAACACGCCTCGATATGGCAGCCGACGGCACTAACGATACAACAAACGCAGACGATGTTTCACGTGAAACATGGGAACAGATCAACGCCTATTGCTCGGGCAGGCTGACATCTTTCACCGTTCCTCTCAATCCTGAAGGAACACCAGCGCTGAGACGCTGGTTGGAGGTGATGCGGAAAATCGGCTATGGCGAGACAGCAACCTATGGTGAATTTGCCCGCATGGCGGGATCACCAACGGCCAGCCGCGCCGCCGGATCAGCCTGCGCCCGCAACCCCATCCCCCTCATCATTCCATGCCATCGCATAACCCGCCACGACGGAAGCCTTGGCAATTATGGGGGATACAGGGAGTTGTCGCCCGTTGATCCGGGCAATCTTGCGCTGAAAGATGCGCTGATTGCCCATGAAGCACGGCACATGTCCTGAAATCAAAGGGGCAAAGGGGCAGGAATAGCAGGCGGAACCAGATCTCGTGCCGAGATCAGGAATTCATGGCCGTGAAGAAATCCTGATTGTCTTTGGATTGCTTGAGCTTGTCGACGAGGAATTCCATCGCATCGACGGGCCCCATCTGCATGAGTATGCGTCGCAGCACCCACATTTTGGCCAGCGTATCCTTGTCGACCAGAAGCTCTTCTTTGCGGGTGCCGGAACGGGTGATATCGATGGCAGGAAAGATCCGCTTGTCTGAAAGCTTGCGATCAAGAATGACTTCCGAGTTGCCTGTTCCCTTGAATTCTTCGAAAATGACTTCATCCATGCGGGAGCCGGTTTCGATCAGGGCGGTGGCTATGATGGTCAGCGAGCCACCTTCTTCAATATTACGTGCCGCGCCAAAGAAACGCTTCGGGCGTTGCAGGGCATTGGCATCAACACCGCCGGTGAGCACCTTGCCTGAGGACGGCACAACCGTGTTATAGGCCCGGGCAAGACGGGTGATACTGTCAAGCAAGATGACCACATCACGTTTGTGTTCAACGAGTCTTTTTGCTTTTTCAATAACCATATCAGTGACTTGGACGTGTCTAATAGCTGGCTCGTCAAAAGTGGAGGAGATTACCTCGCCATTAACCGACCGCTGCATGTCCGTAACTTCTTCCGGACGTTCATCAATGAGGAGAACAATCAGATACACCTCAGGATGATTTTCGGAAATTGCATGGGCGATGGACTGGAGCATCATCGTCTTACCGGTACGCGGCGGCGCGACGATCAACCCGCGCTGGCCTTTGCCCATTGGCGCGACGAGATCTATAACCCGGGGCGTGTTGTCTTTGACTTCCGGATTAAATGGCAGTTCAAGCGTCAGTTTTTCCTGCGGATAAAGAGGGGTGAGGTTGTCAAAATTGATGCGGTGGCGGACAGCCTGCGGATCTTCGAAATTGACCTGCTCCACCTTAAGGAGGGCAAAATAGCGCTCACCTTCTTTTGGCGCACGGATCTGGCCGTCAATGGTATCACCGGTGCGCAGAGAGAAACGACGAATCTGGCTGGGCGACACATAAATATCGTCAGGACCCGGAAGATAATTGGCTTCCGGCGAACGCAGAAAACCAAATCCGTCAGGAAGAACTTCAAGCACGCCGCGGCCATAAATCGGTATATCATCCTCGGCAAGCTGTTTGAGGATGGCAAACATCATATCCTGGGTCCGGAGCGTGGAAGCGTTTTCAATTTCCAGCTCTTCCGCATAGGAAAGAAGTTCCGCAGGGGATTTCTTTTTCAAATCTTGTAAATTCATGGCAACCGCCAACGAGTATGTGCAGGGAAAAGGTGGCGCAGAACCGCGCTCTTATTTACCCTTTATATCTCTTTCAGGTAAGAAAGGTCAAGGATTTCGTCAAAAGGGCTGAACAATCACCAGAATGACAATGAAAATCATCAGCAAGGTGGGCACTTCGTTCCAGATACGGAAATACTTGTCGGAATGGCGGGATGTCCCGGCCTCAAACTGCTTTCGCATCACCGCAAACTTGCCATGAACCCCGGCCATCAGAAGAACACACAACAGTTTGGCATGGAACCAGCCTTCCTGAAGCAAACCCGGATTTAACAAGATAAGCCAAATCCCGAGGGCGAAGGTGACTATCATGGCAGGGTTCATGATCGCTTTCAGAAGCCGGCGTTCCATCAGGGCAAAGGTCGCTGCCCGGGCCGAATCCTTTTCAACCATGGAATGATACACATAAAGCCGGGGCAGATATAAAAGCCCGACCATCCAGGAAATAACCGCAATAAGATGAAATGCCTTAACCCACAGATACATGGTCTTCTCTTTCACGAATATGCCGGATCAGAATGGAAACATGATCAGGCGGTGTATCAAGCCCGATACCATGACCAAGATTGAAAATATGCGGCCGGGTTGAAAACGCATCAAGAATAGCGTCAACAGAACGCAGCATGTTAACCCCGCCTTCAAGAAGCGCCACCGGATCAAGATTGCCTTGCACGGCAAGCCCGGAAGGAAGATTTTTATCCGCCCAGTAAGGGTCCATACCGTGATCAAGGCCCAAAGCCTGAACCCCGGTTGTTTCAGCATAGGCAAGAATACCTTCGCCTATACCCTTGGGAAAACCTATAACAGGGGCCGTGACGCCTGCTTCACGCAAGCCTTTGATGATTCTCTCCATGGGCGATATTACGATATCCTGGAGCATGGCGGCAGGAACGGCACTTGCCCAACTGTCGAAAACCATCAGCGTATCTGCGCCTGCCTTCGCTTTTGCCACCAGAAGACGAACGCTTTCCTCGACCAGCCTGTCAATCAAGATCGCCATGCCTTGCGGATCAGCCCAGAGAAGATGCCGGCTGCGATGAAAATCCCGGCTGCTTCCCCCTTCGATCATATAGGTCGCAACAGTCCACGGAGCCCCGCAAAACCCAATCAAGTTTTTTTCCGGGTCAAGTTTCTTTCTGGTTTTAGCCAGTGCCTGAAACACCGGATCAAGCTTTTCGAGAAGACGGGTGCTGTCCATATTCCGGATTTCACCTGGAGACGCGAGAGGAGAGAGTTTCGGCCCTTCACCGGGAACGAAACACACACCGGCATCCATCGCCCAGGGGATCATCAGGATATCAGAGAAAATAATGGCCGCATCCAGATCATAACGGTCTATAGGCTGAAGCGTTGCTTTGCTGGCACGTTCAGGATCAAGACAGTAAGCTATAAAATCAGGGACTTCTGACCGCAAAGCCATGTATTCAGGCAGGTACCGCCCTGCCTGACGCATCAGCCAGATAGGTGTTTTATTATCTTTTTGACCAGATAAAGTGTGATCAAGGCGCATAGGTTTAGCTCAACCCTTCTATAGATATATATTATATATATAAAATAAGGATGTTGATGTTGTAGCACAGGGGTAAAACATTATTTCCAGCTTTTCCACTCTTAATCCCCAGACTTATCCTAAATATATGTCCTGAGATTCTGAAGTCATTGGGCAAATGCCTGTGTTATCCCGTTTTTACAGGCATTTTAAAAAATCTTGTCCACCGGACTGATAACCTGGGGATAAACGTGCCGATAGATGACAATATCGGGGTTTGACAATATCCGGTGGAGTTGTATTCAATATATCCACAGGATATCCCGGAAGAAGCAGACATGCCATCACGCCTACGAAAACTTCATCTGCACCTGGTATCGGATTCAACCGGAGAGACAACCCACCAGATGGGTCGGGCAGCGCTGGCGCAGTTCAACAATGTGCAAACGATTGAACATGTCTGGACACTGGTGCGAACCAAAGAACACCTCAAGGCCATTGAGGAAGCGATCAACGTTCATGGCGGGGTGGTGCTTTTCAGTCTCGCAGACCGGGAAATCCGTGCCCGGATGGAGGAGATTTGTCTTCGTCATGATGTGCCGGCGGTGAGTGTTCTTGACCATATCATCCATACGGTTTCCAAAATTCTCGGCCAGCCGGAAACGGGCGTGATTGGCGGCCAGCATCGGATGGACAGGGCATATTTCGATCGCATCGAAGCGCTTGATTTTGCTATTCAGCATGACGACGGGCAGGGTCTAACCACACTTGGAGGAGCAGATATTCTTCTGGTCGGGGTTTCCCGCAGCTCAAAAACACCGACCTCCATCTATCTTGCCAATCGCGGCTATAAGGTTGCGAACTATCCTCTTGTTCCCGGCGT
>Ga0181583_10000926_pt1 | contig 21431 bp, 19 predicted proteins | sample 071ome_31_FD_132461 | JGI IMG/M metagenome (GOLD analysis project Ga0181583, IMG submission 132461) | Coastal salt marsh microbial communities from the Groves Creek Marsh, Skidaway Island, Georgia - 071405CT metaG (megahit assembly) | ecosystem: Environmental > Aquatic > Marine > Intertidal... | reverse complement strand
CAGTTCCCATCAAAAGAGATTGCTGAAGGATCTTATAACTATAGAACTTTAGGTCTTGGCTATGCAAACTTAGGATCACTATTAATGAGAAAAGGTATTGCGTATGATTCAGACCTTGGAAGAGCAATAGCAGGTGCGTTAACTGCAATTCTCACAGGGGAAGCATACAGAGCTTCAGCTGAAATGGCAGGAATTGTAGGACCGTTTCCTAAATATAAAGAAAATGAACAGCACATGCTCAGAGTTATGAATAATCACAGAAAAGCTGCTTATAACACAGGTGATTATGAGGGTCTTAGCCATGACCTTTTGGCAATTGACCAAGAGCTTTGTCCAAAAGACTTACTAGAAGCTGCTCAACAATCATGGGATGAAGCAGTTGAGCTTGGTGAAAAAAATGGATATCGTAATGCCCAAGCAACAGTTTTAGCTCCAACTGGTACGATCGGTCTTCTCATGGATTGTGACACAACAGGAGTTGAACCAGACTTTGCTCTAATGAAGTTTAAAAAACTCGCTGGTGGTGGTTATATGAAAATTGCAAACCAATCCATAGGGCCTGCATTAAAAGCACTAGGTTATGACAATGATCAAGTTAATGATATTATTAACTACGTTATTGGCTCCATGTCCTTAGAGAACTCTCCATATATCAATAAAACATCTTTGATTGAAAAAGGATTAACTGAAAGTGATGTAGCTAACATTGAAGCTGCATTGCCAGGTGCTTTTGAGATACAACATGCCTTTAATGTGTTTGTTCTTGGTGAAGAGACACTTAAAAATCTTGGAATAGCTGAAGAGGAATACACTTCCTTTGACTTCAATTTACTAGAAAGCCTTGGATTTTCTAGAAGCGAAATTGCACAAGCTAATCAAAATATCTGTGGTACACAAAAAATTGAAGGCGCACCGCATCTCAAAGAAAAACACTTAGAAGTGTTTGATTGTGCCAACAAATGTGGGAAAGATGGTGAGAGATTTATTCACTACATGGGTCACGTGAGAATGATGGCAGCTGCACAACCATTCATATCTGGCGCAATTTCAAAAACAGTAAATATGCCTAACGAAGCAACAGTACAAGATATTGAAGATTGCTATTTTGAATCTGCAAAAATTGGTGTAAAAGCTATTGCTATCTACAGAGATGGCTCTAAAGCTTCTCAACCACTATCAGCATCATCTGATGAAGGAGACGCTGATGAGAATGATCCGGAAGTAAATAAAATACTAGAAGAAGAAGCAATGCTAATTCAAGGAAATTTTTCTCCTGGTACAAGTCCTACAGGAGCATATGCAGGAGTTAATCGACCACGCTTCTTGCTTCCAGAAAAAAGACAAGGCTGGACACAAGAAGCACGAGTTGCAGGTCATAAAGTTTATCTAAGAACAGGAGAATACCCTGACGGAACACTCGGTGAAGTTTTTATAGATATTGCTAAAGAAGGTGCAACTCTCAAAGGTGTATTGGGTTGTTTCGCTATTGCTGTATCTAAGGGTTTACAGTATGGTGTCCCGTTAGAAGAATTTGTCGACACCTTTACATTTCAAACTTTTGAACCAAGAGGAATGGTTGAAGGGCATGAAAATATTAAGATGAGTAACTCAATTATTGACTATGTATTTAGAGCACTTGGTCTTGAATACTTAAACAGAACTGATATTGTTCAAGTTCCACCTAAAGATGTGCAAGAGTCTGATGTGACCAAAGATACTCAAGTAACACAAAATGTTGAAACTATAACACCAGTCCAAAAAGTCGAAACTGTAACACAAGTACAAAAAACTAAAACAGAACAAACTCTACAAACTGCCAATAATACAGTAGATACTGTACAAGAAGTTCTAAGCGATATGATGGGAGATGCTCCGGCTTGTGATGACTGTGGTCATATAACAGTGAGGAATGGCTCTTGTTATAAGTGCTTAAATTGTGGCAACTCTTTAGGCTGTAGTTAATCTATCTATATTTTAATTTTTATTAAGTTAAGATACACGAATGGTAACAATGCTACGTAGTTATACAATCTAAGAATTAAACTATAAATATGAATGAAATATTGATAATAGGTGCTGGACCTGCTGGGTTAACTGCTGCATGGGAAGCAGAAAAGCATGGAATCAAAACTGTTATTTTAGAAGCTGACAAAGAAATTGGTGGTATAAGTCGAACAGTTCAAGCTAACGGTTGGAGATTTGACATAGGTGGACATCGTTTTTTTACTAAAGTTGATGAAGTAAATAAAATTTGGGATGAAATTCTAGATAAAGAAGACTTTCTTTTGAGAAATAGAATGAGCAGAATTTATTATAAGAATAAATTTTTCGATTATCCCTTAAAGCCAACAAATGCACTAAGAAACTTGGGAATACTTGAGGCCATAAGGTGTTTATTATCTTATTTTTATGTAAAACTTTCTCCCCCAAAGACTCAAGATAATTTTGAAAACTGGGTTGCTGCTCGATTCGGTTGGAGGCTATATAATATATTTTTTAAAACTTATACAGAAAAAGTTTGGGGAGTTGACGCAAAAAATATTGGTTCTGATTGGGCAAGCCAAAGAATAAAGAACTTATCCTTACTAAAAGCTATCTTGAATGCATTTAAAATTAATAGATCTGGCGAAGTAATCACTACATTGATTGACAGGTTTAAATATCCAAAATTAGGACCAGGAATGATGTGGGAAGCAGCATATTCAAAACTTTTAAACAAAAACCATGAAATTAATCTTAATTCTAAAGTTAAAGAAATAAAAAAGTTGAATGATGGATATTTGATAAGTACTGAATCTGGAGATATTTACAAAACAAAGTATATATTAAGTAGTATGCCTTTAGCTTATCTGCCGTCAACTGTTTCACCTAAACCAAACAAAGAAATTTGTGATGCAGGTATAAATTTAAAATTTCGAGATTTTCTCTCAGTTGCATTAGTAGTAAATGAAGAAGATGCGTTTCCTGATAATTGGATCTACATTCATGATCCTAATGTTAATGTTGGCAGAGTACAAAATTATGGAAGTTGGTCACCGTACTTGGTTAAAGATGGAGAAACTTGTTTGGGTCTAGAATATTTTGTTAATATTGGTGATAATCTTTGGAGTATGGAAGATGAAAAGCTAATTTCCTTAGCTAAAAATGAACTTGAGAAATTAAATTTAATAAATATAAATTCAGTTGATGAAGGTTATGTTGTCAGAATGCCAAAAGCTTACCCTGTTTATGATTTAAATTATTCTGAAAATATAAATAAAATTAAAGATTGGTTATTAAAAGAACATAGAAATATTTATCCTATTGGTAGAAATGGCATGCATAGATACAACAACCAAGATCATTCAATGATGACTGCAGTTTTAAGTATCCGAAATATTTTATTGAATGAAAATAATGATATCTGGAATGTAAATGTTGAAAAAGAATATCATGAAGAAAAAAACATTGATAGATCGGTGCCTAAAATTATTTAATTAATAGTTTGGCAAGCTCAATATCAAAGTTTTCAAGTTTATACTTATCATTAATAAGCTTATTTGAGTTGGAAGATATTTCTCTTAAAAGTTTAAAATCATAAAAGAAACTTTCTAGTTTATCTGCCCAAAATGTAACATCTTCAGAATCTATTAATAGTACATTTTTCATATCAACATAATTCTTATAATCCCAAAATCCTTTAGTTTTTGAAATTAATAAAGGAATGCCTAAAGCTGCAGCTTGAAGCCCAACACTCTGGCCAGATGAAACTATAGTATTATTTATAGGTAAGATAACAAGTCTTGCTTTAATATAATAATCACGAATCTGAGAATCAGATAAGTAAGAAGCATTCCAATCACCTCTTATGAGTTTTACATTGTTAGATAAAATATCAGATTGTTGAATTTGATTAGTAATAAATACAAAATTAATATCAGGTAATAAAGTTGCTATTTCTGTGATTAGTTTAAATTTTCTATGTCCATTATTACCTATAAACATTACATAATCATTTTCTTCAGGGTTGTATGTTTCTACATTTGACCAAAAATTTGTATCAATACAAAAGGGAATACACACAAATTTTTCAGAAAATTTATTAAATTTTTTTAAAGCGAACTCATATTCGCTTCTATTTGTAAAAATAATAGAGTTTACTGTCTTCAGGTAGATTGAAAATACAAATGTTCTGAATAAGTTAACAATAGAATTAGTTTTTTGTAAATTAAATAACCCTGATACTATGACAATAAAATTAATTCTCTTAAAAAGTTTAAAAATTAAAACTGGAAATAAAATAGACGACCCTAATCCATGGTTTGAAGTAATAATATTTTTTGAATAGTACAGCTTTTTTATATTTTCTAAATCTAAAAGACTTGCCATTGCAAAGGTGAGTTTTGTAATTCGGCAAAGTATGTTATCAAAATATTTTAAAATTTGCTTTGTAAATTTATAAGAATTAATTTTTGTTTGTTCTAAAATTTCTATGTTTAAACCAAGTGAAACCAAATAATCATATCCATAAAAAAATTCCCTGCCAAAATTTTGATTTTCTGAATTTAACTTTTCGGTTCTACCATTGCCATAAACAAATAAAACATCATTTAAATATTTTGACATAAAAGAATATTATACTCATTAAATTGTTCTTATTAGAATGTTATAAATGAAAAATAATATTTTATTACTTGGTTCTAGTGGATTTCTGGGTACTAACTTTATTCAATTATTTAAACCTAGTATTGAAGAAACTTTGTTTACACCTTCACGCTCTGAGCTAAATTTGGAAAACATTAGTGAATTAAATAATTATTTAAAAGAGAATGAAATTAATACAATAATTAATTGTGCAGCATTTGTAGGTGGAATCTCGTTTGGTTATAGATATCAAGCAGATTTATTATATAAAAATACTTTAATGACAAATAATATCTATAACTCTTCAATTGTAAATAAAGTAAATAAAATCATTAATCCCATATCAAACTGTGCTTATCCTGAAAATATTGTAACGTATAAAGAAGAAGATTTTTGGAACGGTAAACCCCATGACTCAGTCTTTTACTATGCTCTTGCAAAAAGACACATTATTGCACTAAGTTCAGCATTCAAAACACAACACAATTTAAGTTCAGTAAATGTCATTTTATCAAACATGTATGGCCCAAATGACCATTTTGAAGAATCTCGGTCTCATGCACTTGGAGCACTAATTAAAAAAATATACTATGCACACATTAATAATGAACCATCTGTTTTAATTTGGGGAACTGGTAAACCGATTCGTGAATGGTTATTTGTTGAAGATGGTGCAAGTTCACTTATAAGATCTGTAAATCTTGAAACAGATCTTCCTTTTTTTAATATTGGAATCAATAAAGGAATCTCTGTAATTGATCTTGCAAAATTAATAGCTAAATATATTAATTATTCAGGTGAATTTAAACTTGATTTATCTAAGCCTGATGGTGTTCCAGAAAAAACAGTGGATGGTTCCTTGGGAGCAGAAATATTAAACTGGTCACCTGAAGTTGATTTAAATAGAGGCATTAAAAAAACTGTAGATTGGTATATTAAAAAAAATGGATAATTTTATAGAACATATTGAGGTCGGAGATATTCATTTTGCTTCAATAGTAAGGCCGGAGTTTGCCAAGGAAGGCTTAAATTTTACAACTGAAGACGAAAAATTTATTCAAGTGGGAATATGGAATTATAAAAAGGGAAAGATATTAGATACTCACTTTCATAATACTTTTGAAAGAAGCGCTTTAAAAACTTGTGAATCTGTATATGTTGTTTATGGAAAAGTTTTGTGTAATTTGTATTTTGAAAATGGTAAAAAAATTGGTGAGTACCTTATAAATAAAGGTGAAATAATTTTGCAGTTTAATGGTGCGCATGAATATGAAATTTTAGAAGATTCACTAGTAATTGAAAATAAAAATGGACCGTATTTTGGACCTGAAAAAGACAGAACAAGAATATGAGCGACTTTATTAATCAAGTTGAACCAGACATTACTTTAGAAGATATTGAAAACGTTTCTAAATATATGAATTCAGGTGCTTGGATTACTGAACACAAACAGTCTGAAGTTTTAGCAAGTATGATAAAAGATAAAGTAGGAAGAACTTATTCCACTTTTGTTCCTAATGGAACTATCGCCATTTACTTATCAATTTTAGCAAATAATTTAGATAACGGTAAAAGAATAGCTGTACCTAATTTAACAATGATTGCAACAATTAATGCCGTTTTATGGGCTAACTCGATCCCTGTTCTGGTTGATACAGATGAATCATTGTGCATGTCATTAGAAGCATTGAAAAAAGAAAATGATTTAGATGGTGCTATATTTGTTCCCTTGAATGGTAGAACAGGAAGTGGTTTAGAGATTGAAAAATATTGTGATGAAGCCAAAATTACTCTAATTGAAGATTCGGCACATGCTTTAGGATCAAAATATGAAAAAAAGTCTTGTGGAAGTCTTGGTAATACAAGTATATTTTCATTTACTCCACATAAGATAATTACAATGGGTCAAGGAGGCCTTGTTCTTACTGACTCCGAAGAAGTCTTTCATAAGATTCAATCATTAAAACTATTCAATCGTAATAAAGATAAAATGGATTGGCATGATGGATTTGGTCTAAATTTTAAAATTACTGACCTTCAGGCATCTTTAGGAATTTCACAATTCGCAAGACTTGAAAACTACATTATTAATAAAAAAAATAATTATAAAATTATTTCAGATACACGCAGTGACAACTATCACTTTATCTCTTTTAATGATTATGAAACACCATGGTTTAATGACATAGTATTCTCATCAATACAAGCTAAAGAAGAATTTCAAAATAAATTCAAAGAAAATAATATCGAAACGAGAGAGTTTTACCCAGCATTGAGCTATCAAGGATACTTATCTAAATATAGAACTGATAGGTTAAGTTATTCTGAAAATGTTTTTGCAAAATTATTATGGTTGCCATCATCAAATAATTTGAGTAAACAACAAATTGAAAAAATTAAACTAGTTCTAACTAGTTAACTTATACTTTAAAATATTAAACATGTAGAAAATGCCGTCGATTGCTTTAATTTTTTTGCCTTCATCGTAACCTCTTCCTTCATATTTAATTGGAACTTCTATTATTTCTTTATTAGTTTTTAAAAACTTTGATAATATTTCAACTTCTATGCTGAAACCTTTTTCTTTAATTTCAATAGAAGTAAAAAATTGTGTAGTCATTAATTTATAACACGTAGCTATATCACTTACTTTCCTATTATTCACTATTGAAAAAAATTTCGACATTATTTTATTAGCTAACAAAGTTCTCTTATATAGATTTTTTCTTTCAAGATTTCCTATAAATCTTGAACCTAGAATTAAATCTTGTTTGTGGTTTGAGGCTTTTTCAATCATTGAAATAATATCATCCGGAAAATACTCTAAATCAGCATCATGAATTACTACATGTGAAGTACTTAAATGCTGTTGTGCCCTTTTTAATACTTGGCCCTTCCCCTTGTTATTATCAAATTTGATTAGGGTACAGTTTTCTTTATTTTTTATTGATTCCTCAATCAATTGAACTGAGTTATCAGTTGAACCATCATCAATAATAAGAATTTGATCGAGCTCTCTTATTTTAAAAAGTCGATCTAAAGAAGTTGTTACAAACTTTTCTTCATTAAACACTGGAACTAAGGCCGTATAAGTATTCATCCATAACATGATAAACGAATTATTTCTAATTTTGGATAATAAAATAACTTAGTAATATAATATTTGTACTAAAGGGCGCTTAGCTCAGTCCGGCAGAGCGCTTCCCTTACAAGGAAGAAGTCACAGGTTCAAATCCTGTAGCGCCCACAAAGTTTTTTTAAATTTATAATTAAATATGGTGAAAATATTTACAAATTTAGATGAGCTTAAAGAATCTTCAGAAATAATTATATACCATCACTTAGGTCTAGGCGATCATATAGTTTGTAATGGTTTAGTAAATTTTTTAGCAGTTCAAAAGCAAATATATCTTCCAGTTAAAGAGAAAAATTTTAAGGCAATAAGTTATTTATACAAAGAAAATAAAAATATAAATTTATTCAAAATTAAAAACGAAAATGAAGATATTTTTAATTTTGCAAAATTAAAAAAACTAGACATTTTAAAAATTGGATTTGATAACTTGCAAGATCCCTTTAACGTATCCTTTTATAAACAATTAAATTTAGATTACCAAATTTCTTATGAATACTTCAATTTACCTATTGAAAATGATGAAGAAAGAATGCAGTATGAACACTTGCTTAGTTTATATAATACCTCAGTAAAAGAAGGATATTTATTTGTACACAACGAATCATCTGAAGGATCATATAAGCTAAAAAAGCTCTCTAAAAAGAAAATAATTTATCCCAGAAAAGAAGAAGACATATTTCAAAACATATTTCTATACAGAAAACTTATTGAAAATGCCAAAGAAATTCATTGTGTAAATTCTTCATTTTTAAACTTAATTGATAGATTAAACATAAAGGGAGAGTTATTTTTTCATGATATTATAAAAAATAGAACAATATATCTATCAGAGAAATGGGAAAAAATAAATTATGGGAATAAATATAGAAATTTCATTAGGGGAATTATTAGATAAAATAACAATATTGGAAATAAAATCTTCAAAAATTAAAAAAGAAAATAAATTAAAAAATGTCAATTTTGAATTATATTATTTAAATTCATATCTAAAAACTATAGATATAGATAACGATATAAAAAACCTTAAAAATCAGCTTTATAAAATAAATAAAAAGCTTTGGGAAATTGAAGATAGAATCAGAATCCATGAAAAAAATAAAAATTTCAATAATGAATTCATTGAACTTGCAAGAAGTGTTTATATGGTAAATGATGAGAGAGCACAAGTCAAAAGAGAAATTAATACTTTATATTCTTCTGAATTTATTGAAGAAAAAGAATATGTTGAGTACGAGTGATTAAATTTTTAATTTTATATTAATGAAAAATAAAATTAATTCGGTTCTATTAATAATAATATCTTTAATCGTATTCATAAATTTTCAGTCTAAATCATTAATAGTCTTGGGATCTTACTGGGATGACTTGGGTTATATAGAAACATCAAAAATAATTATTGATAAATCTAAATTATTTTTCAAAGATTTTAATAATTCTTTTTTAGGAGAATTTAATTACAATTTAGAATTTTATGGTTATTTGATTCCAATAACTATTTATCTAATTTCAAATAACTATTTATTTTTAAATTCATTAAAAATTTATCTTTTGAAAGTTCATAACTATAGCCCTTTAACTGAACATGATTTGCTAAACATTAGTCGGTTTTTAATTTTTAATATTTTAGTGTTCATACTATTTTTATGGACTTACAAAATTTATTCAAACTTGTATTCAAAAAAATATTCGATTATGTTTAATTTATTACTAATAACAATTCCTAGTTTTTATGGACATCTATTATTTAATTTAAAAGATATACCTTTTGCTTTTTTATTTTTTATTTCAAATTTATATTTAATTAAATATAAAAAATATCTTTTTGATAATTTTTGGGTTTCTAAAAGATATCTTTTTTTTATATCAATATTATTTTCTTTACTCCTTCTAATTAGATTCAGTGGCATTTTATTTTTTTTATTTTCAGTTTTTTTAATTTTAGTTTTGAATTGGAGATTAATAAATAAAAACATTTTTACAAATTTAACTTTTATATTTTTGATTGGAGTCATAATAACATTTGTACTGTCACCATCTTCGTGGCGATATCCATTTAAATGGCTAAGAGGAGCTATCGAGACTCAATTTTTTCTTGATTGGGGTGGCAGCGTATTAACTAACGGTAAGTTTCTAATAGGAAAAGATCTGCCACCAACATACTTATTTGAATGGTTGATTTATAAACTTCCTTTAAACATAATATTTTTTTTCATAATAAGTGTTTTTTATATAATAAAAAAATGGAAAACTTTAGATGAATTCAGTTCATTTATTTTTATTCAATTAATTACTATTACTGGTGCTTTCTATATATTAACTCCAGTCTCATATGATGGTATAAGACAATACTTATTTTTAATACCAATGTTTGTACATTTTGTTGTTTTAATAATTTCTAAAATTAATTTCTTAAATTTAAGCTTTTCAATTCAGATTACCATATTCATTTTGTCAATAATGTATATGATTAATTCTCAAAAAGATATTTATCCTTTCAACTATTTATATTTCAATGAAGTAGTTGAAGAAAATAAAATATCAATTGAGTGTGATGAGATTAGTGGATGTGGTAACTGGGAATCTGATTACTGGGGGCTTTCTGGTAAATCTATTATTAAAAATACTCAAGACTTTTTAAACAATGATGAGGTTTATTTTTGCCAGCCAGAACAAGTCTTTACTGATTATCTTAAAGTAAATATTGATAAAAATACAAAATCATTTTGGTTGTATTCGATTCACAGGCCTGGGGAAATTAATAACTTGTGTAACAAAATTAAGTCAGACTTAACTAGTTGCAAGCTTTTTTATACTGAAAAAGTATTATTGAGAAACACATTTATAGATGTAAGTCATTTATATAAATGTATCAAAAACTAATAATTTTTTCAATTATGTAGTTAGGTCTTTTTTTAACTTCAATAAAAATATTGCTAATATATTCTCCAAGTACACTTATTGAAAAAAGCTGAATACCTGACAAAAAATATATTGAAGAAAGTCCAAAATCCCAATTAAATACTTTGATGTTATATATTTGAGATTGTATGAAAACAATTAATGAAAAAAATATGCTCCCTAAAGAAATTAGAATTCCCGCTAGACCTATAAATCTAATAGGCTTTGTGCCATAGTCAAATATACCTCTAAAAGCTAATGAAATGAATTTAGATAATGTCATTTTTGTAGACCCAAATTTTCTTGACTGTTTTTCGACATCTATAACTCCAACTTCATAGCTAACAAATGCTCTCAGACCATTGAAATACCTATTCCTCTCAGGAAATAAATTAATTTTTTCTACAATTTCCTTATCGAGCAAACTAAAATGTCCAACATTTTTTGGTAAATTAATTTCAGACATACTTTGTTGAATAGAATAAAAAATCTTAAAAATTATTTTTCTAAATATATTTTCATGTCTTCTGGTTCTTTTTGCTAAAACTATTTTTTTTCCTTCTTCCCACTCATTTAATAATTCTGAAATGTATTTTGGATCATCTTGAAAGTCTGCATCCATTACAATAGCTGCATCCTCATTAAAATTTTCTAAACCTGAAAATATAGCTGCTTGATGACCAAAGTTTCTTGAAAACTTTATTAATTTATATGAGTAATTGTTATTTACTTCTAATTTTTGAAGTTTTAACCATGAATCATCATCTGAACCATCATCAATAACAGTTATTGTAAATTTATAATTCATTTCAGTTAGGAAATTGGTTAGATAGTTTTGAAATTCAAATATTGAATCTGATTCATTATAAACAGGTAAAATTATATTGATTTTTTTCATTGTTGTTATGTTAATAAGTTTAATTATGAATTTAAAAATTTGTTTATTTATAGTTAAGCATAAAGAATAAAGTTATGAATTTAGAAAAAAATAAAAAAATTTTGTTAATTCTTATACTAACTTTATTACTATTTTCATTTATTTTGATAAACAACCTCTTCAATTACCCAATTGAAAATAGTTATGATGGTGATGCACACATAGAATATATAAAATTTTTCTCTATGTATTTACCAAATGACATTGTGTTGCCTCAAGAGCTAAATACATATCAATTTTACAATCCACCTTTAAGTTACTTTGTACCATCTATGAGTATGGTTTTATGTAGAAATATTATTGATAGTGATAATCTTGTTCAATCTTGCCTTCCATACATGTTTTTAACTACCAAAATATTTAATATTTTATTATTTTTATCAACAATCATGGTCCACTTGATGATAATTAAAAAAATAAGTAAAAATAATAAAAATACTATTGTGTTTTATTTAATTGTTCAAAGTATATTATCAGTTAACTACAGGGCTGTGTCGATGTTTCGAAGTGAAATTTACTTAAGTTTTTTTCTTTCACTATTAATTTATTTTATTGCATCTAAAGACTTAACAAAATATAGATTTCAAGATGTTGTAAAAATCTCTATATTATTTTCTTTAATGATTTTTACAAGACAATTAAGTTTGATAATTATTTTTGCATTCTTTACCTCTTATTTTTACTATTCAATTAAAAAAAATTCTCTTAAAAATTTTTTTAAAATTTCTTTTCAGATTTTTTTAAGTGTTTTAATAATATGCTTTAACTACATCTCACTTACTATTAAAAATTATGGAAACTATTTTGCTTTTAATATTGATAGATCACAAAAATCGATTGAAATCTTAGATATTATTAGCAGATTTTATATATTTGATTTTGACCTCTTTCTAAAACCAGTAAGAAATTATCTTGAAAATAAAATAGTCCTTATTTTCTTCTCAGATTTGTATGGAGATTATTGGGGATATTTTGCTAACTTATTTGAATTTATAAATGTTGAATTATTTACAAAATATTTAGGATTTATAAACATACTTGCACTTGCGCCATTTGTATTTTTTTTATTATCTTTAAATATCAAATATGTAAATTATGCTTTTATTTTATTTTTCATTAAATTTTTAATTTTTCTTTCAATAGTTTATTTAATTATTTTTAATTTTCAATATGATGACGGTTCTGGAGATACAATTAAAACAATATATATTTTATTTGCTGTGCAGCTCTTACCCGTAATAGCCTCTTTAAAATTTAATAAATTGAAGGCTGTCACTCAAAATTTATTTATTTATTATGGATTTTTTATGTTTTTAATAAGTTTTTTTAGCTTCCTAATTATTGTTTAAATTAAAATTACATTTACTGCTGTATGGTTTATTTTCGACTAGTTGATAATACTCAACAATATACTCTTTTGAACATTTATATCCATATCCAAAATCTATAGTGCTATAAAATTTAAGAGACAAAATAAAATTTAAAATAAAAAATGCTATCAAAAAAAATCTCCATATTTTCTTAATATAAATAGCTTCCAACAAGTTGGAAATAAAAATAAAAAACAAGGGCAAAATTGGTATTAACACCCTACCTCCTGGAAAAGGCTTATTAAAAATAACTGGAAGGACTATGAGACTAATTATTGAAAAAATAAAAATTAAATTTTCATTTTTAAAGAATAGTTTTTTATTAGTTTTGATATTTTTAAAAATTAAATATGAAAAAAATAAGAAAAAGATCGACTGAAGATAGACATTATAAAAATAGAATGATTCGAGCATACCTGATAAGTCAAAAATTAAAAAATCAAATCCTATATATTCGTAACCGTATAGTGGTTTGCCACTTTCAGATATTAAAAATGTTAAATAAGCAATAATCAGTACAATCGGTTGTAAAACAATTAGAAAAATTATATTTTTTTTATTTTTTAGCTCTTCTCTTAATTGGATAATCTGAAAAACAATAAAAACTATAAGATAAATACTGATTGATAGTGAAGCCAAAAGTAGTAATAAAGATGCAATGAAATACTTATACTTTAAATCTGTTTTGAAATAAATAATCATTCCTAACAAGATTAAAGAAGCAGCTATACCATAACCTCTACCAAGAGAGAAATACTCAAAAAGTCTCGGACTAGATACTAATAAAAATATAGAAGTATATTTATACTTTAAATCTTTAACTAAGTAACAGCATGAAAAGACGTAAGCTATCCCAAAAAAAATATTTGGCAATCTAACAAATAACTCCGTTTTTGAAAAAATTGTTGTCACGGCTATCAAAATAGTGTTTAGGTAATGATTATTTGCTATACCTGCATTGAAGAAATCCTTTGTTAATACATAGTTTAAAAACGTGTACGCCTCATCATAAACAATAGGATTTAAAAAGCCTTTAAGAACTAAAATAACTGAATAAAATATTGCAATTAAATATAGAAAGTTATTATTTTTTTTTAATTTCACTTTTACATTTTACATACAATACTTCAATTAAATATTACATTTTACCAATTGATATAATACAAATATGACTTATACTCCAATTTTATGTTTTGGATATGATAGACCAAATCATCTCAAAGCTATGCTTAATTCCCTAGAGAATAATTATCTATCAAGCAAATCAGATGTGACAATTGCTATTGATGGAAAAAATAAAAATACTAATTCGGCTTTGCATAGTGAAACAATTGAAATTGCTAAATTAAATTGGAATTTTAGATCTGTAAATGTTATTGAAAGAGAAATTAATCTTGGCTGTAGAGATAATATAATTACATCAATTTCTGAAATGTTCAGCAAAAATGAAAAGTTAATAATCATTGAAGATGATTTAATATTAAGCAAATATTTTATTAAGTATATGAATGAAGCTCTAGAAAAATATGAGAACGTAGAGCAAATATGGCATATTAATGGATATACATATCCTCAATTTGTCAATAAATCTAGGAGTGCAAGTATAGGAAAATATGTTTCCCCTTGGGGTTGGGCAACATGGAGAAAAAATTGGGAAATTTTTTTGAAAAAAAATTATTATGAAGAAAATTTTATTTCAAAGTTAAATAAAAAATCTATTGATCAATTTAATCACAATGGTTTATATGATTGGGAGAACATAATACTAAAACATCAGGAAGATAAAGCAAGTATTTGGGATGCTTACTGGTATCAAGCAGTATTTATGGAAAATGGTCTAACAATATTTCCAAATAAATCGATGGTTCAAAATAACGGTTTTGATGGAACTGGTGTACATTGTTCAAATATAAATGACTGGAAAACTTCTTTAGCCACAAAACATATTATAAAATGGCCAAAAAAAATTAACATTAATTTAGTTCATTACTGCAATTCAATCTTATTTTTTAAATTTTATAACTATAAACGATACTTGAGATACCATAGAAGCAAATTTTCAAGTTTTAAGAATTTTTATCTTTTCATTTCTAAGAAACTTTTTGGATCAAAAATTTCTTAACTTTCCCAAGTTTTATTCTTAAAGCAAGATACAAATAATTCAATACAAATCTTAAGCTAAATGATTTTAAAATATTTGTAACACTTAATTTAAAAAAATTATTCATAGAATTTAAAAATTCTTGAGGATATTTTAAATACAAATCATTAAAAAAATATAACTTATACTCAGGTTTTCTCCAATTAGTATGATCGTTAAACTTTGAAGAAGTAAACATATTTCTAGGATATCTAACAATTAATTCATCTAAATTACTATTTTTTAATTGTAAGCTATAAACGCTTTCACAATTTAAATATTCAGGTAAATTTAATTTTATAATTTCATTATCAACAAAATCACAAATATTAAAAAATGTTTCTGATATTTCTGAAGGAAATGCAACAAATCTATCACAAATTCCAAAATAATCCTCACCTTCAGGAATATAAATTTTATTAACATCAGTGAAGTTCTCTTTATAAATCAACAATTGATCAAATCTTGTGTAAATAATTTGATCATACGTTTTTAAAATTTCTAAATAATTCTTTAAAACAATATCTTTTAAAGCAAAATGTATTATTCCTGAATTCTTTAGTCCAGTGTCTTTCCCAAGCTCAAAAACTTCTCTCCAATTATTATTGAAATTATTTTCATAATATGAAAACCAATCTGACGGTTCTTCAAATCCCCATATGTATTTACATTTTTCTTTATAGGGAAATTTTTTAATTTCTTCAAAATTTGTGCAAAGTGCAAAATCTGTTTGGGTTGATAATTGTAAATTTTTAAATATAGATCTCCAAGTTTTTTTTCCACCTCTTGGAAGTCCGTGTAGTATTACTAAAGTTTTAAACATTATTAAAAGAATTTTGGTTTGTATCGTTCATTTTTATAATTAGTAATTAATTTAATTTGATCTTTTAAACCATGACCTTTTCTTCTTAATGCCAAAAAAGGATAGTCGTACTGAATACTTGGATTATCTCTAAAATCTGTTTCATTATCAACAAATACGCATCCATATAATTTACTTAATAAACTAAAGATGCTTTGATCATGCCTATTTTCTATAAAGAACTCATTATTTTGATAATTGTTATAAAAGTCGGTGATTAAGTTATTATCAAAATCAATAACCTTAATAAATTCTTGAATATAACTTTTTGTGTGTAAGTTGTTTTTAAAAATCATATGACCTGCTTCAAATTGGGTAGAGTTGGCAAGACTATTGCCAGGAGCAATTTTAAAATATTCAAATAATTGTTTTGTGGAATAATATTTTTCAATATGATCTGGTAAAGATTTTATTCTAAAATTTCCATATTCAGAATCTTTAAGCATATCTAAATACTCATTCAACTTTTTTTTTCCATTTTTATTAAATATAGAACCAGCATCCATATAAATAATGATGTCATCTTGATTTAATTCTTTTGAAAAATAATCTAAGAAATAAATTTTCCAAAGCCAATAACCTGCACCTCTTTTTTGAGATAGTATTGGGTGATATTTTTTTTTAAAATCATTACTAATATCTTTAAAACTAAATGAGAAAACACTATTAAAAATTCCTGAGCTCTCAGCAAGTTTACTTAGATGAAATTTTGAATACTTAAACTGTGTACCTTCACTAAATGTAAAAAAGATAATTTTCTGTTTCATAATATAACAAAATTATAGTTTATATGATTAATCTTAAGTACCATATCATTATGAAATTAAGTATATTTACCAGTTTTACCAATCCAGATGATAGAAATGATCCCTGGAAAGAAGCACTGGCTTGTTACGAGGATGTAGCTGATGAGGTTATTACTGTTGGCCAAGACTGGCCAGAAGAATTTAGCTGGGAGCATATAGGCAAAACTTTTCAAAAAGGTTTTGATTTATGCACAGGTGACTGGGTAATAAGAATGGATATTGATTATTTTTTTCATGAAAAGGATATTTTTAAAATAAAAAATTCTCTAGAAAAGTTTAAAAACTTTCCAGCAGTTGGGTTTCCTCAATATCAGTTCTACTCTCCAAATAGATATCAAATAAAAACTATTTTGGTTATTGCTTTCAATAAAAAAAATTTTCCAGAAATAAAACTAAATGGTGGAGGCGATCTATGTCAAGCAACTTTAGATGGAGAACTAATTTCGGCATTTGATGTTCCAATAATTAACATTCCAATTTGGCAATATGACAATACTTTTAGAACGAAAGAAATAATCTATTTTGACAGAGGAAGGTTTGCTAGAGCTTGGTTTAGATGGTTTAAAAGCTGGAACGATAGAGGTGGCTCATCAAACAATGAAGCATATGATGCATGGTATCTAAACATAGTAAATAAATTTCCAAATCATACTTTAAAAAAAAGGTTGAAAAATCATCCAAAATATATTTTAGACAAATTGCAAAGCTTACAAATAGATCAGTTTGGCTACAATTGTTTTGGATTAAATGAAAGATTTGAGTTTAAAGTAAAGAATTTATTTAACCAATTAAAAATATTATTAATTATTAAACTCAAAATAATAAAATACAAACTATGGAATTTTTAAGCTATCACATAAACAAAAGACTTAAATATATCTTAAATAAGATTGAATATTTTGGACTAAAAATTTATTACAGAAATATTAGCAAACACAGTATTAGTGAAATAATTAAAAAAAATAGAAATATTTTATCTACAGTAGATGAATTTTTACCAAAAGAAGTATTTTCTGAAACAGATTACGGATTACAAACTAGAATTCATCTAAATTTAGACAAGCAAATATGTAATCTTCCAACTTATTCTGATTTAATGATTTATATAATTGATAAACATATTGAGGAATTGAAATATTTAGAAATTGGTGCATCTGTGTTGAAAAATTTTATGCAAATATGCAATTACTTTCCTAATACCAAAAATTATGTTTACGATATAAACCCTATAAATCCAAAATTTGATGATTTGTTCAAAAAAGAAAACATCACCTACTTTAAAGGTAATGTTTTATCAGATATTGAAACTGAATTCTTTAAACAAAATTTAAATGAAAAATTTAATTTTATATTTTCAGACGCACTACACACCCCTTATGGAGTAGTTACTGAATTTAATAACTTAACAAAAGAATTGTTAGATGACAAATTTATTATTTATTTTGATGATTATGACTTCAAAGGCTTAGGAGAAACTATAAATTCAATAGCAGCAGATATGTCAACAAGATACGAAGAAATAAATTTATATACTTTTAATATCTATGGTTGGATAGGGCAATATGAAAAAACTCATAAAAACGCAATTATTTCAAACATTAATTTAAGAGACACCTTAAAAATAGATTTAAATCTTTACAAATTTAAACAGGTTGATTACGATATTTAAACATAACTATTGAACTAATAGCAAAAATACAAAAACTAAGATAAATCGAATTATTAAATTTTACAACATCTACATAATTCCAATGATTTAAGTAAAGAAAATAGGCTGTATTTCCAATCAAAAACAGAAATTTAAAATACTGTCTTTTTTCTTTCAAAAAAATAAAAATAGAAATCAATGTTAAAAATGGTGCAAGCGAATATAAGTTAAATCTTAGTGGTGGATACCAACCAATTAGCGACCAGAAACACCAGTATATTATAAAAACAAATGCAAGATTTTTAACTATAAACTCGTTTTTAAAAAAACTCTTTTTTAATAAATAAAGTAAAACAAACAATAATGGTACTGAAAGATATTGAATCGAGTTTATAAAATCTTTAAAGTAACAAATAAAGTTTTCAGGTAATGACATACAATAAAATTCTGAATTGTCGTAACTAGATTGATTAATTGAATATTTTACATTTTCATAACCATTTATTATATGAGCTGGCAACCACTTAAATTGATACCACCGTTCAATTGCAGAATTATATGGAATATAACCTGAAGAATAAATGTAAATATTCCAACTAAAATATGGAATAATAAAAGCTACACCCTTATAAAAATTAAATGTAACTTTTTTAAGATCAAAATCTTTGAAAAATATAAATAAGAAAGATATTGCAAAAGTTGTATTTGATAAATACAAACAACCTAATAAAAACGACCAGTTGATTATTTTTTTATTTTCTAAATTATTTAGTTTCATAAAGTAAACACACAAGAAAAATGAAAGGATTGTCAAAGTTTGATGTGCAGAATCAAATAATCCGAATTTAAATATTGGGTTTAAAACTATCAAAAGGTTTACAAAAAATAAATTATATAAACTTAATTTATATTCATATATCTTGTAAGTAATTAAATTTACAAATGATAAAACAATTAAATGTAATAATAAAAATGAAGCAAAATATTTAGCAATTATATCTTTGAAAAATAAATCTAAAGTGATTGAAATTAATTTTAGAAAAAGTATATATATCGGTCTTTCTTGATAGTTGTAATCAAAAGAAATTATTTCATTAAAATTTTCAATTCCAAAAATATATAATTCAGCATCACAGCTAAATGGTATTAGCATTGAGTAATTTAAGAAAGATATTTTTGTTAATTGATTACATAAATAATATTCATAATTACCAGAATTTAGAAAAAATAAAAAAAATAATAAAAATAAAGAAAAGACAATATTTAAACTAAAAAATTTAAAATATAACTTTAACATCATGGTTTTAAGATATTAAAAGTATTTTCATTTCTAAAATCAGAAATCATAGAAATTGCCCATAAAAGAAGCAGTGTCCCATGAATATCTGGCTCGTCAAAACCTTTTGAAATCTTTACACCATAATAATGTATTTGCGACTTGTTCTTAAAATATGAAAATCCTCCTAAATCTGGAAAATAATTTTCATAAATTTTTTTCAAAATATCATTGAAATATTCATTAATCTCAATATATTTATAACTATTATTAAGTTGTTTTGAGGATTTGTAAATTACATAAACTAAATCAACAATGTCGCAGCCAAAGTTTTTTGGACTATGATTTAAGCAAAAATCAATAATTTTTTTTGGATAATGTATTTCAAGATTAAGCCAATCCATTCCAGAAATAATTTTCATAGCACCATTTATTATCTCTGCTTCATTTTTTATTGTTCCCTTGAAATACATTCCAGTTTTCGCATCTGCTAGGTTATCTACAGTTTTTTGGAATATTTGTTTTAAATTTTCTGAATTTTCATTTTTTTGAGTCTCTAAAATAAACATTAGATTTGCTAATTGTGCACCTGATGTCCAAGGTGTAGACCAATCTAGTGTGTCAATATATTGTTGCAATTTATCTTCCTGAAGAAAATTCGAAAAATAGTTACTTCGATTGTTGCTGCCAATTTGTTTTAGTGTAGAAATAGCTTGTTTAGTTTCAGCAAGAATAAATTCATTTAAAACTTCTGACTTTGGTTTATATCTTTGTGGTTTTAAATATTTTTTTAAAATGTATTTAAAATTTACTAATAAAGGATTTCTGTTAAAACTTTTTACATAATTTTCATCTATAAAAGAATTGGATGGAAATTTTTTAAAATTACTTGTTTGGAAATTATTTATATAATCTATCCATTCAGATTTATCATCCCTTGTGTCAAATTCTCTTATTATGTGCAGAATCTTTATTGCATAACAAGAAAAACCAAGATTTAAAGATGTTCCACTTTTTGTACTTCCTTTTTGGACTGGTTTAAACTCAAACTGATTTTTAGATAAAGTATTTAAAAATTTTTTAACACCTTCTACAAAATTATCATCTATTGTATTCATAATCATGTCCTAGAGTTATTATTCTAATAGCGATGATAAACATAGTTTATGCTTGTGATAGTAATTACAATCAACAATTAAATAACTCAATAAACAGTATATTGAAACATTGCTCAGAAAATGTTTCTATATTTATCATTCATGATAAACCTGCTTCTTTCGAAGAAAGAAAATTGAAATTAATAAAAAAATTTCCTAATTTAAAAAGAATTGAATTGTTTTCAATTAACAAAAATGACATTAAATTTCCTAATTTAAAAAATAAACATGTCAGTGAGGCAACGTACTATAGGTTGTTTATAGAAGAACTGATACCATCTGAGGTTGACTTTTTGCTTTATTTAGATGCTGATATCATTTGTATTAAAAATTTAGCTGAACACTATAAACGAATTGTTGATCAATTAAAACAGTCAGAATATGTAATTGGTTGCAGAACAGAATTTCAACTAAATGACTCTAATCGAATAAAGTTTGAAAGCTTGGAGATGAATTCAATATCTTACTTTAATGCCGGAGTGATGTTTATTAATTTTAATAAATGGAGAAAAAACAACATAGGAAAGAAGTTGATTGAGAAACTAAACGATGATGATTTAGATTTAGAGTATTGGGAT
>Ga0181583_10000917_pt1 | contig 21524 bp, 23 predicted proteins | sample 071ome_31_FD_132461 | JGI IMG/M metagenome (GOLD analysis project Ga0181583, IMG submission 132461) | Coastal salt marsh microbial communities from the Groves Creek Marsh, Skidaway Island, Georgia - 071405CT metaG (megahit assembly) | ecosystem: Environmental > Aquatic > Marine > Intertidal... | reverse complement strand
TTAGTAGCGACCTCGCGCGAGAAGACGGACCGCCTTTTTTGCCTCCAGCGGAAGCCTTCTTTGGCTGCGCTTTCTCCTGGGTCTACGATCTCTCCTTCGGCCCTGCTTCTGGTGCGCCGAAGACTTGAGGAGAAGACCTTCCCTCGAGGCCTTACGGACAATCAGACCATCCGCCCGCTTAAATCCCCTCGGGAAACCCACCATGGCTCTGTGAAGAACCGACTTTCCCGCCGAACCACTCCTGGGACGATACACAAACTCCTTTCCTCCTCCCCCTCTTCTCCGGTGCTTCAGGGTCCACTGCTTATACTGGTAGGCCCTTTGCCCTTGGTTGGGCAGAAAGCCTTGGATCTCCCATGCCGAACACCAATGGTCGAGGGTCATCCAGGACACTCCACTGTTGTCTCGGATTCGGACACGAGTGCCTTTCGCTAGTCTTTTTGCCCTTGAGGACATGATGATTCCGAGGAAGGACACCTTCGTCACTCCCTCCCATGGTTTGTCGTTCTCGGATCAGGAATGTTCGCTTCGCTCTCGGCCAGGATTCACCTCCGGGGCCATCTCGTCGCCATCCCTTTCGCCCTAGACCTTTGGCCCAGGAAACCCCACAGGGACAAGAGACAAGGGAAGAGACTCTCCTCTTTCCCTCCTTTCGCTCCCTAGGATACTGCCCGGATACCGGTATCCTCGCTCCCGCTCGGATGCGCTTCGCGCTCCGCTTCTATTCTAACCACAACGTTGTTTGTCCAGAGGAATCATCCACGGGATGCCCGGGCATCCCGGCGAGCTTTGGGCCTTTGGCCCTGGTTTCGGACACCCTGGTTTCCGGGAAGGATGACCGCCGAGGCTGGGCGGGGTCAGAGTGAGAGGGCTCGAACCTCCAGTCTTGTACTCCCAAAGCACAGATGTTAACCATTACACCACACTCTGTGGCTTTCCTTCCTTTCTTCGCGAAGCTTTCTTCGCGAAAAAGAAAGCCTTTCCTTGGTGAAATCCCAGGTTGGCCATCGAGGAGGTTTTTTTTGGTGAAGCTTATGGTTCTGGAGGTGAAGATCACCTCTACCAAGACAGTACAAAAGTTGTCCACCCCCTTTGGGTCTCTGGCCGAGGCCGGGCCCAAGGGCAAGGATGGGGCTACGGTTCCTTAGAACTGTAGGAAGAGAAGAAGGAACGCAATCATGAGCGCGAACAGGGCAATCGCCTCCGTTAGGGCAGCTCCAAGAATAGCGTAAGAGAACAGCTGGTTCGCTTGCTTCGGGTTTCGTGCGCAAGCGTGAAGAAGTGCAGAGAAGAGGTTTCCCATTCCCACCCCTACTCCTCTTAGGGCAAGGGTTGCAATTCCAGCAGCAACGAGCTTTAGCTCAAACATCCTATCGGCGGAAGGAATCGAACCATCACCTCGGGAGCTTCAATCCCACGCTCTACCGTTGAGCTACGCCGATGGGCCCAAGGACGGCGGGCCTTGGTTTCGGGCCAAAGGCCCAAAGGAAGGGCCAAAGGCCCGAAACCAAGCCCGGGTCCCCCTTTCGACACAGATGCGATGGTGAAGAATCCCTTCACGGTTGCGTTCGCGTTGTTGCGTTCGCGTTGTTGCGTTCGCGTTAACCGGCGAAGGAGGAACGACGGAACCCTCTGCCCCGTGGCGGTGGTTCTTCCTTCCTCTTTCCTTTCCCGGGTCAGGGTCCAAAGCACCTCCTTCACGGGAAGCAGACCCGCGGTCTTCTCTTCCCTCGGTTGCGCCCAATCCACCGCGTACGGTGCCCTCTCAATGAAGGTATGGGCAGGTCTTGGACTCGGCAGTCTCCATTCCAGGGTCTGCGCGGTTCGTCCCCACTCTCTGGTCCACGGGTTTCCTCTGCTTTTCTCCCCGTAGATCCACCTGGCCCCTACGGTAGCAAAGAAGACCACCACGGACCTCACGGAAATCAGCGAACCGAAGCTCGCCACCCTGTTCCATCCTCTGTAGATGGTCGGATAATCCGGAATTCGCCGCGGCATTCCTCTCAGCCCGAGGAAGTGCATCGGGAAGAAGGTCAGGTTGACCCCCAGGAAGAAGAGCCAGAAGTGGGCTTGTCCCCCCACCTCCGACAGCGTCAGTCCCGTCAGTTTCGGGAACCAGAAGTAGACCCCCGCAAAGATCCCGAACACGGCCCCCATGGACAGCACGTAGTGGAAGTGCGCCACCACGTAATAGGTATCGTGAAGCGCAATGTCCAGCCCTGCGTTGGCCAGGATCACTCCCGTGACCCCACCGACGGTGAAGAGCACCAGGAACCCCACGCAGAAGAGAACCGGCGCACGGAAGCGCACCACTCCTCCCCACAGGGTCGCCACCCAGCTAAAGATCTTGATCCCCGTCGGTACAGCGATGACCAGGGTCGCCGCCGTGAAGTACGCTCGGGTATCCACATCCAGACCGACGGTATACATGTGGTGTCCCCACACGAGGAACCCCAGCACACCAATCCCCGCCATGGCGAAGACCATCCCCACATACCCGAAGACCGGCTTTCGCGCCCCCGCCGCTAGGACGTGGCTCACGATACCGAACCTCGGCAGAATCAGGATGTACACCTCCGGGTGACCCATGAACCAGAACAGGTGCTGGTACAGCACCGGATCTCCTCCTCCCGCAGGGTCGAAGAAGACCAGGCTTCCCGTTCGCTCCACCAGGAGCATGGTGATCGCCCCTCTGAAGACCGGCATGGCCAGGATCAGAAGCACGCTGGTGACCGCAATGCTCCACACGAAGAGCGGAAGACGAAGCCAAGTCATCCCCGCCACCCGCATGTTCATGGTGGTGGCCAGCATGTTTCTTGCGCCAAGGATACTTCTCGCCCCCGAGATGTGGAAGCTGAAGATGACCAGCTCCACGGAAATCCCCGGGTGTCCCCTCATGCCACTCAGTGGAGGGTAAGCCGTCCATCCGGTTCCAGCTCCCCTTTCCACCAGTCTCGAATCCACCAGCAGAAGCAGGGATACGGGCAGCGCCCAGAAGGCAATCCCGTTGATCCGCGGGAACGCCATCTCTGACGCCCCCACAAAGATCGGCAGTAGCCAGTTCCCAAATCCTCCCACCAGTCTCGGTAGAACCACAAAGAAGACCATCAGAATACCGTGGGCCGTAATGACCACGTTGTACAGTTGTCCACTCCCTCTGAACACCTGTCTTCCGGGACTTCTGAGCTCTAGACGAATCAGAATACTCAGTCTCGTTCTCACCACTCCCGCCAGTCTTCTGAACAGGAGGTAAAGAATCCCAATATCCTTATGGGACGTTCCAAATACCCAACGACTAAGAAATGAACCCATCATGTTTTCGTGAATGCGCTTTTTTTGCCTATCTCCGTTGCATCAGGAAGCCCGAGCCCACGTAAGGGTTCTGGGGGCGAAAGGCCTGCAGACGCCTGGCCACCTGGCCCAGCTGTTGGGGATCTTGCCCACACAGCAGATACTTCTGCTTCTTCGCCACCACAAAGGCCACCCCACGGGGCAGATCCAGCCAATCCCGGTGCGCTTTCCCCACCTTGAACCCCACCCGACTGTGGGGATAGGGATACCCCAGGGTCGATCCCTGGCCGAGCCTTGAGCTCGGCCTTGAGCTCAGCCTAGGGGCCACGCGGTAGACGCCGCTTGTTCGATAGCCTCGGCCACGCAGAGAAATGCCGATCACAAGAGTACCTTGCCGTTGACACACCCGTTGAAGCACCGCCAGAGGCGCCGAAGAAACAGAGGCATCCGTAGACACCCCACGAGAGATTCCCGGTTGCGGCGTAGGTTGCGGTGCTTTTCCCCGGATGGACGTCGTCCATGGGCGCAGGGCCGAATGCATTGAATCCAAAAAAAAAGGCTTTTTTTTTACGAGGCGAAGCTTTGCGAAGCTTTCTTCGCCTCGCTTGGCCAAACCAGGGCCAAAGGGCCAAAGAAAGGCCAGAGGGTGGGGTTGCGTGGGGGTAAGGTGTAGTGGGAGAGAGAGTCGAACTCTCCTTTCAGGCGTATGAAGCCCACGTTTTGCCCCTAAACCATCCCACCGTCGCAACCCAAGCTCAAGGGGTGTTTTTTTGGCTTCTTTTCCTTTCCTTGCTTCGTTCCTAGCTTCGTTCCTTGGTTTCGCTCACCGCCGAGGGCCACGTTATCCGTGAAGCACCAGAAGGAGACAGAGCCTCAGGGCACTCACCAGCCACCTGTACCCCCACCACACGCCCGGTTGGGTCGATTGGTGCAGGCCATGGAGACCGCGAGGGAGGGCTTTGTGGAAGGTGTAATCCAGCGCCCCCTGCTCCAGATCCCGCACGAGGGTCGTCCAGCTTTGACGGAAGAGTCCGCCCGCCAGTCTTCCCCCCAGGGCATCCATCAGGAGACGAAGGTTCGCCAGACGGTACCTTTGCCGGAACCGGGCACTGCTGTACCACAGGTTCACGGAAAGCCACCATTCCGTGCTCCACAGGAACCCCAGGAAGGCACAGAGCAGGATCCACCTCAGGATCCCCAGCCGGACGGGTGCCCATCTGGACTGGTGTTCCCTGAAGAAGAGCTGATCCACCACCTGTTGATCCACCCACAGCGATTCGCTCCACCCTTCCGTGGTTTCCACGGATCTTCTTCTGTCCCCCAGGAGAACACCCCCTCTGACTCTTCTGAAGCAAAGGACAAGCATTCCCCTTTGGACCGTGATCGGCGCCTCTCTTCTTCCCCTCACCGCATGGCGGGGAAGGCTCAGGGGTCCCGCTCTGACCCGTCCAAGGCTTTTCGACCTGTAGAAGGCCGTTCCCCCGAGACAGAGGATCCCCAGTCTCCCTTGCCACAGCTCACTTCCTCCGGCCCTCAGGTACTCCAGCATCGTATCCTTCGAGACCCATCCCGAGAGGTACGGAAGACCCAGTAGGCTTCTGGTGTTGACCCAGAGAACCCTGGTGGTCACCGGAAGCAGTCTACCCAGTCCCCTGGTGTTCCGGAGGTCCTGCTCATCTTGAATGCTGTGCAGCGCAACCCCGGCCCTCAGGAACAGGGCAGCTTTGAACCTTCTGTGAAGGAAAAGGTGGCTCATCGCCGCACCGACCACCCCCGCACCAATCCCGAGCATCATGTACCCCAGCTGGCTACAGGTGGAGTAGGCGATCACGGCCTTCCTGTCCGAGGATCTTCTCCCCATGACCCTGGCCGCCACCCTGGTGATTCTTCCCACCTCCCCAATCAGACTTCTTCTCTCCTCGCCGGTGAGATACCCCAGCCGAACCACGGTGAATACCCCCGCCACGACCATGGTCGCGGCGTGAAGAAGCGCCGAGACAGGCGTGGGCCCCTCCATGGCGTCCGCCAGCCAACCCTGCAGGGGGACCTGGGCGGACTTGGCGGCTCTCCTCCTCAGGAAGAGGAACAGGGGACCATTTCCCCCGCTCTCCCCACTGTGGATCCTCTCCAGGAGCGTGAGATCCACGCTTCCGCTCTCCAGCCTGAGCCAAGCGATGCCCAGCAGGAAACACACGTCCCCAATCCGGTTATACACCACCCTTTTCAGCCTTCCTCGGGCAGCCTCCCTTCGGGCATGCCAAAAGCCGATCAGGCCAAAGGAACAGATCCCTACGCCTTCCCAGCCCAGGAACAGCAGAAGCAGGTTGGACGCGCTGACCAGAATCATCATGGACAGCGTGAACCTTCCAAAAATCCCCAGGAAGGACACCAGATGCGGGTCCTGCCCAAGGTACCAAACGGCGTAAATATGCACAAAGAAACTTACCCCACACACGACCAGGAACAGACCCGTCCCCACCCCGTCAAAGGTAAACCTCCAGGACCCATCCAGAAACCACATGCTCCCCAGATCCACCACCCTAGGTTGTTCTTGAAGCACGCATTCCCATCTCAGGAGCCCACTGATGATGGTCCTTCTGCTGAGACAAAACAGCGAAACCACGCTCGCCCCCCGTCTCCCCAGATACCGTCCACCAAACAGACACGAGAGCCTTGCCCTTCTGGGAAACCAAAGCCTTAGTAGATACATCGATGTCGCTACGCTTCCTCACCCCCACCTTTTTTTCGCAAAGCTTTCGAAAGCAAAGCTTTTTTCGCGAAGCTTTCCGCCATGCTTCGCCGAAGGGTCGACGGCCCGACCTTTGTTGTTTCTCTCTTTCTTCCCATCAAAGACCCTTTTTCTTCGGGCCAAAGGCTCTTTCTTCGGGTCACAGACCCTTTTTTCGGGCCAGAGGCCCTTTTTCGGAGCCAAGACAAGGTTCCTGGCGTCGGGGTTCCCTTCCCTGGTAGGATTTGAACCTACGACCTTCTGGTTAACAGCCAGTTGCTCTACCCCTGAGCTACAAGAAAGAGGGCCGTCGACCTACGAGTGGAGAGACTTGAACTCTCACCTCCGCAGAGATTAGATCCTAAATCTAACGTGTCTACCAATTTCACCACACTCGTGAGCTTTTGCCTCGCTGGTTACTTCGCTCGTTTCGCTGGGTTTTTTTTGGGTGGGATTTCCCGCGGGAAACCCCGAAGAAAGGGCCTTTGGCCCGAAGAAAGAGCGAAATGCCCGAAGGAAAGGAGAAGGTGAACCAAGCCAAGAAGGCGAAAACCTCTCCTCCGTGGCTCTCTCCTCTCTCCTTTCTCCCTAACCGTCTCTTGATTCTCTCCTCTTCCAGAAGACGAAGCAGAAGGACCCCCGCAAAGTACGCAAAGTAGAGGAACGTGGCCCCCAGCCCAAGCGCAATGTACGGATCCTCCACGGGTTTCCCCCCAAGGTAAGAGAGCAGCATCAGGGTAGACGCCATCATCCAGAAGAGCGCTTTCCCCAGTTTCGTGTGCGGCCTCACCTTGGTCTTGGTTCCTCTCAGGAGAGGAAGTGCCCTCAGGGACAGCAGGGCTCTCGCCACCGCCCTCACTCCTCCGAGTTTCGACGGAATTCTTCGCAGAATCGCATAAACCCACAGGAAATACCACTCCGGAACGATGTGTGCCGGCGTGACCATCGGGTTCGCGGGAATGTAGTTGTCCGGGTGACCCAGGGTGTTCGGCGAATACCACACCCACAGACCAAACCACAGACCAAAGACTGACCACGCCACGAGGTCCTTCGACCAGAACCCCGGGAACAGGGGCACCTGCCACCTGGTCGCGCTGTGGTCTACCCCTTTCGGGTTCGACGATCCATATTGGTGAAGCCTGAGAATGTGTCTTCCACTCAGTCCCGCCATAATGAAGGGCAGGGTGAAGTGAAGACCAAAGAATCGGTTCAGGGTAGCGTTCCCCACACTGAATCCTCCCCATAGCCAGCCCACCAGGTCATTCCCCACCACCGGGATCGCTCCCGCGAGGCTACTGATGACCGTCGCTCCCCAGAAGGACATTTGTCCCCAAGGAAGCACATACCCAAGGAAAGCCGTGATGATCAGGAGAAGTAGAAGCACCACTCCCGTAAGCCACACCGCTTCCCGGGGTGCCCGGAAGCTCCAATACCGAAGTCCACGGAAGACGTGTCTATACACCACCATGAAGAACATGCTGGCCCCGTTTCTGTGGACGTAGCGAATGAGCCATCCTCCCGACACCTCCCGCATGATCCGCTCCACACTCCAGAAGGCGAGATCCATGTGGGACCTATAGTGCATGGCTAGAAACAGTCCGCTGAGGAGCTGGACAATGAGACATAGCCCTGCTAGGCTACCAAAGCTCCACCTGTAACTTAGGTTTCTCGCTGCTTTGTAACCCGTACCATGTTCCTCTCTAACGCGAAGCGAAGGCTCATCCATCATACTGACGGGCGACCGCAGAGTAAGAGCGCTCGAGGCCAAAGCGAAGCAAAAAAAAGGCGGAATCCTCAAGCATACGCCCATCGGGCAACCACCCAAGGATCCACCCACCGAAGGGCCTTCCCCAGCACCCTCCGCCCAAGAAACGGGGCGGAACCGGGAAAGGTTCTCTTCGTTCACACCATTCTTTTTTTTGTCCAATCTCTCTGGGGAAGGAGGACTCGAACCTCCAATCGCTGAGACCAAAACCCAGAGCCTTACCATTTGGCCATTCCCCACCACGGCCATCAACGACAGCGTCCACACAAGGTTTACACAACGTCCAAACAAGGTTCACACAAGGTCCAGACAACGTCCGAGAGGCGAAGAGAAACGGATGGGAGAGGGGGGAGTCGAACCCCCGAAGCCCGAAGGCGACAGAGTTACAGTCTGGTTTCTTTGACCTCTTGAATACTCGCCCAGGATGGCGGCCAGGGGCTGGCTGGGGCCCACTCGTCCGCTCGTCCTCGTCCTCGGTCTTCGGTCTTCGATGGTTCGGTTTTTTTTTGTCGGGATTTTCGGGTTCCCTCCTTCGGTGGTCGGTTTCGACCACTGATCGACCAATCCTGCCCAGTAGTAGAAGACTCTGAAGAGAATCAGCCAAACAATGTCGACAAAGTGCCAATACCAGACGGTCAGCGTAAACCCCGTCTGTCGCACTCCCCAGGTAGCCGCGTTCCAAGCATGGGTTCGCTGGCTCCAGTACAGGAGATACAGTCCCCCTAGGGTGACGTGCAGTCCGTGGAAACCGGTGGCCAGGAAGAAGGCCGATCCATAGACCCCTTCCCTCGCGGTGACCCAAAGGCATCGGTACTCCGACCACTGGGCCCACAGGAACAGCGCGGCCAGCAGCACCGCCCACAGGATCCAGTTGATCCACCACGACCGTCCTTCCTGAGGGTTCATGCCCTTTCTCCTTTCCAGGGCCAGGGTTGATCTCCCTCCAGAGGTCAGCAGCACTCTACTGTTGGTGATCGGAAGCCAAAGGAGCTCTGGCCCGAAGGTCCCTTTGGGCGGGAACCTACAGGCGGTATCGATGGTCGGGTTGACGGCCCTCCTCACGAATCCCCAGAAGAAGGCAGCGAAGAGGAAGATCTCACTGACGATGAAGTACAGCATAAAGACCTCCCTGTTGTCCCCATCACCGGTCCCGTCCCCTTCCCCTTCGTAATACTCCGGGATCAGGGACTCCCACCACAGGGAAGCACTCCTTCTCAGTCTCGCTCTCGCTCTCATGATCCTCGCCGACCCTCTGAACCCGGACCAATCGAACCAGATCCTTAGGGTCTCGAGGAACGCAAAGATGCTGATTCCCCTCCTTCTCCTCCATCTTCTGGGCGAGACCACCACCCACTCACTTTCTTGGCAGGCCTCTCTGTCCGCCCAAAGCGCTCGAACCTCCGCTCTGCGAAGGCTTACATCCCGAGCGAGCGACCGCTCTCCGCCCATCGCCCTCAGGTGTGGTCGGAAATCTCTGCTTCTGGTGCTTCTTCGGGCAACCCCGAGGAAACCCGTGACAGCCCTCGGTTGAGGGTTCCGAAGTTCTGGTGATAGTAGTTGACGAATCATGACCTGATCGTAGCCAGACCAGAGGTCTGGACAAGGGGGTTTTTTTTGTCGGTGGGGGTAAACGCTTCGCGAAGAAAGCTTCGCGAAAACCATCATGATGTTCTCTGCCATGGGCTGCCATGGGCTGCCATGGGCCCCCAGAGTATGTTCCGTTCGCTGTCTTTGCTCCACGTGCTTTGTCGCGCGTGCTTTTCGCGTGCTTTACGAAGCTTGTTTCGCGAAGCTTGTTTCGCGAAGCTTGTTTCGCGAAGCTTAAAGGTACAGCACTTCCTTCAGCGGAAGAAGCATCACGTTCGGCCTCAGCCCCAGGGCTACGGTAAAGAACCTGAGGATCCCCGCACACACCCTTTCCCGACGGGTCAGGTCCGCGAGGGCGAGGGTTCCCCTTTTCAGCGTACCCCTCAGGATCCGAACGACCCTTCGGCAAGAATACGCTCCTCTCCACAGGCTTCTCAGGGCCAGGAAGACCCCAAGCAGCGGACTGCATTCGAAGACGCTCATCACCAGCAGAAGCTCCCCTGGGAATCCCCTTAGGGGAGGTACCCCTCTGTTGGCGAAGAAGAACAGCCACCATCTCCACGCGAAGAGGGGCATCATCGTTCTCATTCCTCCGAGGGTCCTCGTGTTTCGGGTGCCATACCGTCTGTAGAGACAACCCACCAGCAGGAACATTCCTGGGCTGACCACCCTGTGGCTCACCCCACTCCTGTACCTTCCGAGGGCTCCTCTCCTGTTGGCCCTAAACATCCCCGCCACGGCTCTGTTCATGTGGCTGATCGACGAATAGGCCACCAGTTTCTTGATGTCCCCACAGCGGAAACAGATCAGCGCTCTCCTCATTCTTCTGACGATCCTGAAGCCTTGCACCCAAGCGCTTCCCCAGAGGTGCCTCTCCGGAAAGACCACACCGCTGTACCGAAGAAGACCGTAGGTTCCCAGTTTCAGGACCACCCCCGCCAGGATCATGGATCCTTCCGCACTCGCCTCCACGTGGGCTTCCGGAAGCCACAGGTGAAAGGGCATCATGGGCACCTTGATCAGGAGCGCCAGTCTCAGGGCTCTCCAGAGGATACGCTCCTCCCAGAGATCCAGCTGAAGCCTACACAGTCTGCTCAGGGAGGTTCCCCCTCTCACGGACCAGAGGTACAGCACCGCCAGAAGCATGAGAAGACCCCCACAAGCCGTGTAGAGGAACAGGCGGTAGGCCGCGGTAATCTTTTGCTCCCGTGACCCCAGCAGCCCCACCAGCAGGAAAAGCGGCAGAACCCTCCTTTCGAAGCACACGAAGAAGCCCAGGAGGCTTCCTCTTTGAAAGGCCAGACAAAGGAAGGTCTGCAGGAGAAAGAGCAGTCTTCTTCCCCCTTTTCCTTTGGCCACGTCGAACTGACTCAGTTGACTTTGCCCAAGCACCAGCCTCAGGAAGGTCAGCAGGGTCGTGAAAAACACGAACCACACCGACAGTCCATCCTGGATCAGGAATCTCCCCCTCTCCGCGGGAGAGAGCCCCACCACCCTTGGGGTGCTCGGAAACAGGATGGTCCTCAGGGATCCTCTCCTGAACACCACGGACCTTCTGCTTCTCCAGAGACCCGCCGTCACGTCGAGCCTCCTCAGAAGCCTTCCTCTTCTGCTGGCCACCACGATTCCCGTGGGGGTCGCCCCGAAGGGAAGGAGCCTCCTGGTGATCCTCATCCATCTCAGGGGTTGCCTCAGGGGATGACGCCGTCCACCCACGGCGTTCCTCGCCTCACTCCCCAGGCCATACCCACGGCTATCTCTCAGCCTTCTCCTTGGGGCCCCTAGGCCAGCCCTTTGGCCAGCGGGGGACACCGAGAAGCGTCGCAGTGGATTGTGCACGAGTCCCCTTCCCGTGTTGGTAGATCGCCAACTCACAAATGGGTTTGCCGAGGAAGGGTTCCTTTGAAACAGGCCAGATCACTGACCCAGGCTCCCTCCCTCCGCTCAGGTGGTCTTTTTTTGACGGAATGGACGTCGAATCCTTCGTTCTCTCTCTTTCTCTCTCCTTTTTTCGGGCGTTTCGCCCTTTCTTCGGGCCAAAGGCCCTTTCTTCCGAGTAAAGCTCCTTGCCCAGGCTTAGGGGAGGTAACGAACCCTGGTGGCCAGAGGAAGTTTCCGTTGCCTATGCCGAAGGGCAGGTGCCCTCACTGACCTCGGGACCTTGTGGATGGACACCAGGGGCGTTCCTGGGCGAACCCTCGCGACCCATTGGTCCACCTTTCCTTTGCCTTTCCCCATACGAACGTTGGCTCCCTTTTGGGTGATCCCCCGGTTTCTCGCGATGCTCCACGCCAGACTCGGTTTGTTCTTGGGTTTCTTTTGCTTGCTCACGTCCCTTCGGATCCTTCGCACAATGGCCAGACGAACCGCTTCCATTCTCCCCCGGCTAATCCACCCCGACCCCACGCTCACCAGAACTCTAGTGCTCGCTTGGTCCCGATGGATCTGCCCAGGGCCACGGTTGTCCTGCCGAGGCAGGGATCGCGCGGGTGCGTGAGGTTTTCGATAGAGGGGGTTTTGTACGCCGTGTTTCATGGTTCCGTTGCCCAAAGGGCGTGTTTTGCCCAAAGGGCGTGTTTTGCCCAAAGGGCGTGTTTTGCCCAAAGGGCGTGTTCCTCGATCTCCCGGGGAAACGGGTTCTCCTGGACCTGTGTCTCCTTGGGATCGTGGACGCGTGTGCTGTTGTTTTTTTCGGGTTTCCTTTCGCCCACGTGGACTGCTTTGCCGAAACGGAGAACCCAATTCCGGCAGGCTGATGGCGATAGCACCCACCATCCCCAGCACCAGCAGAACCCCCATCACCAGAAGAGCTTCCCCCCATTGCACGTACAGCAGTGTCCTGAGGACGTTGGGAAGGTTGGCTTCATAAATCCCTCTGGTGAGTCTTTCGGTTCCCGTGGACAGGAACGTGTCTTGCCGTAGGTTTCTTCTGCAAAGACCCAGGGCAGCAAGACCAGCTCTTCTTCTTCTCTGTGGACCGTAGGCCCCCCGAAGGGTCGTGTGCCTTTGGGATCCTTTCTCTAGGCTCATGAGGACGAAGAGGAACAGGACCGCAATCCTCCCGACGTACAGCATGACATAGAGATACCTAAACCAGTCCAGACCCAGGGTATAGAGGAAACCTCTAGAGAACACAAAGGCCCTCGCCAGAAACAGGGCCGCATAGACTCTCTGTTGGGTCGTTCTACTAAGAGCACCTCTTCTGATTCTTCTGAGCATAAATCTCGTGCTCATGGATTCGATCGGAATCACTTTGTTCTTCCCTTCTTCTTCCGGATTCTCTCGTTTGCCCAAACGAAGCTGGGCGAATTACGCTGGGCGAAGAGAGCTCCCCAACCGCGAACAAAGCGCAAAGCTCCTTGTTTCGCCTTGGGGAGCTCCTCTCCCTCCGTCCGTGAACGGAAACCTAGTGACCAAGACCCAGGAAGAGCCACTGTCCTTGCCCCGTGAACAGTCCAGCCACCAGGAAGACCGCCAGGGGAAACACCACCCTTCTGGACCGTCTGGTCAGTTGTCCTGACCCAAGCATTTGAACCTCCGCTTTGCTGTGGCTTCGGGGCGATTGTTGGACGAGACCAAGTCTCTCCGGGAACCAAAGCACCCTCAGCAGGTTCAGCGAGTACAGGAACCCCACCATGGCGCTCACCAGAATGATCGCGAGGATCCTTCTGCCAAAGACCGTGTCGAGGGTTTGCACCCTAGCCAGAAAGGCCTGGGCCTTTCTTCCGAACCCCAGGAACGGCGGGAAGCCCGCGAGGCTTCTGATCCTTACCGTCAGGAGTCTCTTTCTGCTGAGGGACCGCGTTTCCGCCATGGCGGTCAGCGAAGCTCTGTGCGGCGCGCTTTGCAGCAGGTGCCACACCAGTCCCCTTCCTCTTCTGTAAAGGAGACCATACCTTCCCCCTCTGAGAGGACTCCCCCTGAGCACCCTCAGGAGAAGGAATCCTCTATGCCTCACGCCACTGTACCTCATCAGCCGATACAGGTTGGTTTCTCCGACGGCACCAAAGGAACCCACCGCCAGGCTCCTTCTTCTGAGGGTACCCAGCAGATAGGTTGGCCTGGTTCTTCTTCCTCTGGTCACCCTTAGTCCACCAATCCTCACGAGGAAGTCAAACCTCGCGAGTTTCCCCAGGGACGCCAGAAATCCTCTCAGGAACGTCGACCTCCGGGTGAACACCAGAAGGGTCCACACATGAAACGGTCTCGTCCCCAGCTTAAAACAAACGCCACACAGCAGCAGTCTCGTGCTCAGGGCACCATGGATTCTCCAGGTTCCCGTGGTGAGCAGCGCTCTGTGAAGACTCAGCAGCACCAGGGCAGATCCCCCTCTGGACAGCAGAAGGAACTGAAGCCCCCTCTCCGTCCTGGACACACTCTTGGTGTGTTGCCTAATCAGAAGATACCTCCTGAAGGCCTGGAGCTCCAGACCAAACCACCCCAGGATCAGACCTTCCCCGCGTCTGCTTCTGCAGGTCACGAGGAGCCTTCTCCCGAGAAGGTAGAACACCAGTCCTCTGGATTGCTCCACCCATCCCCTGGCCACCGGGTGGCTGAGCCTCAGCCACACCCTTCTGGTGAACAGGACAAGAGGGAGCCAACTGCTCTGGTGTTGTCTTTCCACCCCGAGACCGAGCACCAGGACCACCAGGGCCCTGACCTCCCGTCTCCTGGGCTCCCAGGCGTTCCGTTTGGAACCCCGTTCCGCCACCCTGGGCAGGACACAAAGAGATAGCCTTACCCTTCTGAGTACTCCTTCTCTAAGAAAACTCATGATTTTGTCCGCCTATACGGGGTTTCGTTCCGCCCACGCGGAACGAGTCTTGCTTTTTTTTCCTTCCCTCCCCCTCTTCTCGGGGCTTCGGCTTCACCCAAGAAACCTTCGCCCAGGGGAACCAAGACCGGAAAAAGGGCCTCTGACCAGAACAAAGGAAGAGTCCTGAGGGTTCAGGCCCCACCCCAAGGAGCATAGGATTTGAACCCATAGCCTTCTGATTTGGAATCAGATGCTCTACCGTTGAGCTAGCCCCTTTGTTTCGGGCGTTTCGCCCTTTCTTCTTCGTTCCGAACAAAGGAACGAAGCTCTTTCCTTTTCCTTTGGATCCTCCCCTTAGGTTCCCTTTCGCGCGGGGGTACCATACAGACTTCGGCTGGTCTTTCGGTTCGGAAGTCCTTGGAAATCCAGGACTCCCCGCAGGGCCTTGTACTTCACCCCGGGCAGATCTCGGGTTCGTCCCCCGCGAATCAGCACCAGGGAGTACTTGGCCAGATTATAGTTTCCTTCCCCAGGAAATCTGACGGGATAGATCCGTTTCTTCGGGACATTCACTTGAAAACTTCCGCCCTTTCGGACCGCTGAATTGGGTTTCTTGGGACTACGGGTCCACACCTTCACGCAGACGGCCTTTCGCTGGGGACCGAGAAGATGACTGGGTCGTCGGGGTCCACGCAGGGGCTTTCCGTGGGCACGAGCACCGCGAACCTTCTGTTGTCGAGTTACCATGGTTTCTTTTTTCCCAGGGAACCTTTGGTGTTCCTCCAGAGAACCTTCGGTGGGGTAAGTACAGGGAATTGAACCCTGCTCTTGGGAGCCACAATCCCACACTTTACCATCTAAGCTATACCTACCGGACGAGGAAGACGGGGATCGAACCCGCACCCTTTGGCGTGACAGGCCAAGACTCTACCCATTAAGCTACCTCCCCCGTGGGGTTGAGCCCGAGGGCTCTCGTTCACCGAGCCAAAGAAAGGGCAAAAGGAACGAAGAAAGGGCCTTTGGCCGAACGAAGGCAGAGGGGCAAGGATCCGAAACCCACCCAACAGCACGGCAAGGGGCCTTGGGCAAAGAGCCAGAGGCGAGGGGATTCGAACCCCTGAATTGGGATGAACCAATTGCTGGCATAGCAAGCCAGTCTCTTCAGCCACTCGAGCACACCTCTTCCTCGGCGGATGTCGTTCTTGGTTCCTTGCTTTGTCCCTTTGTTCCAAGCGAAGCTTCTTTTTTCGGGCCAAAGGCCCTTTCTTCGGGCCAAAGACCTTTTCTTCGGGCCAAAGACCTTTTCTTCGGGGGAAAGGGCCTTTCGCCGCAAAACACGTTCTTTCCCCGGAGGGGTTGGGTTCGGCTTAGTGTTCCTAGGCCCAGGGGACCGGGAACCTATCGAGGAGATCATCGTTCTCCGCCGCAAGTGTCTCTCTTCGGGCGTGCTTCCTACTTCAGAGAAATCCATCAGTAGTTATCACCCATAGACGTAGCTACTCAGCGATGCGTTGCCGGAAACCCGAACAACACAACTGACACACCAGAGGTCTACACCTTCCAGTCCTCTCGTACTAGGAAGATTCCCCGTCAAACACGAAATCACAACAGTGATGAGGACGATTGGCCTTCTTGTTCTCCCCCAATGCTGGAGTACATCAAGACTTTCCTTCAGGAACCGTCGAGTTCGAGATGGGATCGCGTGAACGAAAGGAAAACCAGACCAATCCACAAGGCATGGAAAGAGCGGGGGTCGAACCCACGGCCTTTGGTATGCAAAACCAATGCTCTACCAACTGAGCTATCCTCCCTTTCCCTCACCGCCGGAACATGGCTTCGCTCTCGTTTGTCTTGCTCTCGCTCTTCGCTTTTGCTCTTCGCTGGCTTCGCGGAAGGTAAGGGATTCGAACCCCTGAGCTCCGCAGAGCCGTCGGCTTTCAAGGCCGATGCCTTCAACCACTCGGCCAACCTTCCTTCCCTTCCTTTTGGCTAGGCTTTGTTCTCCACCTTCACTCCATAGGGGATTTGAACCCCTGTCTTCTCCGCGAAAGGGAAATGTCCTCACCTGGCTAGACGAATAGAGCACTCGGGAAGTGTTTTTTTGGGGTTCTTTTGGCCGGGAGAAACCAAGAACGAAGAAACGATGTCTTCTTTCCTCGTTTCTCTGCCGGCACGGGGGAGTGGGGGATCCGGAGCGTTGCCCAGACCGCCCCACCCACCGGAGGATAGGTTTGTTTGGTTTTCGTTCTTTCCAACAGCAGGTTCCCCTACCGTTACTGTGTTACGACTTCAGACCAGTTAGGCCCAAGACTATCACCGGGGGGTGAGGTCGTCCGGTCCCGTGACCCATGGCACGGAATCCTGGGCGGTCACCCGGAGGGTTTCCGGGTTCTTCTTCCCCGAAGGGCCGAAGGACCCCGAAGGCCCTGGCCCGGCTTCTAGTCCCTTCCCTTCCAGCCTGCGACGGGCGATGAATGCACACCCCAGGCACAGCTTCCTTGGAGTATCCTGATCTCCAAGTACTCACGATTCCGGCTTCCTATTCCTGAGTTGCAAGGAATAGTTCGCGTCGAGACAAGTTGTGTTGACTGTCTCCTTGTCCAACCCCGACAGCCCACCAGACCGAGGTCATGCAGATCTGCTGTCCTGTCCCTTCCTCACCCTTGGGGGTGATCGCGAGGAGATTCCTCGGGGGACCTTGCACCCGTTATGGCCAATCAAGACCACGGCTTGCACCACGGATTGACAACGACCATGCAGCACCGGCCTAAGGCTTCCCCTGGTGGTAAGGTTCAGGGCGTAGTCTCCCATTAAGTGGGATTGGCCACCGTGTGTGTAGGATACCGCTTATCTCTTTGGATGTTAGCCTTGCGGCCGTAGTCTCCAGGTAGGGCTTCTCGCTTCCTAGACCGCCCATGACGACACAGGCGGTCGAGCCCTGTATTGACGGCACGGACTACCGGGGTCTCTAATCCCGTTTGCTCCCCGTGCTTTCGTGATGCAGCGTCAGTCCGTGACTAGGCAGGGGTCTTCACCCTTGGCTTTCCTCGTAAGATTCACGCATATTGCTGCTCCTTTACGAATTCACCTGCCCTCGCCACGACTCCCACCATCCCGGCGGACAAGGTTCCTCGGCTGGCCGAGGACTGGTCATCTTCCCACCGCTCAGGTTACCTTCTCACGTTCTAGACCCAATCACGAACAACAAGGCTTGCCCCACTCGCATTACCGCGACTGCTGGCACGAGTCTTCGTCAGGACTATCTGGAGAGGGGTTCATCCTACGACCCTCTCCCGCAGGACCAAAGCTTACGACATAACCTTCTCCTTCACGCAAGTAGGCTGGTTCAGAGTTGCCTCCATTGACCAAGATTCCTCACTGCTGCCCGATGAACGGTCTCGGCCGTGTTTCAGTCCGAGTGGGGGTGTTCTTCCTCTCAAAACACCTACGGGTCTTTGGCTTGGCCCATCCCTCGGGACGCCAACTACCTGATCCGCACCCTCTGCATCTCGACCGGATGGTTCGTCCAGGGACCAACCACCGTCCAGAACCAGAAAGTTTCCTCCCCCGTACGCCCAAAACGCCAGGACAGGGTCCCGACGCCTTCGACTTGCATGTGTTAGGCCCCTTGCACGCCTTCGTTGTGCACCAGAGTCATATCACCTCTGTTCCATGGCGCAGACGTGGGACTCGAACCCACCACAGCCAGATCATGAGCCTGGCGAGCCCACCCGAGCTCTTGTCTGCTGCATATGTCTTTGTTCTTTTTTCTTTGTTCTCTTTTTGCGGAAGAGCGTCATCTTCGCAGGGCGGGATCTCTCCCCCCCTGGAGGGTACATGGGGCAGAGCGAAGAATGCTTCGCGAAGCGTTCTTTGCGAAGCGTTCTTTGCGAAGCGTTCTTCGCCCCGGGCCCAAGGAACCCCCAGCCCTGAACCCACCGCGACGAGGGTCGCGGTGTCCCGTCCTCTGTTGTGTTCGTCGTTGGAACCAGATAGAAACCGAACTGACTCACGTCGTTCTGAACCCAACTCACGTAGCGCGTTACCAGGTGAACACCCTGACCCTTGGGACCTTGTGCAGCCCCAGGATGCGCTGAGTCGACATCGAGGTGCCGAACCCTCCCGTCGATAGGAACTCTCGAGGAGGACTAGCCTGTTATCCCCGGCGTAACTGTGATCCGTTGATGAAACGTCCGTCCACGTGGATGCGTCTCGTTCACTAGCACCTGGTTGCCCACCTGGGTCTCCGTTAGGACACACCAGTCAAGCTCTCGTTCGGGCTTAACCGTTTCTGTTGAGCTATGCCTCAATCAGCAGAGAACCATTGCTCACCTCTGTTGCTTCCTGAGAGGTCATCGCCCCAATCAAACTGGCTCAGGATCTGTGTCCTTCCTTGTTGATCGAAGGAAGTCATTCAATGCTCCACGCACCCGAGGTATCCCACCGGCACCCCCACGTCCCCCTTGCCCCTTCGTCATCCTCCGGGGCTAAGGGTGGACGGGGATTCCCCCGTTGTCTGTTGCAGACGTGGATGTTGAAACAGTACCCTTTCCAGTAAAGCTGCACGGGGTCTTTTCGTCTTAGTTCCAATCCTTCGCGTCTTCACGAAGATCTCAGTTTCGGCCAGGATGAGCCTGAGACAGCCGCGCATTCGTTACACCATTCATGCAGGACGTCATTAAAACGCCAAGGAATTTCGCTACTTGACAACCCTCAGAGTTAGGGCTGCTGTTAACCCCCTCTCCTCGTTTCGGAGCAGTCGATCCCGTCGACCTTCCCCGTCCCGGTTCCAGCAGGGCACTGAGCAGGTGTCAGCCCTTATACGACCTCTTGCGAGGATGCAAGGACCTGTGTTTTTGACAAACAGTCGATGCGCTTGGATAGCCTTCCTTGTCCCGAAGTTACGGAAGGTGTTTGCCGAGTTCCTTAGGCTCACTTCTCTGGACACCTTGGTACATTCACACCACTCCACCGGTGTCGGTTTCGGGTACGGTATGGGCGGACATCAATTTCCCGAAGTCGGATGTCCGCTCCTCCGTCGGCTCCTGCGGTTCCGCGGAGCCTTAGAGGCCGTGTCACCTAACGCAGAGTTGCTGAACGTTAGAACCCTTAGAGTTTCAGTGCAAGGTATTCTCCAGCCTTGTTGTTCCTACTCTTGCCAACAGTCTCACTTCTTGTGGTCTTTCGACAATGGGCCGATCGTCCAGCGATCGGATCCAAGAACGGTCTGTTACCGACAACGACCCTCCCCGCCCACGGCGGGGAAGGTGGTCACCAAGTGGTTTCGGGGGAAGGGTTAGCCTCGTGTATTCTCGGCAAGGAACCCCCCTGAAGTGCGTTGTTACGCGTTCCGAAGGGGATGGCTGCTTCTAAGCCAACCTTCCTCAGGGATAGGTTCCCCGCCTTGCCCACTGCCCCTTCACTGAAAGCCCTTAACCGACTTTCTGGGCTCTTTCCCTCTAGACCTAGCACCTTATCGCCCTAGGTCGACGTCAGAAGAAGACGTCCTTGGCCTTTCTTGTCCATGGTTTCCCAACCACACCAAGCTACCGCCAAGGACGCGACCTTCCGCCACTGCCTACACAGCTTTCACAGACAACCAGCTATGCCCAAGCTCGATTCGCTTTTCACGCCTAGCCCCACCTCATCCAACTCTATTGCCACAGAGACTGGTGCAGGCATCCCTTCATGTCCCCATGAAGTTCTCCTTGGACAGGGCTTCATCGCTTGGCTTCGGGTTTGCAGACACCGCCCTAAGCGTTCAGGTAACCCCTTACACGTCGGCCGTGATCCACAACTCGTTGGCCCGTGATCCACCAAGTACAGCAACTCCTCCTGTTGCTTGCCTTCCTGTGATCGGTTTCCGCGGGCGTTGCTTCGCCCGTCCACCTCTTTCCAGAGGGGAAACACGTTCCCTTACGGTACTCTTCACTATCGGTGAGAAAAGACGTCTTTTGGGAAGGTGGTCCTCCCGTTTTGTGCCTGGAGCCAGGCACATACTTCCTGAGGACAGGAGGGGAAGGCTCGACATCCTTACCGGAGGCCCCATTGCTCCTTCCCCTCACCGGTCCCCCACGATGCAGGGTCGCTCACCGCTACTGCCGCATCCTCGGTTGATGATAGACGCACCGTTCGTCCCATGGTTGGTTCTACGGTGTCTGGTCCCCTCCTTCGGCCGAAGCCGAGGGCCAAAGCCCGGAGGGGATCCCTGGGTTTCCCCGGAAGGCACGACCCCGCCGGACACGCCGGTAGGTCATTTCGGGCAGCCCGTCCCGCCTTCTCTTTTCTCCCTAGTGTTCCTCCGAATCACAGACGAAGCAGAAAGAGGGACTCGAACCCTCATCCTTAGCTTGGAAGGCTAAGAGCTTACCGTTAGCCGATTCCTGCCCAATCCAACCTCCTTTTCCCTCCTTGGGCCTTGGGCCTTGGGCCTGAGCCAAACGCGCCAAGGCACTGAGTTTTGGTTTTTTTTGGTGAACCCTCGGGGCCCTTCCTTGGCAAAGAAAGCGAAGAAAGCTTTTTTCGTCAGGTCGTTTCTCGGCCCCGAAGATTCGATTGGTCTCGTTAGACACTTGATTACTTGTCCACCGACCAAGGATGCCATCCCTCTCGGCCCAACCGCTGGGCCCACAGGAACGGCCAAGGCCGAGGCATTGGCGCTCGGCAGTTGCGCCCGAGCGTAGGCGAGGAGTCCACAAAGACCCAGACTCGTCTCTACCCTGGCTACGCCGAGCACGAAGAGAGCCATCATGGCCCTCGTTCTTTCGTCGGTTTCCACCCCGATCATCAGATAGCCCAGGTTAATGGACAGCAGCAGAAGTTCGAGGCAGATGAATACCCGAATGGCTTGTCGCCTGTGGAGAAGAATGCCCCCCAGACTAATCCCAACCAGAAGAAGGGCATAGGATAGGTAATCCGTTCTCATCACCATGAAGACGAAGAGGTCCAAGCCGAGGACTTAGATTACCCTTTTGCTCTGGAACAGCTTCGCTTTGCGCGCAAAGCTGGGAGAGAGAACTCCTTCCACTCTCCTATAGGTTCTCAGTACAACAAACACGGTCCATGAACCAAGAGGAAGAAAGACACACAGATCCAGCTGAGGCATCGGCGTCTCCAGGAACCCCGGCCGTCCTTCGCTCGTGTTTTCTCGGCAGAGCCCTGCGAAAAGCTTCGCGAAGCTTTCTTCGCGAAGACGAAGGAATTTGGCCGGGGATTCCCCGTTGGTTCGTTTTTTTTTGCGTCCTTGGGGTTCCTTTTGGGCAAAGCTTTTTCGTGTCGAGCCCAAAGGAACGAACGAAAAGGAACCAGCCCAAAGGAACCAGCCCAAAGGAACCAGCCAAGGAAAGGCTTTTTTTTCCGCAAAGCTTTCTTCGCAAAGCTTTCTTCGCAAAGCTTTC
>Ga0181583_10000914_pt1 | contig 21528 bp, 6 predicted proteins | sample 071ome_31_FD_132461 | JGI IMG/M metagenome (GOLD analysis project Ga0181583, IMG submission 132461) | Coastal salt marsh microbial communities from the Groves Creek Marsh, Skidaway Island, Georgia - 071405CT metaG (megahit assembly) | ecosystem: Environmental > Aquatic > Marine > Intertidal zone... | reverse complement strand
TTCGGCATCGCGAAAGCATCCTCCCCAGTGCCGGACCGCTGCGGAAGGTCCCCACGCCCTGGCTCTGGGCGCATCTCACCTGCACACTGACGGCGGTGGTCTTGTCCATCGTGGCGTACATAATGGTCCGTCGGGCGAACGGCTTGAGCGACGATGAGGAGGACTTGGTGGCTGGCTACGTGGGCATCGGCCCGGACAGAAGAACCCTCCCTGGGGGGCTCAACCGCGTCCACCGCGAGTTTGGGTACATGACGCTGAGCCTGCTGTGGGTCATCGTGCTGACGGGGCTGTGCTTGGGGCCGGTGCTGCACCTGATCAGGCGCGCGCGCGCGCGCGTGTACGAGGCCTTCATGGTCGTCTTCCGCCTCGCGACCGGGGCGCTCCTCCTGTGCTCCACGACGACCATCGCCCTCGGTCTCGCGACCTTCACGGAGAAATTCCAGATCGACGATCTCTCCGAAACGCGGGGGCTATGGATCGCTTACGGGCTGTCACTGGGGGCGGCTGTCGCGATCGAGGGCATCGTGACCGTTCTCTCCCTCGACAAGGAGGGAGTGCCCACCTTTGGGGGGCAAACGGTCCCGCTGTTCCCAGATGTTTCGGCGCAAATGCCGGTCAGGAGGAAGGCGCACAAGAGCAATGATGTCGTGGGTGTCGAGAAAACCCGTGAGAGCTTCGGGATGACCGTGAAGGCGCGACCCCCGAAGGGGGGAGTGAAGGGAGGAGTTGTCGAGCTCGCCGGGGGGGGCTCTCTCGAGAGTGCTGCTCTCTAGAGAGCAGGTGCAGAGAGCCGCGGAGTGGGGCGGTGCCGTGGGCCCCCATAGCAGCATCCAGGTGGTCACGGTCGTGTTGGTTCAAACGCCACCCAGCAAGCCCCCCGCCCTTAGGCCAGGTGGCCGTAACCCCGCTGGATGAGCCCCCTGGCCCCCGCGATGGGCGCTGACCCGTGCCCCGAGATGAGCACGTCGAAGTCCATCCCCCCCACCGCGGCCAGCCACGCCCGGGCCATGGCGGGGTCCTGGTCAAACAGGGGCTTGCTCGAGAGGTGCGTGGGGGTCAGGGCCGAGGCCACGCCGAACGCACCCCAGAACATCTCGGTGAGGCTGCCCTCGGCGTACCTGTCGGGCCAGTAGCCGAAGGCAAGGTCGAATGTCAGCACGGCCCGGGGCTCCTTGACGAGGAAAGTGGCTTCGGCGAACTTCACGGGGGACCCGGCTGGAGGGTCGAAGGCGGTCACGACAGCCCTGATCTCGCCGCCCCAGGCAGCCTCAGCGCCGGCGGCGGTGTCGCCCGAGAGCCACATGGCCCGCGCCTCGGCCGACCCGAGCTTCCCCTTGAGCTGCGCCACCGCCCAGACCTGTGCCGCCGGGAAGTGCCGCGTCGCCCACTCCTCGACGAAGGTCGTGTGCTCCGGCGACGTGTTGGGCGCGACGATGTGCTCTACAGGCCCCCCGATGGCGGCGAGGAGGGCGAGGCACTCTTCTGTGGGCGCCACCGGCGATACGACCCACAAGCCCCCCGTGGCCAGGCGCACAACCGTTGTCCTCAGGACGAAGTCGGGGGGACCCGGCGGGGGCAGGGGGCCCAGGAAGCTCTGCTCAAGCATCCACACCGAGTCGGTGACCCGGAAGCACCGCGTCTTCTTCGCGAAGAAGGGCAGCAGGAGCTGCCCCACATACCTCTGCGAGAGCCGCGGTCCCCACAGATGCATCTCCTGAACGGGGACGAGGCCCGGGGTCTCGGGCACGTCGAGCATCACCCGCTCCCACCCGCCCAGGTCGCCACCCTTTGCGACCGTCTGGTAGGCGCTCTTGTTCTTCTCCACGGTGCTGTCGCTCACGGTGGGCTCGACGCGGTCCGTCGGCATGGCGACCCCGTACGCGGAAACCTCCGCCGCGACCTCCGTACCCGGCGCGGAACTCGCCCGGACAGCACCACGGGGCCGAGAGCTCGCGACCCGCGTGACGGTCCCCGCACGGGTATGCACCCCCACATACGACGCCATGGGTAGTATAAATGACGGTTTCAGCCGAAGACGGTCCTAAATCGGGTATTGACGACACTTAGAGTTGGAGATCGAGCTGAGAGACAGAGGACGAACCTGTGGTGTACACGCCGCGAGGTGGATGGACTTGCGTTGGTTCCAGCGATGGCTCGATTCTGTGCAGTTCCACTGAGACAGGGCACTCGTGACAAATGAATCCTCTGGGGAAGGGTTGGCCCGGTGGGCCACCGGCGGAGACAGTCAAGTTGCAGGAACTTGACAAGCGGCAGGCTGTCACACTTCAGCAAGCTCATCCACGTGTGGACGGCAGCGCGGCCTCAACGATTCGGGCATTCAACCCGCCCGCCTCAGACCGGCTGGACACTGGCGGGCCCCAAGAAAGATGACTGCCTCCCCGGCTTGTCAACCCGGCTCTGCGTAACCTTCCCACCACTCTCCTCCTCGGCCCGGGTGGCGTCTTTCTCCGCCTGCGACTCGTCCCGCGTGGCGTCAAAGAAGGCTTTCTCCAAGCGCAGGAGATCCTCCTCCGTCATGCCCCCCAACTCCTCCTCGGCCTTCTCCTGCGCCTTCTTCTTGGCCCTCTGCTTGGCCTCCTTGGCCCGGGCCTCAAGGTTCTTTTCCCGCTTCTGCTCCCGGTCGAAGAGCTGCTGGATGGCCTGCCCCTCCGACTTGCCATTCTGTGGCTGCACGAGGCTGTCGCTGAGCTCCATGATGTGCACGGACCCCTTCTCGTCCCCGACGGCCACGAACTTGCCCGGATGAGCGCCCTGTGAGTTCACGGTGAAGCTCGTGAGCGTCGAGTCCGACACGGCAATCGACAGCGTTGCCTCATGCGACTTGTGGTACAGGTCCCACACGTCAAGGCTCCCGTCGAGCTTGGTGAGGAAGAAGACGCCGGGACGCGTGGGGGACCACGCGCCGCCCGTGAGGTACGTCTCGTAGTACGGTGTGGTCATGATGGGCGTCTTGATGTCTTCCGACCACACCATGGCGCACCAGTCGCCCACCGTCATGAAGTTCTTCTGGTACATCGGGTTGCGCTCAAGCGAGTAGATGGGGCCGCGGTGGCCAGTTCCGCCCGATCCAAAGGTGCCGACGATGCGGTCGGCAGGGTTGGTGGACTTGACCTTGCGGTTGCACGAGATGACCATGCCCTGCTCTGTCCCAATCATCAGCTTCGTGGCGCCCGCCGCCGGCTCATACTCGAGGCAAGTGCCGCCGAGGACCTTGTCGCCGCCCTTCTCGGTGACAGTCAGGGTCTCGAGGGGCTGGCCAAGCGCGCGCACGTCCCAGAAGTAGACCTCCCCGTCCGTGGAGCACGACATGATTTCCACGCCTGTCTTGGACTGGAGCCAGGCGCAGTCGTAGATGGGGTCCTTGTGCGAGTTCTCGATCGGGGAGCTCATCACGGGGGTGCTCTGCTGCGACAGGTCGAAGAAGGCGAGCTGTCCGTTGTACTGACCGGCACCGAGCCAGTTCTCGTTCTTGGGCGAGTAGTTGATGCAGCACAGCTGCGACGTCGGCGTCAGCGTGTCGCGGGGCTCCGAGGGGTTGGCGAAGTCCCAGATGTACGACTCGATGGGCATGTCCTCGGGCTGCTGCTGGAACTTGAGCACCGAGTAGGCCACGGCGACCCGCGTGCCGGACGAGTGGGACGAGATGTAGCTGGCGCTCCGGGGCACGCTGGACGGGTCCCTGAACTTGGTCAGCGTCTTGGCCTCAGGGAGGTCGTTCGAGTAGTCCGTCTCGAGGCCCTCGAAGAACTCCTCGTAGATGTCGATGGCGTTATTCTGCTTAATAACATCGTCCACCTGCCCCCCGAGCCTGGCTACCGTCGCGATGAACTCCTCGTCACGTTCCATGCGCTTCACCAGCCGCGACGTCTGCGAAGGCTCGTTCTTGTCCACATCCTTCGGCCACCCCCCCTCCGTGTGCACCATGCCCACCGTGCTGTACGTCTTCTGTTTCGTGTTCACGTAGCACTCCGAGAACTGCGGGGCGAGGGGGAGGGGGCGTGGGAGGGAGGTTGTCGGTCAGGGATCCGTCGCGGCGCAGTGCCACGGCCCTCTCCTGAGAAGCGGGCACATGTGACCCGACTCTCGGACCGGCCTTCGGACGCCCTCGAGGACCCAGGGGGGTAGCCGCGGGTCGTTTCTCCCACCCGATGACACTATATGGATAGATGTCCCGATGAAACGCGCGTCGTGCACGGGCGCGCCCCAAACCCCGTTCCATGCGCAGTGCCGATGAGTCCCCCCCCCAACTGCCTTCCAGGCCGGCCAACTCACCTGGGGCACGACCTCCACAATCGTGGTGCAAGGCTTGCGCGGAATCATCTTCTTCTGAAGCTCCTCGTCGGGTCTCTGGTCGTACATCAGCTGCGAGCAAGACGGAGTTCGTTGGTTCTGGTTCAGGAGAAGACCCACTGGCCAGCCCACCGACAAAACTGAACACTGAGGACATTCAGCGCATCTTTTGCGAAAAAAGGCTACGTTGTCGGCGTAAAGTATGAAGAAGAGCGAGTTGGGCGCCACATTCCTCCCCACGGGTCCCCGGGGAACCGCCGGGCCACCCCCGGAGTCCTCGCATGTAGAGGTCATTCCAACTCACCTCCGCGGGGAAATCCCTGAAGGTCGGGTGCCGCCCGAACTCCTTCCTGAGCTTGACATACTCGTAGGTGATCTGCACGAGTAGAACGGCATCCGTCGATTTCAGATTGGCGAAAAAAAACCACTCGGCTTTGTCGAACTCCCACGTCCCACGCGGCGCGTGGACGCTCGCCCCTCCACACCGGGCATCATGAAATGATATATTATTGCAACACGATTGAGTTGTCGCATCTTGGGCTGTGCCCCCCGCGAGCTCTCGCGAGTGGCTCGGCACTGCTCACCTCCATCCTTCACCCCTCTCAGAGGAGTGACGACAGCCACCCGGGACAGGGAACAGCGAGCGATCCGGCTGCCTGCTGACCTGCGAGGCGACGGGTCACGGTATCGGTCTCTACCCGCGTGCGGAACGAGCCGGCAACATAACAGGGGGGGCACCGACACGAGCCTTCGAGGGCAACAGCGCCAGCGCAAGGGTGCATGACCGTTAGCAGAGGGGACCCCTGGAGGGGAACCTGGCAGTGGCTGGCGCCTTTATATGGTCCCACGGTGCGCCTCGCTCGCCATGATTGTCTGGCCGTCTGCTTGTACACAGACATCTTGTGAATTGCGCGCATCGAGTGCGTGCTCGGAGAGCATCCAAGACGGGAGTCTTGCGGCTGCGTTTGCCGCTCGATTGCTCTATAACAAGCTCGCAATAGAAACGAGGGACGACGGTGTCACCGAGGCATGGCTCTAGGGAGAAGGCGGTGATCAGAAGGGTCCCCAGGTGAGTGCGAGGGCCATCGCAGGAGCTGGCTCCTTCGAAGGGGAACCCCCCGCATTCCCGACTCGTGCACGATCTTCTAGGGAGAATGGTCGCTCACATGGCCATGATTTCATGCTTTATAGGCATAAATCATGTTTTACCGGAAGACGATCCCCTCCCGAGTGCAAAAGTCGCTTCCTCTGGGCTTCCACATGCAACTTTTGGCACGCTCCCCGCGGTGCGGTCTGTGCATCTCAAACAACAAGAGCTATCAGATGCGGACTATGCTTTATGTAACTACATTCGAGTGCTTATTTAGCGATGTGTTCGCCGTCACAGGCTGTGTATTATGCGCTTCTTCCCGCCGGCCCCGTTCCCAGCGCAGGGAGCCCACATCTCGTGCCTCCCCTGTCATTCTCAGGCTGCTTTCCTCCCTCTGCAGCTATGTCATCGAATTGGGGAGGCAGTCAGCGCCTGGAGCCGCTGCAGCCGATCGGCCAGGGCTCCGGCACTGAGCGCTCGGCCCGGGCATATGACCCAGTCCTGACCTCCTCCGGCAAGAGGGCCAACACGTTGGCGCCCCTGGGTTCCACGGACGCCCCTGGCACCCACGGGAAGCGGTCAAAGGTCACACTCGACCGCTACTCAAAGCACCTGGCTTCCACGTTGCCCCTGTACGAGGGCAAGATCGAGGAGGACTTCTACTCGGATATCACCACAGGCAACGATGCCATCGAGTACTACGCGCGGTACGGCCACGGTGCGCGCATCAAGGTCTTCTACTGCAACCGCGCGTTTCCCCGCGGTCAGGGGTCGCCGTATGATCTGGTTCCCGTGCCGAGGCAGTGCGTCGACGCCGAGTACTACACGGTCACAGCGGCAGGCGTGGTGCACCACCCGGGGACGCCGGACGAGGAACCCGACTACACCCCGATCGGGGAATGGTTGCGGGAGCAGAGCATCTACAACCTCATGCGGCAGATGCGCTTCTTCAAGTACTACGTCCACCTGCGCTTCTTCTCCCTGTGGCGCAACCTGGCGCACCGCCTCCGCTTCAAGCGCATGCGCGAGCGCATCATGGACCGAGCCTTCATGGCCAAGCCGCAACTGTGCGACCAGATCCTCCAGATGCGCATGAACGTAAACCAAATGGCGTCTACCCCGGCCGTGAACCTCGAGGAACCCATGTACACCCTCGAGGACTTCCTCGCCCGTCAGAAAGAGCACCGCCAGACCAAGAGCTACACGCTCGACTCGCTCATCGACCACGTCAAGGGCGCTCTGCTCCGCGTCATCGCCTCCATCACGAAGCAGGAGGAGAACCTCCGGCGTGAGATCAACGACTTCGAGGCCGACCCTTCGGGGGGCGCCATGCGCGGCGAGAACCCTGTCAAGACCAAGCTCCTCTACATGGAGAAGGCGAAGAAGCACCGCACCCTGAAGATGGAGGTGGAGCTGCTGCCCAACCTGGTCCGCATGATGGACCTGATGGTCGTCGGCGCGTTGACAGACGTCGTGTCTGGAGCCATCTCGTCGATGCTGGGGGCGTTTAGCGACCGCGGGCTCGTCTCGGCGAGCGTGGCGTTCGCGGACGAAGGGCGGACCTTCTCCCCCGACATCGAGACCGTCAGGACAGAGCTCTCGGAGAATTTCATGGAGCACGTCGTCAAGCTCGTGAACGACGTCCCCCGGCTGATCAACCACCAGCAGTTCCTCCCCCTGTTTCAGAAGCAGATCGGACGCAAGGCTATCGGGCCCGACCTCGCCTCGATCGTGCTCACCTCGAAGGACATCAGCCGCAACCGCATGCTCCTCGAGAAGGGTATCACCCAGTCGTACCGCCAGGCGGCCGAGAGCACAGCGCCGCTCGAGGAGCTACGGCAGATCGTCGAATTTGGCAGGGAGTGGGACGCGGACAAGTATTCGGCCGAGGAGAAGGACCTGGCCCAGTTCCGCAAGGACATGATGCTCATGCGTGCCTGGAACCAGCAGGTGGACGGCCTGCAGACTGACCTGAGGGCGGGCATGCTGACGGTGAGCGTCCAGCAGATGCAGGGGGGGCTGGGGGCGATCGTCCAGAGCGCGCTCGATACGATGCGCAATATGCTCATCATTGCCTCACGACAGGAGTGCCAGAAGGTCCTCAGCCGCTTCCAGGGCTTCACCCAGTCCATGTCAGCCCGCCCCACGGACCTGCACGGGTACGCCGGGTTCCTCGAGGAGGTGCTTGGTCTCGAGGCCCGCCGCGAGGAGCTCATCGGGGAGGCCAAGCTCGTCGACGATATGTACGACATGCTCGCCCAGTACAAGGCCGACGTGCCGCCCAACGACCAGCTCGTGGTCGACGACCTCAAGGAGGGCATCGCGAGCTTCAACAAGAGCTTCGAAGAGAGCCAGGAGTTCGTGGAGAAGCGGAAGGACGAGAAGATCGAGGCGCTCGAGTCGGACATCCGGCAGCTCTTCGACGACCTCCAGGAGGTCGTGTCGGACCTGCGCTCGGGGACTTACGACGAGGTGGAGGGGGACGCAGAAGGGATGGTGGCGGCGCTGGAGGACCTGTCGACGCGGTACGGCACCATGCAGGACCTCGCCGGCAAGTACGCGCACTACCAGGACCTCATGCAGCTCGACCAGACGGACTATGAGTCGGTCAACATGGCCGGCCGAGAGCTCAAGTGGCACCAGGACAAGTGGACGATGCTCCGGGACTTCGAGGTGCTCGAGAGCCAGTGGATGTCAGCGTCGTGCTGGGACCTCGACCCAGAGGAGATCCAGACGCAGCTGGACGAGTTCACCAAGGCTAACTACAAGGCCATCAAGGCGCGCAAGGACGATGCCGTGTGCGTCCGCATGAAGCGCGAACTCGACGAGTTCAAGGGCCACATGAACCTCCTCACCCTAATCTCAGACAAGGCCATCAAGGACCGCCACTGGGAGGACATCTACAAGCTCGTTGGGGAGGAGTACGTGGCCGGGGAGACGCAGCCCAACGTGCGGCTCTTCGTCGAGAAAGACGTCATGGTGCAGCAGGACGCGCTTGAGGTGGTTGTCGGGAACGCCGTGAAGGAGAACAACCTGCTCAAGAACCTTGACAAGATGGAGAAGGAGTGGGAGGGGCAGGAGTTCCGGGTCGTGGCGTACAAGAACGACTTCGTCATTGGTGGTGTCGACGACATTCAGACCATCCTGGACGACCAGATCGTCAAGATCCAGGCCATGAACGCGCAGCCCTTCATGAAGCCCTTCGAAGAGCGGGGCAAGACGTGGGAGCAGACGCTGACGCGTCTCCAGGACATCCTTGACTACTGGCTCAAGGTGCAGAGCACGTGGATGTACCTCGAGCCCATCTTCTCATCCGACGACATCGTCAAGCAGATGCCCGAGGAAGGCGCAAAATTCGGCCAGGTCGACGGGCACTGGAAGGAGCTCATGTCGGCCACGAAGGCCAACCCTGAGGTCATCCAGATCGGGGGCAAACCCGAGGTGCTCGAGGTGCTCGTCATGAAGAACGGGCTGCTCGAGGAGATCCAGAAGGGACTGTCGGCGTACCTGGAGAAGAAGCGCCTCTTCTTCCCGCGCTTCTTCTTCCTCTCGAACGACGACATGCTTGAGATCCTGTCCGAGACAAAGGACCCGACGCGGGTGCAGCCGCACTTGCGCAAGTGCTTTGAGGCCATTGACAAGCTGACCTTCGACGACTCGCTCAAGATCCTCCAGATGATCTCAGTGGAGGGCGAAGCCGTCGACTTCAAGGATCCCGTAGACACGGTCCGCGCCCGTGGCGCCGTCGAGAAGTGGCTCGTTGAGGTCGAGGAGGCCATGGTGTCGTCCGTGCACGATGTGGTGCGCCGTGGGATGGAGCGGTACCCGGAGCAGGAACGGCACGAGTGGGTCCTCGAATGGCCCGGCGCCGTCGTACTCGTCGTCACGGCTATGTTCTGGACCTCGGGGGTCATCGACGCCCTCAAGAAGGAGTCCGAGGGGGCCAAGGGCACCCTGGCCACGTACGAGAAGAAGTGCACGGACGACCTGCTCCGGATCGTCGACCTGGTGCGCGGGGAGCTCACGGGCCTCCAGCGCGCGACGCTCGGGGCGCTTGTGGTGATGGACGTGCACGCCCGCGACGTCGTCACGTCGATGGTGCGCAAGGGTGTGGAGACGGACCAGGACTTCGAGTGGCAGGCACAGCTGCGGACTTACTGGCAGGAGGACAAGGAGGGGGAGAAGGGGATGACGGTGATGATGCAGATGATGAGCGCGGAGATCGAGTACGGGTACGAATACCTCGGCAACTCGTCCCGCCTGGTCATCACGCCTCTCACCGACCGCTGCTACCGCACCCTCATGGGCGCCATCCACCTCACACTGGGCGGTGCCCCCGAGGGCCCTGCCGGGACGGGGAAGACGGAGACCACCAAGGACCTCGCCAAGGCACTGGCCAGGCAATGCGTTGTGTTCAACTGCTCCGACCAGCTCGATTACATCGCCATGGGCAAGTTCTTCAAGGGCCTGGCGTCGTCGGGCGCCTGGGCGTGCTTCGACGAGTTCAACCGGATCAACCTCGAGGTGCTCTCCGTGGTCGCGCAGCAGGTCCTCGACATCCAACGCGCCATCACTGCGCGCATGACCGAGTTCTTCTTCGAGGGCACCCAGCTGCGCCTCAAGTGGACCGCCTGGTGCGCCATCACCATGAACCCGGGGTACGCCGGCCGCTCGGAGCTCCCGGACAACCTCAAGGCGCTCTTCCGCACTGTGGCCATGATGGTGCCCGACTACGCCATGATCGCCGAGATCATTCTCTTCTCGTACGGGTACCTGAAGGCTCGTGAGTGCTCCAAGAAGATCGTGCAGTGCTACAAGCTTTGCTCGGAGCAGCTGTCGAGCCAGGACCACTACGACTACGGCATGCGGGCTGTCATCGCTGTGCTCCGCGCTGCCGGCAACCTCAAGCGCCGCTACCCGGACGAGGAGGAGTTCGTGCTCATGCTGCGCTCCATTATCGACGTCAACCTGTGCAAGTTCTTGTCGGAGGATGTGCCCCTCTTCCAGGGGATCACCTCGGACCTCTTCCCGGGGGTGACACTGCCGAGCCCAGACTATGACCTCATGCACCAGGCGATGAGGGAGGCGTGCACGGAGATGAACCTTGAGCCCACCGACTACTTCTTCCTGAAGACGACGCAGCTGTACGAGATGATCGTGGTTCGCCACGGGCTCATGATCGTTGGACTCCCCTTCTCCGGAAAGACCAAGTCATACCAGGTCCTTGCCAAGGCGCTGACGATGATGCACGAGCGTGGGCAGGAGGGCCAGGACGAGGCCGAGTTCCACGTGATCAACCCCAAGTCCGTGACTATGGGGCAGCTTTACGGCCAGTTCGACCCGGCCACGCACGAGTGGTCGGACGGCGTCCTCGCCGTCAAGTTCCGCCATTGCGCCAACGACCGCACAACGAAGCGCAAGTGGCTTGTGCTGGATGGCCCCGTCGACGCCATCTGGATCGAGAACATGAACACGGTGCTCGACGACAACAAAAAGCTCTGCCTGAACTCGGGCGAGATCATCCAGATGTCGACAAACCACTCGATGATCTTTGAGGTGATGGACCTTGCTGTGGCCTCCCCAGCCACCGTGTCGCGGTGCGGGATGGTGTACCTCGAGCCCCACCAGCTGGGCTGGAGGCCGCTCTTGTCTTCATGGCTCAAGACCCTGCCCCCACACTTCGCCGAGGAGGACAAGGCGCTGCTCAACGGCCTGTTCGAGTGGCTCGTCCCCGTGTCGCTGCGCTTCCTGCGGCGCGAGATCAAGGAGCTGTCGCCCACACTCGACACGAACCTCGCCGTGACCCTCATGCGCATGTTCACGGCGTCGACCGACCACCTCGGGAAGCAAGTCACCGACTACGAGGGCAACCAGTCCTGGGACAAGGGCCAGTGGGATGCCCTCGGCCCTGAGAAGTGCAGGGAGCACATTGAGTCGCTCTTCCTCTTCTCCCTGGTCTGGTCCATTGGATGCACGGGGGCCAACTACGACCTTCGCGTCGAGTTTGACCGCTTCTTCCGCAAGGCCGTGGCCGGGGATCTCGCCTCCTACGACTCAAGGTCTGGCGAGAAGTACGACGGGAGTTCTTTCCCTGAGGACGTCCCGGAGAGCCCGCCGCAGCTCACCGCGGCCATGTTCCCTGAGGGGGAGGGGTCGACTGTGTTTGACTTTTTCTTCGACACAGACATGGGCGCTTGGCGCCAGTGGGTGGACATCATGGACACGGATCCCATCCCCCTTACCGAGAAGTTCCGCTCCATCATTGTCCCGACAGTGGACACGGTCCGTTACACGTACCTGATGAACCTGTCCGTTTCGCACCAGCAGCCAATGCTGATCGTGGGGGAGACGGGCACAGGCAAGTCGGTCTATGTCCAACGCTTCATCAAAACGCTTCCCTCGGAGGAGTACGCCCCGGCCGTCCTGGTCGGCTTCAGCGCCCGGACAACGGCAAACATGACGCAGCACATGATTGACGGCAAGATGGACCGCCGTCCCCCGAAGCGACTCGGCATCTACGGCCCCGCGGGGAACAAGAAGGCCGTCGTCTTCGTCGACGACCTCAACATGCCCGCCAAGGAGGAGTACGGCGCACAGCCCCCCATCGAGCTCCTCCGCCAGTGGATGGACCACCAGGGGTGGTACGACCGCGAGAACTCTTTCCGCACCATCAAAGACGTCCAGTTCCTCTGCGCCATGGGCCCCCCCGGCGGCGGGCGAACCTTCATCACCCCGCGGTACGCGAGGCACTTCAACACGGTGGTCATCACCGAGTTCGACAACCCCACGCTCAACCGGATTTTCACCTCGATCCTCGACTGGTACATGGGCAAGGAGGGCCTGCCTGACAGCCTGTGCAATCTCAAGCAGGGGCTCATCAGCGCCACCCTCGACGTGTACCAGAAGGTCTCTGGCACACTCCTCCCGACCCCGACCAAGAGCCACTACGTCTTCAACCTCCGCGACATCAGCCGCGTGATGCAGGGCCTCCAGCTCGGAAGCAAGGCCATCTTCCCGGACGGTGCCGCGGGCAAGGACAAGATGATCCGCCTGTGGTTCCACGAGACGCTGCGCGTCTTCTATGACCGTCTGGTCGACGACAAGGACCGCACCTGGTTCCTCGACTACCTCAAGGAGGTCGTCCCGGCGCGCTTTGACACGATGTTCGAGAAGGTCTTCGCAGCGCTGATCGGCAAGGGCGGGTTGACCACGGACGCCGTCCGCAAGTGCTTCTTCGGCGACTTCCTTGACGATTCGGCCGAGGGGCCCGGAGACCGCTCGTACGATGAGCTCACCGACACCAAGCTCATCATCGAACGCGTCGAGGAGTACCTCGTCGACCACAACGCCATGTCAAAGCGGCCCATGAACCTGGCCGTGTTCTTGTACGCGTGCGAGCACGTCTCGCGGGTGTGCCGCGCGCTCAAGCAGCCCGGCGCGCACATCCTCAACGTCGGCCTGGGTGGCTCCGGGCGCCAGTCGCTCTCCCGCCTGGCCAGCTTCATCATGGGGATGGAGGTGTTCCAGATCGAGATAAGCAAGTCATACGGTGTGACTGAGTGGCGGGAGGACCTGAAGCGGTTCACCACCCGGGCCGGCGGGGACAACGTCCCCTGCGTCTTCCTCTTCAGCGACACACAGATTAAGATCGAATCGTTCGTGGAGGACATCAACAACCTGCTTAACGCGGGGGAGATCCCCAACATGTTCCCGTACGACGAACGGTCGGCGATCAAGGAGAAGTGCCGGAACCTGGCCAAGAAGCAGGGCATCGTGCTCGAGACGGACGAGGAGATGTGGTCGTGGTTCGTGGACCACACCAAGGCCAACCTCCACATCGTACTGTGCATGTCCCCGGTAGGCGACGCCTTCCGCGAGCGTCTGCGCCAGTTCCCTGCGCTGGTGAACTGCTGCACGATCAACTGGTACCAAGCCTGGCCTAACGACGCCCTCGAGGCGGTGGCGAACAAGTTCCTCGCCGAGGTCGACATCACTGAGAAGGTCCGTGCCGACGTGACCGAGGTCTGCAAGACATTCCACAATGACGTCAAGAAATTGTCTGAGGAGTTCCGCGTCAAGATGGGTCGGCACAACTACGTGACGCCCACGTCGTACCTCGAGCTGATCAACATGTTCAAGGCCGTCCTGGGTGTCCAGCGGGATCAGGTCTCCAAGGCCAAGAAGAGGTACGAAATCGGACTCGAAAAGCTCGCCTTCACAGCGGACCAGGTGGCCAAGATGCAGGGCGAGCTCGAGGCGCTGTTGCCCGAGCTAGGGGAGACGGTTAAGGCGACGGAGGCGCTCATGGCGCAGGTAGCCAAGGAGAAGGAGGAGGTCGTCGAGCCGAAGAAGGCCATTGTGGATGTCGAGGTGGAGAAGGCCTCGGAGAAGGCTGCTGCCGCCAACGCCATCAAGGAGGAGTGCGAGTCAGCGCTTGCCGAAGCGCTGCCCGCGCTCGAGGCCGCCGAGAGCGCGCTCAAGACGGTCAAGCCCGCGGATATCAAGATGGTGACGAGCTACGTCCAGCCGCCCGGCGCCGTGAAGCTGGTGATGGAGGGCGTTTGCGTGATGCTGAACGTGGCCCCGACCAAGACAACCGACCCCGCGACAGGGAAGAAGGTCTCAGACTACTGGCCAGCCGCGAAAAAGGAGCTTATGGACCCCAAGTTCCTCAGCCGGCTTCTCGAGTACGACAAGGACAACATCGACCTGAAGATCATCACCAAGATCCGTGAGGTGTACCTCACCAACGAGGACTTCACGGTCGAGAACGCGAAAAATGCGTCATCAGCCGCCGCTGGCATGTGCAAGTGGATCTACGCAATGTCCGACTATGACCGCGTAGCTAAGATCGTGGCCCCCAAGCGGGCCGAGCTCGCCGTAGCTGAGGGCGAATACGCCACGGTCAAGGCAGCCCTCGACGAGAAGCAGGCCGAGCTCAAGGAGGTGATGGACAACCTCGCCGGGCTGGAGAGGACGCTCGAGGAGTCTAAGGCGAAGATGGACAGCCTGCAGCAGGAGGTGGATCTGTGCAAGACGAAGCTGAGCCGCGCCGAGCAGCTGATCCAGGGGCTCGGTGGGGAAAAGGACCGCTGGAATGAGGCCAGTGTCAAGCTCGGGGAGAAGTACGACAACCTGACAGGGGACATGCTGATCAGCGCGGGGGTGATGGGGTACCTGGGGGCGTTCACGCTGAGCTATCGGGACAAGGTCGTCCAGCAGTGGATCAAGCTCTGCAAGAACATGGGCATCCCGTCGTCAGCCAAGTTCTCCCTGAACGAGGCCCTCGGGGACCCTGTCAAGATCCGGCAGTGGACCATCTCCGGCCTCCCCAACGACGCCTTCTCCATCGACAACGCTATCATGATGGCCAACGCGCGCCGCTGGCCGCTGCTGATCGACCCGCAGGGGCAGGCCAACAAGTGGATCAAGGAGATGGAGAAGGGCGACCTTCGCGTCATCAAGCTCTCCGACTCGGACTACCTCCGCACCCTGGAGAATGCCATCCAGTTTGGCCTCCCCGTGCTCCTGGAGAACGTGCTCGAGGAGCTGGACCCGTCCCTGGAGCCCCTGCTGCTCAAGAACATCTTCAAGAGCGGCGGCACCAGCTACATCCAGCTCGGCGATACCCAGGTCGAGTACAGCGACGGGTTCCGGTTCTACATCACGACGGCCCTCCGCAACCCGCACTATCTGCCCGAGGTGGCCGTGAAGGTGACGCTGCTCAACTTCATGATCACCCAGGACGGCCTCAGCGACCAGCTGCTGGGTGTGGTTGTTGCCGAGGAGCGGCCAGACCTTGAGGAGCAGCGGAGTCAGCTTGTCATCCAGTCGGCGGAGAACAAGAAGAAGCTCAAAGAGATTGAGGACGAGATCCTGCACGTGCTGTCCTCGTCCCAGGGCAATATCCTGGAGGACGAAGCCGCGATCCAGGTCCTCGGGCAGGCCAAGGTCGTGTCGAACGAGATTGAGGAGAAGCAGAAGGTCGCCGACGAGACGCAGGCCGAGATCGACCAGGCCCGCAAGGAGTACGCCCCCTGTGGCGCCTTCAACTCAGTGCTCTTCTTCTGCATCGCCGACCTGGCCGGGATCGACCCCATGTACCAGTACTCGCTGGCGTGGTTCATCAGCCTCTTTGTGCGCTCTATCCGGGCCTCGGAGAAGGCAGATGACGTGGAGGCCCGCCTCAAGATCATCAACGACCATTTCACGTACTCGCTGTACAAGAATGTTTGCCGCTCCCTCTTCGAGAAGGACAAGCTGCTGTTCGCCTTCCTCCTCGACGTCCGCATCATGCTCGCTGAGGAGCAGCTCAAGTCCTCCGAGTACACCTTCCTCCTCACGGGGGGCGTGGGGATCGACCCCATCGCGGAGGAGAGGCCAGAGGCGCCCTGGCTGAGCGACAGGGCCTGGGCCGAGCTCACGCGCGCCGCTGCAGCTATGGAGGCCCTGGCCGATGTCCCTTCGCACATCAAGGCCCACCTAGACGACTGGCGGGCCGTTGTGGACGCCATGGAGCCGCAGAGCGTGGAACTCCCCGGGGGGCTGGACAGTACGCTGTCGCCTTTCCAGAAGCTTATCCTGCTCCGGTGCATCCGCTCGGACAAGCTCGTGCCGGCCACTAGCGACTTCGTGAGCCGGACGATGGGGCAGAAGTACATCGAGCCCCCGCCGTTCGACTTGCAGGGGTCCTTTGCCGAGTCGAGCTGCACGGTGCCGCTGCTCTTCGTGCTCTCCACCGGCAGCGACCCAACGGCGTCGCTGCTCAAGTTCGCCGACGACCGCGGCTTCGGGTCCAAGATCGACATCATCTCGATGGGCCAGGGCCAGGGGACTAAGGCCGCCAAGCTGATCCACGAGGGGCGGTCCGCGGGGCGCTGGGTGCTGCTGCAGAATTGCCACCTTGCGCCGTCGTGGATGCCCGAGCTGGAGAAGATCACCGAGAGTATCACCGCGGACAACACGGACGGCGACTTCCGCCTGTGGATGATGTCGATGCCGTCCCCCGCCTTCCCTGTCTCCATCCTCCAGAACGGTGTCAAAATGACGATGGAGCCCCCCGCGGGGCTCCGGGCCAACATGAAGCGGAGCCTGACCCTCGACCCCATCTCCAACGAGACCTTCTTCGAGGGCTGCTCCAAGCCCGACGAGTTCAAGAAGCTCCTCTTTGGGCTGGTCTTCGTGCACGCTTTCGTCCAGGAGCGGCGCAAGTACGGCCCGATCGGGTGGAACATCCCGTACGGGTTCGACGACGGCGACCTGAGGATCTCGGCGCGGCAGCTGCGCATGTACCTGGACGAGAACGACGCCGTGCCGTACGACGCGCTCAAGTACGCCATCGGTGAGTGCAACTATGGCGGCCGGGTGACGGACGACAAGGACCGGAGGCTCCTGATGACCGTCATGGAGCGTGTGTACCGCGGGGAGATCCTGGAGGACCACTTCAAGCTCTCGACGAGCGGGACGTACTGCGTGCCGCTCCCCGGGTCCCTGTCCGAGGCCCAGGCCTACGTCGGCGGGCTCCCCATGACGGCCATGCCGGAGGCGTTCGGCCTCCACGAGAACGCCGACATCACCAAGGACCTCCAGGCCACGGGGCTCATGCTCACCACGCTCCTGTCCACGGGCGGCGGCTCTGGGGGCGGCGAGGGCGCCGGACAGCAGGAGGAGACCGTGGCCCGCATGGTCCGCGAGACCCTCGAGCGCCTGCCCGACGACTTCGACATCGAGAAGGCGCAGCACAAGTACCCGGTGCTGTACGAGGAGTCGATGAACCAGGTGCTGTGCCAGGAGATGCTGAGGTACAACCGCCTCACGGCCATCATCCGCAACAGCCTGCGCAACCTGGACAAGGCCCTGCAGGGCCTGCAGGTGATGAGCGCGGAGCTGGACGGGGTGTTCCGGGCCATGGCGGTGGGGGCGGTGCCGGAGCTGTGGAAGGGCAAGTCGTTCCCCTCGCTCAAGCCCCTGTCCGGGTACGTCGAGGACCTCCTCGCGCGGCTGGGCATGCTCCAGCGGTGGTACGAGGAGGGCCAGCCCGCGTCGTTCTGGATCAGCGGCTTCTTCTTCACGCCCGCCTTCACCACGGCCTCCCTGCAGAACTACGCGCGCAAGCTCAAGCTCCCCATCGACACGGTGGGCTTCGACTTTGAGACTCTCTCCGAGGGGCACGAGGCCATCACGCAGGCCCCCGAGGACGGTGTGTACATTTACGGCCTCTACCTCGAGGGCTGCGCCTGGGACGCGGACGCGCGGCTCCTCCGCGAGTCCTTCCCCAAGCAGCTCTTCTGCTCTGCCCCTGTCCTCTGGCTGCGGCCCAAGCAGACGCAGGACTTCGTCGAGTTCGACCACTACAACTGCCCCGTGTACCGCACGGGGGAGCGCCGCGGCACGCTCGCCACGACCGGCCACTCGACCAACTTCCTCATGTACATCAAGATGCCCTCGAGCGAGCCCGAGTACCACTGGACGATGCGGGGAGTGTGCATGCTGTGCTCCCTCTCCGACTGAACCCGAGTACCACTGGACGATGCGGGGAGTGTGCATGCTGTGCTCCCTCTCCGACTGAGCCCGCGATCCGGGGGCCCTGTTAGACACTAGATCCCCCTAGACGGCTAGTTGAAGACGATTCGAAGCGGCCAGGGAGCCGCCCCCACGCCCTCCCATGCCCCCCCCCTGGGCACCCGCGGCCTATTGGCCGCGCCACTTCCCGAGCACCTTCTCCCTGTGTGCGTCGGCCCTCCTGGCGACGGGCGGGACCAGGGATTCCACCAGCCCGTCCCCGTTCATCACCTTGGTCGTGAGGACGATCAGCTCCCCGGGAAGCTTACCCGACTCGCGCAGCCACCGCAGCGCCGACACCTCGGCCGGGGCCACCCCCCCAAGGAACACCACGGCCATGACGTCCCCCGCGGGCGCCCCGCACGCCGGGCCCTCGCCGCTGCTCCACGGACCCCGCCCCCGGAGGGACTCGCGCCGCGCCTCGGCCGGCAGCCCGTTGGGGCCCACCGAAAGCTCCATCTCGAAGCACACCCCCGCGGCCTGACGCAGGGCGTCCTCCGGCAGGGTGCCCTGCACCCACCGCTCCACCACCCTCGCGCTCACTGGCGCGAAACCGCCGAACGTGTACGCCGCGTCGACCGGGCTCAGTTCGTCCAGCGAGTCCACCAGCAGCCCCAGTGGCTTCTTCAGCACGGTGAAGGGGGACTTGCGCCCGTCCTTGGGGCGGGCGACGCCGGCCTGACGCAGGTCCTGGAGGGTCAGGCAGTGCTCGTGCCCGTAGCTGTGCAGGAGGGCCCGCGAGAGGCCGTCCCACGGACGCTTCGGGACCCCCCCAGGAGCGTGCGTGGCCAGGCACAGCAGTCGCAGCACGGTCGACAGAGGCGCCCGATCCACCATCATCCCCTCGAGCGTCTCTGCGGCCACCTCCACGGCCCGGCTGCCCCCCTCCAGGAGCGACTGCTCCGCGCGGATCCGCGACTGAAACGCGTCCTGCGCCGCCCGCTGCGACAGCGCCTCCCCCAGCGTCGTGTGCCGCTGCAGCTCTGGCAGCGCGTGCAGACGTCTGACGAACGCCCGCACCGTCCCGATCGACTGGGAGTGCGAGTCGATGTTCCGGTAGTCCTGCTGCATCGTCGACGCCCTCTCGCGCAGCCACGCCGCTGCCGCCGCGTACGACAGGTCCCTGATCTCCCGGAACACGGCGTCGGACGGCCCCAGGGGGATCCGCTGCCGCCCCGGCGGGGCGCCCGGCGCCGCGGGGGCCGGCCCCGGGGAGCCCGACGGGCCGGCCCCGGCGCCGGCAGCCCGCTCGCCGGCGCCGGCGCCGGCGCCGCTGGGGTCGTCGAGCTCCACCGCGCCGTTGCGTATGCCGAGGATCTCGTCGATCAGCCCCTCGTAGGTCATCTGCGTCAGGAGGGGCGTCACGAAGTCGACGGCACGGTCAAAGACGACCACAGGCCCGAGGCGCCCGGCGGGGCGGGGGAGCTCGGAGGCCTGGAGGCCGTGGCGCATCTTGGCGAGGATCCCGCACGTCGCGGCCGCGGCCCGGCCCACCGCGAGCACCGAGCCCCCGCCGCCGTACCGCTGCTGCAGGCGGAGAAGGGCCCGCGCGGCCGTGTAGAGGGAGCCCGTGTCGCCGCCCAGGTGCACCTCGCGGACGCTGTCCGGGAGCTCCAGGGAGACGACGTCGCGCTCGACGGGGATCATGAGGACGTCGAGCTCGAAGGACCCCACGTCGCCCGAGAGGCCCGCGTCGGCAAGCGCTGCGTCGCAGGCCAGCGACCGCTGGGGCACAAAGAGCGCGGAGAGGTCGGCCCCGGGGCGGTCGGCCCGCACCCGCTGTGCCCACGCGATGACGTCCGGCATGACGCGGACGTCGGGTCGAAGGACGAAGACGACGTGGCCGCACGAGTCGGGCACGGGCTGGGGCTCCGTCGGGGCCTCGGGGGACCCCGGGGCAGCGAGGAGCTGGATGCCCTCGACACCGTGCTCCCTCAGCAGCTGCGGCTCGACGATCCGATTGAGGAGCGGGGAGAGCCTACGGTCCACAACGAGGAGCTTCTTGCCGCGGCGGGCGTCCAGGGCCTCGATGAGGCTGCTCCGTGCCTCCTGCGGGCCACGGGGAGCGGGGTGGGGGGGGTCCGCAGGGGGAGCTCCGCAGCAGGGGAAGGACCGCGGGGCCACGGGGCCCCATGTGGCGCGTCTTCGACCACACGGTGGACTGCATGGCAGGATGCGACCCTCACCTCTCGGATGAGACCAAGGTGGACAGTATCGGGTCCACCATCGACGGGCATGACGGGGCAGAAGCCCAACGACCTCAACGAACGTGTGTTTCGCCTCGGGCGCGGGTAGGAAGAGGGAAGATCCGCGGTTCTCTGCGACAAGCGGGATCCTCGGGGTGAGAAACATCCGGGAACTCGCGGCACGGGTGACTCTTTTGTGTTTCGCAGGGCACCGTCGGCGGTCACTGCAGAGGGGGAGGGGGGGGCACCAGCTTCAGCTGTGCCCCTGCAAGGGAGGCACCATTTCGGCTCGTGAAGGGCACGTATGAGAGGTTTGGCGAGCGCGAACGGAAGTTGAACCTCTAAAAAGGGCCGCATCACACCGCATCGGCGGCATATACGATTCCAACGCCCGGAGTCGCCTCCCAAAGCTGGACCCTGGGGAGCGAGAGCGGCGCCTGCCCCTAAGCGCGTGCCTGGACGCGAATCGCCCCCCCGCCCCACATCGCGCACCGTTACACGGCAATCCTACCGGCACGACCAATGACAAAGAGCAAGGGCGAGGGGAGCGGCCCCCCGGCGGACGGAGAGCGGCAGCCGAAGAAGGGGGTCCCCGTCAAGATGCCCCGGGGAAGGGTCGACGCTGCGCTCCGGTACGAGGATCCGAACAGGCAGGAGAGCGAGGACTCTGCCCATGCGGTCCAGTGGATGAACTACGGGATCATCGGGTTCGTGCTGACGCGGCTCGCGTGGGAGTTCGGGGGGTCGGCGCTCGCCCGCCTGCGCGGCCGCGGGGCCCGTGGGGGCGGCGGGGGCGACCCGGTCGTCGGCGGGGGCGGCGAGGACGGCCCGGCCGCGGGCGGGGACGGCGAGGGCGGCCCGGCCGCGGGCGGGTAGCCGCGCGTCGCCGGCGAGGACGGCGGGCCCCCGGGGCCGGACGACCTCGCCGGGGGGGCTCCTAGCGACGGAGGAGAAATCGCTTCAAAAAGCCGCGAGTAAAACTCCCCGTTTAAGAAAACTCCCCTGCGCGGCCCCGGGCCGCCCTCTCCGGCCCGAGACCGCGCAGAGGGCGCGCCCGCCGGGGCTGTCCGCGCCCGCGCCCCCCGAGGGTCCTCACCACCCCCCCCCGCCGCCGCCGCGCCCGCCGCCGCCGCCGCCGCCGCCGCCGCGGTACCCGCCGCGCCCGCGCCCGCGCCCGCGCCCGCGCCGCATGTACCCGGAGCGGTAGTTGGCAGCGATGTCGCCGAACGTCTCCACGTCCACCTTGCGCCGCTCGTTCATCTCGGCCCGGTGAGCCTCCCGGTCAAAGGCGGGCCCGGCGGCGCGCTGGGAGGCGTCACTCGACATCTGGTCGAAGAAGTCGTCCTTCTCGTAGGCGGGGGCCGCGGCGGCGGCGGCGCC
>Ga0181583_10000913_pt1 | contig 21534 bp, 19 predicted proteins | sample 071ome_31_FD_132461 | JGI IMG/M metagenome (GOLD analysis project Ga0181583, IMG submission 132461) | Coastal salt marsh microbial communities from the Groves Creek Marsh, Skidaway Island, Georgia - 071405CT metaG (megahit assembly) | ecosystem: Environmental > Aquatic > Marine > Intertidal... | reverse complement strand
TAACCCTGACTTTCCTAAAAAGATTAAATTAGGCAGTCGCGCGATCGGGTTCGATGCCGATGAGATTGACGCATATGTATCTTGCGTAATTCAGAACGGCACAATCTGATCAAATCTTTCAACACAAATTACAACTAAGCAGCCGCTTATAAGTAAGGATTATACGATGGACGAAAGCCCAAGACCTTGGATCATTGTGATTTGGGATCGAATTTCATACCTAAAATGCAAAGATGTAGATGACGCATTGATAAGAAGTAGCGTCTTGAATAGTGAGCCAGATTATTTTTGGACTAATCAACGCCGACTACTTTTAGAGTTAATACTTAAAGAGTATGACTACAGGACTGAAGCTGGTCGCGAAAACAGATTTATCCCATTTCCATGAATAATCCGTTCATAACTGCGTCAGCACTCAATTTCATGCAATTTGAGAGGCGCGAGTTCCTGATAGAAAACCTGTTGGCAAGTAACCTCACCTTGCTGGCAGGGCCTCCTAAAATTGGCAAAAGCTTTCTGTGTCTGTCTTTTGCCAAATACATCATCAAGAAGGGTAAAAAGGTATACTACTGTTCGTTTGAAGACGACTATTCCAGGCTTCACAGCAGATTATTAGAGCTTGATGTCTTATGTGATGACCTACTGATTCATTGCGGCAGAGAGACCGTTCTTGGCTCCACTTCAGACAAAGAGTTCAACCGACTGCAAAGTATCGCTTACGATGACCAAGTGGCATTAGTCATTCTGGATACCATGGAGCGGATACTGCCCTCCACCAAACAGAAGAGAGACTATCATTACTATGTCAAAGTGTTGGATAAATGGGCGAAGCTAGCACTTCAATCAAACACCTGCATTTTGATGGTACATCACACCCGCAAGAACGATGGTACACCCGATTATCATCCCCAGAACGCCATTTTAGGCTCAGTTGGAATACCCGCTACATTTGATACAAACCTGATCATGGCTCGGGATAAAGATGGTGGGGTAGCACTTCATATTGAAGGGAAAGATGTGAAAGAAAATACCTTTCAACTCAGTAAAAGCGGCGTTGAATTTTCCTGGGAACTCACATCACCAGCGGATAATTTAGGAGATGCTCAGAAACAGGTTTTAGAGTTCGTTGAACAAAATGAAAGCTGCACTCAGTCCGACATTGTATCTAAGCTTGGGAAAAGCAAATCACAAGTTTCTCAGATAATTAGCAAGCTATGCAGCGAAGGATTTCTTTGCAGAGAAAATGATAGACTGTTCATAAATACCCCCTATTAACCTACTAAACTCTGTTAACTTCTTTGGTGAGTTAACACAGTTTATAGGGTTAACATGTATCTTCATAGAAAACGCTAAAACACTTCTTCGTTGCAAGTTACAAATTTAGTTCAATATCTGAGAATGACTATATATCCAATTTGATAAGGCTAGATTGCGATGCCGAGTACTTACGTATTGCAAAGCAAGTTACTTTGACCATTCCAGTAACAGTTCCCCGATAGAATTTGCAATCGATAGTGAAGATGTTAGCCCTGGTGACTCAACACCAAGTAAAGAGACGATATTTTTATCCACATGGAACATGAAGTCATTTCCATTTATTTTCGGGCGGATACCAGCGTATGCAGCAGTTAAAACTCTGTCATCAACTCCCGGCCAATATCTTCTAATATGGGATCTAAACTTAACTTCTAATTCCGGTTTAACTTGATATCCAGGGGCTTCTACCCATTCAACATCAGGTCCAAAATAAGCATTTCCGATAGTATCCAACGTATAATGAATCCCCAAACCGTCTTTTTCAGGAATAGGATATACTAAATGAGCAAAAGGCGCCGAACCAGAAAGTGAAAAATAATTACCCTTGGCAAAAAGCTTTGTTGGACGCAGCATTTCATCAACTCCTATATCAATAAGCTGATGTGCTCCAAGTCCCGCAGCGTTAACGACATAATCAAACTCTAATTCATCCTTGTCAGTCATCGTTTCGCTTTGCACAATCACTTTGCGCCCAACATTTTGTAAGCACGTAACTTCTGTGTTCAGTGCAAGCAAAGCCCCATAAGCTTCTGCCTCATATAAAAGTGAATCGCATAATTCTTTTACATTCACGATCCCCGTTTCACTCGATAAAAGTGCTCCAGCGACTTCTAATTCTGGCTCGAGTGCTTTCACTTCAGAAGAAGAAATGAGGCTCAAATTTACTGAACATAACTCCGCATTTCTTTTGATCGTAAGGAGGCGAGATAATTGTGCTCGATCAGAAGCAACTATCAATTTTCCCGTCTTTTTAAATGAGATGCCAAAATCCCTACAATATTCATAAAGTAGTTTCCGACCTGAAAGACATTGAATTTGCTTATTACTTTTGGGTTTGTAATAGATACCTGCGTGAATTACACCAGAGTTTCGTGAACTAGTTTCAGTAGCAATTTCCTTCGCTTTTTCTGCAATAACAACTTCTAAGCCTAGCTTAGCCAAGGCCCGAGCACATGCTAAACCGACTACACCGGCTCCAATAATTAGCACGCTTGTAGTCACTGTGTTTGACCCTTCAAATTCCAGTGTAAAAGCATTTTTGCCGTATCAGTAACGATCCCTCTTCCGCATCAGTGCATCTACCTTGTTTTGAGCATCAGATAGAGCTCTAGTGACCGATTTAGCACCCTGTAGCATGTCATGTATTTCCGATCCAATTATAGCTATCAAATCACTAGCCTCGGGCACTGGAGGTCGCGGCCAGTATTGTAAAACTCCGCTTCTTGCCATACCGTCGACCTTCCCAATTAAAGCCGAACGCTGTCTGACACTGTCGTCTAAGCTAACGCTATATCGCGGAGATACCAAACTACCATGTTCAATATACATCTTTATATATTCAGGTGAAGTCAGTGCTTTTATGGCTCTCCAAGTAGGCTTAACTCTCTCCGGCTCTATATTCGCAGGAATTGCAAGAGCATAACCACCAACTGGAGCTATCGGAGTTCCAGATCGACCGTGCGGATGTGGCAAGTATTCTGTTACTCCATAGGCCGGAGAGCTAGGATTTGACTCGAACATCGGAGCCAACAATGTTGCTGAATAGGCCATAGCAACGTTTCCATCTGCGTAAGCTTTAGCTCTTTCATACCAAGACATCGACAGTATAGAAGTTGGAGAAAAATCCAAAAGCTCCAACAAATATTCTGCAGCTTCGTAGCTTTGATCCGTTAACAACATCGGTCTCAGGTTTTCACCGGATGGGTTCGAAGCATCAAATACCTCACCCAGACGTGGCAAATCAATTGCACAACGTCCCATGGCAGCCATCACAAACATAAATGTATGTCCTAAGGGGGTTCCCCTTGCAGCATTCCATGCAATTCCTGATAGCCCCCGCTTTTTATTGTGTAATGCTTTTGCAGCTTTCAAGGTATTTTCTGCAGTAAACGGGACAGCTAAGCCATATTCTTCAAACAGGTCTTTTCGGACCACCAACAATTCAGGAGTTGTTTGCACCGGAACACCATAGATTTGACCCTCAAACTTGCATGAATCCACAGCGACTTGATGAAAATCAGATAAATCTAAATCGTCCCCTTTGATCAAATCATCCAATGGCAAGAGAGCTTTATTCAATGCCATTTCTCCGAACCAAGGTAAATCGCAGGCAATTATATCATGTCTTGATTTCGTTCGCCGTGCGTTTGACAAGATTTCAAGCCGTAACCTGTCGATCGAAAGAGCCTTGCTGCTAATTTTATTCCCAAACAACTCCTCAAACTGTTTTTTGAGAACACTCATAGCCATGAAAGTAGGATCGGCATGAGCCAGCAATTTCAGCTCATTTCTCAATCCCAATTTTTCACTGAGAGGCTTTGGCGCAGGTATATTTGTTGATTTTGAGTAACTGGCTCCATAAAAATACTCGCTTAAAGAGCCATCATTGACAATAGAAGTACCAAGAGTGGTGCTTATGATAACTTGAATTCGACGCGCGAACTCGTGCCATTCAATTAGCAATTGTTCACTTGGATGCAACGAAAAGCTTTTACCCGATGCTGTTTTAGCGCGCTTAACAATCAATCCTCGATCGATAAGAGAATTAACCGCTCTTACAGCAGTTCCGTAGGCCATGCCGCTAACTCCAACTAGTGAAGTAGATGTCGTCAACTTTCCCTGCAAATGGTTCCTCAACAAAAAGGTAACCATTCTAGTTTCGCCTTTATGATCCTGAAGGGTTAATATGCGTGATGCTTCATCATCCAACGTATCAATAAAATCGAGAAACTTCTCAAACTCTTGGTAATAAGTCGAAAGCTTTTTCGACTTATTAAATTGAGAATTTTCGACTAAAAAGTCAGTCTCTGCAATTTTTAGGGCACACATTTCTTACTCATTCTAGTTTTGCAAAAAACATATGATGTTAGAGGAGCAAAGGCAATTTTACGATATTCTACCTCATCAAGGAGCAGATTTCGAACTTCGTAAAGCGGCAATCTTATCACGTAGAATCTCTCTTCGTTCATCCACGTCACGGAGTAATTGGCTCCTTTTTTGATGATCCTCAAATAGACGGCTACCCGTCTGAAAAATAATTACTACTAACAAAAGTATCCCAAGATACAGCTGAACCATAAAGGCTGGTGTCACGTTAAATACAAGCCCAGTGTTGAGGAAATTAACAGTTAATGTCCCGATAGCGGCGCCTATCACACCTCCTCGTCCACCTAATATGGATACACCACCAATAAACGCCGCGACAGTTCCAGCGAGTAGCAAATATTGCAAACCCAATGCTTGTGCAGTTCCTGAACGCAAGCCTATTATTACTCCGCCCAATCCCGCACAAAACCCAGAAATTGCAAAAACAATCATCATTGGTCGCTGGAGTTCAATCCCAGATGCTAACGCTTCTTTTCGAGCACCACCGATTGCGTAGATCTCGCGTCCATATCGTGTAAAGGACATAAAGATACCCACAAGAATAAACATTACTATGACAAGTATTGAGGCTGGTGAAAAATATGTGAGCACTTTTGTACTGATAAAGTCAGGTATCCTGAAGTCAGTTAGCATCACAGTCTTTTCCTCTGCCGCAAATAATGCAACACCACGAAGTAACATCAATGTTCCTACAGTCAAAACGATCGCTCGCACTCGCAAATATGCGATAAAATAACCTTGAATGAGGCCTATCGTAGTAGATATTAGGAGTGCAAATAAAAGTGCATTCACAGCTCCCCAGTCATCAGTAAATCGCACAGTTATTACCGCAGCAAGTGCAGCATTGGAACCTATTGAAAGGTCAATCTCGCCCGCGATTATGCATAGCGTTAAGGCCAGCCCCACCAGTCCAAGAACAGCAAAACGTTCCATGATCGCGAAACCTGTCCTGTGTGTAAAGAATAGTGGCTCAGTAATTGCAAAGAAACTGTATACACCGATAGCAAGTAATATCGCAAAGGTGAGATCAGGATTGTTAGTTGCCCATATTTTAACCTTATTCATTTCAAACCCTACTCTACAGCTCTTGATCCGCGCCGAACTAACGCAAAAACTATTATTGAAAACACAATCATTAACCCTACCGCCAATACACGTGCTCCAGAGTTAAACCCATTCAAGACCATCATATTGTCAATGCTGGATATAAAAATTGCACCGAGTGAGGTTCGTAAAGTTGAGCCATACCCACCCATGATTGAATTACCTCCAACCATAACAATTGCGATCACCATTATGGTCATGTCACCCGAAGAGCCAAATTCCGAAGAAAAGTAGTTAACATGCGCCGAAGAAACTTGTGCAGAAAAGGCAATCGCAACAAAAGCAGCGCATACGCTTGCTATTATGCAACACTTTATGGCCATCCCAAAATTTTCGTGTCCAGTGGCTCGTCCAGCAGCCCTATTGGCCCCAACCAAGTAAACTTGACGACCGAATGTAGTATACCTCAAAGTGAGCTCGGCAATCACTGCAATTATCAAAAAAGCGATTGTTATGTTGGGTATGTCGCCAATCAATGACCCAGTACCAAGCCATTCTGCCCCATGTGGCCTCCGAAAACTTAGCACCAAATTATCTGACCACCATGAGCCAAGCCCAAAAAACAATCCTGCGGCGCCCAAAGTCACTACTATCGGATTGCCCCCTAGGCCAATTAAAGCTCCTTGAAGGCCTCCTGCAACTGTAGCCAATAAAAGAGTAATTACTGCTGCAACAATGAAAGTCATCGCAAGCGATCCAGTAGTCGGCTCTACTGTGTCATGCCATACATTCCAATCAGCACTCATCAACGTGGCGAAGCAAATAATTGATAAAGCAGCTATTTCTTTCATTGAAAGAAGAAAAAAGTTACCACTCAACGTGACAAAGGTTAGACCAATCGCCATAATCCCCACGAGGGCGGCATCGCGGATGATGGTTTTAACATTAAACCAAGTAAGAAAATCATCTGTAAATATCGCGCCAAGTATAAAGGTTGTTATAAAGATAGCGACCATAACAATCACTAGAGGCGAGTAATCCCTCTTGATGTTTTTGAACAAGTCGTAGTTTCGAGGGTTTATATTTAAATCGCTCATGCCTCTACCTCAGAAATTGCAATTCCAGCTTCGTGGAATGGGTCCGTAATATGCTCCAAGATATTTTTTGAATTACAGTCATCACCCGACAGCTCACCGATCTGTACGCCGCGATAAAATGTTATTATTCTATCTGGCAGGTTTGTAATTTCTTGTATGTCAGTGGAAGCAACCACAACCGCTACTCCGCTATTGGCAAGCGCACTTAGAATTTCATAGATTTCTGCTCGTGCACCTACATCAACGCCACGAGTGGGTTCATTTACTAAGATTACTTTCGGGTTAATTGACAACCACTTACCTAAGGCCACTTTCTGTTGATTGCCACCCGACAAAACACCTGCCTCCTGTGGTAACCTAGCAGGATCAACAGTAAACTTTATCGCATTTTCTTTTGTTGTCGACAGCTCTCTAGACGCATCAATTATACCTGAGCGCGAGATAGTCTCCAACGATGGTGCGGAAAAATTTTCCATAATTGGCCTACCAAGAAATAGACCGTCGTGTTTTCGATCCTCGGAGCAATAAGCTATCCTCCTTTTGATCGTATCCTTTGGTGTTCCGGGGCGAAATACTTCTCCATCGAAATGAAGTTTTCCTGCGCGAATTTTCGTACTGCCAGAAATAGCACTTAAAATTTCTGAGGTTCCAGATCCCAACTGACCCGCAAGGCCTAGTATTTCGCCTTCATAGACATCAAAAGATACTGGCTCTAGCACCCCATCCGGCCAAAGGTTATCTATCTTCAAAATGGGTTTTGATTTCGACACGTTAGTTTTTGGAGGATACATATCGCCAAGTTCAAACCCCAGCATAGTCTCAACTAAGCTGTCCACATTCATATCGCGAGCGGCGCGCGGAGCTTGGTTTTCGCCATCTCTTAGTACGGTAATTCTATCACAAATCTTAAAAATTTCATCGAGTCGATGACTAACATAGATAATTGATTTTCCAGCATTCTTCAGACGCTCAACCATATTAAGTATTCTGATTGAGTCACTTTCACCCAGCGCCGCTGTGGGTTCATCTAAAATCAACAATTGTGGATCATGAGCAATAAGGCGCGCGACTTCAACAAGGTGCTGCTCACCCACAGACAATCGACTTACCGGAATTGATGGATCAACATGTGATAAACCAACTTCATCCAGATAATCTAAAGACATTCTTATCAACTTCGATTTTGACGAGAATGTTGGAATTCCGTCTCCTACAAGGAAAATGTTTTCTGCAACACTCATTGTAGGAATTAAGCTCAGTTCTTGTTGTGCAATGGCTATTCCCGAGTGCTCAGCCTGCAATGGAGATTTGAAATTTCGGGTTTCACCATCAAACCAGTAACTACCAGTGAACCCGGAATCAAAACCGCTGATAATTTTAACCAAAGTGGACTTGCCCGCTCCATTTTCGCCAACGAGCCCCATAACTTCGCCACGAGCTATCTCAAAATTCACGCCGCGTAGAGCTTTAATAGCACCATACTCACGCTTTATATCGTTAAGTTCGAGGAGTTTTTCATGCATTTTTCTACTCGCTGTTATGAGTTTTCTCGGCAAATTTTCGCAACATATATCTTCGCAACATATATCAAGGGCGCCCCATGACGACGCCCTTGACTTTATATAATGAGCCTACTTATTCGCCCCAGGCGCCAGAGCAAAGTTCATCAATACCGTAGAGTTTTCCATCAAACCCACGAAGCGCTACTGTTTCTATATTAGTCGCAGTAACAGCTGGGTTAGGTGTAAAGTTGATATAATTCTCTAACTTTCCTGTATCGAGATATTCTTCCACCATTTTGATCGCAAGTTGACCTTCATGTAATGGTGACTGCAATGTCGTACCAAACTGTTTACCTTCTTCGATCAATTGCTTATCACCGTTACACACGGTACCCACTGCGATTACATCTTCACCCATCTTAAAGCCCGCTTCTTCGAGAGCCTTGATACCGCCTGTCAAGATCGCATCGTCCATGCCATATACGAAATCGATGCCTTCATCACGCAATGCGGCGATCGCCTTAGCAGCACCCTTATAGCCATTTGCTTGACCAAATCCTTCGTCGACATCGCCAATGATTTTCAAGTCAGATCCTGCGATCGCCTCTTTGAAGGCATTAATCGATAGACCATACCCACCGTAACTATGTGGATATGAAAGCACTAATACGTTAAATCCTTCACCACCTGCAGCTTTTTTAGCAGCGGCTGCTTCGCGCATCATGTAGCCAGCATTTCTCGCGCGTAAGCGGTCATCAGGTCCAGCGTAGCCAAAAATGTACTGCTTGTCTTGTTCGTTGGGCAACTGGTTGATTTTAAGAACAGGGACCCCTGTCTTTGCTAATGCACGCAGCGAGCCCAGCCCAGCAACAGCGTCAGACGGCCACCAAATAAAGACATCGGGAAGCACGCCAGCCGCCAAAACCTGCTGAACTTGCTGATCCTGCTCAGCTTGATTGAACTGATTTTCAAAAACTTTAATATCAAAGCCTTTCAGCTCTGCTGTATCCTTGATACCTTTTATGAAGCGCCCAATATAAGCTTCACCAGCTGGACCGTTAAATGACACGATGGAACCGCTGTCTGCGGCAAAAGCTGATGCCGCGATCGCGCCAGCAGCAACTGCACCCATCAACGCGGACTTAATTGTCTTCTTTAGTACATTCATCTCTACACTCCCTGAGATTGTATTAAATTATGGCGATCAACACCTCCAGCAATCTTTTCAAGCAATAAAACAAAATGATTTACAAAATATATCCATTTTGGATTTTTTGTTTCCGTTTTGGATATATCTTTCATTCTTCAACATTTCACGATCGTTACTTTGATAAATAAGCATGAAGAATAGGAGATTGATATGGACCCTAATAGGTTGTCAGGTAAAAATATTTTGATCACAGGCGCAGCGCAAGGCATGGGTGCAGCAAATGCGAAGTATCTCGCGGCACAAGGCGCTAATGTTTGTATAGGTGACTTGAACCTTGAAGGAGTTTCAGCTGTCGCGAAAGAAATCAATGATGCTGGGAATGGCAAAGCTGTAGCAGTCCAGATGGACGTTACAAAGCGTGAAGACAATGCAGCTGCTGTCGCCACACTTGTAGAAGAGTTTGGCTCTATCAACGTTGCTATTCTGAATGCAGGAGTAAATAAACCTAAAATGTTTATGGACATCGATGAAGACAATTGGGACTTTATCATGAATGTGAACGCAAAAGGCGTGCTACTTGGCATGCAAGAAGCCGCCCGTCAGATGATCGCGCAAGGGCCGATGGACGACCATCCATACAAGTTAATCCCTGTTGGTTCGATTCTTTCGAGAGCTGCCTTCAAAGATGTTGTTCCATACTCTTGCTCGAAACACGCCGTTTTGGCCATGGTGACGGGCGGCGCAAAAGCGCTTTGGGAGCACAAAATAACAGTCAACAGCTACGGACCTGGTGTCGTTCACACCGAGCTTTGGAAGCAATTAGACAAAGACCTTGTGGACATCGGCATGTTTGAGAATGAAGGGGAGTCTTTGGAGACATTACGCAAAAATATGATCCTTATGGAAAAATTATCTATGCCTGAAGACGTTATGGGTACAGCCGCGTTTTTGTGCTCTGACGAAAGCGACTACATGACCGGTCAATTATTCATGATTGATGGCGGTATTGTTATGCAATGATGTGAAGTAATTCGGATATTATCAGCTAAACAATTGCTGCCATATCATACCAGGCCTGAATGATGGTCTTCTCTGTGTCAAATTTTAGTAGACAGCTTGAGAGTGGTAATAATGAGCGCAATTTCAGTTGGTTGGTATATCCGTAAGCACTCTCGTCATTCTCACAAATAAATAGAAAAAGGGGCCCTGCCCCGAGGAGATTTCAATGTCAGAACGCCCAGGCAATGCATTAATGCCAAACCTACTCACACCGCAAGACTTAAACCCTAATTGGCAATGGAGAGAGAAGCTTGCAGCGCATGGCCACATGTCAGTCGATTTTGAGCGGCGGGTCGATCACGACAGATTGCGACGTTATCGTTTAGCACGGACGCGTCAAGCCCTCCAGAATTCGGAAGCGGGTACGCTTCTTTTGTTTGATGTTAATAACATCCGTTATGTATCAGCAACAAAAATTGGCGAATGGGAACGCGATAAAATGTGCCGTTTCTGCCTTTTGACCGGTGATGACAGTCCCTATGTTTGGGATTTTGGGTCTGCCGCGCAACATCATAAAATTCATTCAGACTGGCTTGAGCCAGATCACTGTTTGGCAGGTGTCGTGGGCATGCGCGGAACAATCCCACCTGAATTTGGTCTAATGAAAAAGTATGCGAAGCAAATTGCTGGTCTAATTCGCGATGCCGGTATGGCAAACATGCCTGTAGGAGTAGACTATGCCGAGACTGCAATGTTCCATGCATTACGCGAAGAAGGCCTAAACGTCGTAGATGGACAGCAAATCATGCTTGCTGCGCGCGAAATTAAGAACACTGATGAAATTCAGCTCCTAACGCAAGCAGCAGCGATGGTGGATGGAGTCTACCATATGATCTACGAAGAACTTAAACCAGGCGTTCGTGAGAATGATATTGTAGCCATGTCGAACAAGCTGCTTTATGAAATGGGGTCAGACGATGTCGAAGCGATTAACGCTATTTCTGGTGAACGTTGCAATCCACACCCACATAATTTCACTGACCGTTTAATCCGGCCAGGCGATCAAGCATTCTTTGATATCCTTCAATCTTATCAAGGCTATCGAACATGCTATTACCGAACATTTAATGTTGGGAGAGCAACACCTGCACAAAATGATGCCTATGTTAAGGCGCGTGAATGGATCGATGCATCAATTTCTATGATCAAGCCAGGTGTCACTACGGACAAAGTTGCTGAGGTATGGCCTACAGCAGAAAGTCTTGGCTTTCCCAATGAAGATGCTGCTTTTGGCCTTCAATTTGGTCATGGTTTGGGCCTTGCATTACATGAACGCCCAATCATTTCGCGCGCAATCAGCCTCGATCACCCAATGGAAATTCAAACAGGCATGGTATTCGCGTTAGAAACTTATTGCCCAGCGACCGATGGCTACTCAGCGGCGCGGATCGAGGAAGAAGTGGTTGTGACTGAAACCGGATGTGAAGTCATTTCTCTGTTCCCCGCTGAGGAGCTTCCAATAGCAAATAGATACTAATTCCTCCCAACTTTTCTGGTCCACATAACGTGGACCAGATTTTTTTTGAAGAGACCCCATATGAAGCCCATAAAATCAGATCACAACGCAAGTGACTACCTACGGATGTATCGCCAAATGGTGCGCATTCGGACATTTGAAGATAATGCAAATCAACTGTATTTATCTGCTAAAATGCCAGGACTGACCCATATGTATTCAGGCGAAGAAGCGGTCGCTGTAGGCATCTGTGAAGCATTGCGTAAAACAGATAAAATTACTTCAACACACAGAGGCCATGGCCACTGCGTTGCTAAAGGCGCGGACTTTAAAGAAATGTTTTGCGAACTTTTAGGCAAAGAAGAGGGCTACTGCCGGGGCAAGGGCGGGTCAATGCACATCGCGGACCAATCGAACGGTAATCTAGGTGCAAATGCTATTGTCGGCGGATCAATGGGAATAGCGACGGGATCTGCGTTTTCCGCAAAACTTCTTGGTAATGACGATGTAACAGTTTGCTTCTTCGGGGATGGCGCGACAGCACAGGGTTTAATGTATGAAACAATGAACATGGCTGCACTCTGGAATTTACCAGTAATCTATGCTTGTGAAAACAACGGGTATTCAGAATATACACGCACTGATGAAATCGCTGCAGGGTCGATCACAGGCCGTGCAGAAGCATTCGGGATAGAAGCGTTCCAAGTCGACGGCCAAGATGTTTTGGCGGTCAATACTCTTACCCAAAAGTTGGTGGACCGATGCCGCAAAGGCGAAGGCCCGTTTTTCATCGAATTGATGACATATCGCTATCACGGGCACCATGTGGGCGACATTAACCGCGAATATTACCGTTCAAAAGAAGAGGAGCAAGATTGGAAAGAAAACCGCGATCCAATCATTCGGTTCCGCAGTTGGTTGGTGTCCGAGTGCATCGCGTCCGAGGCTGAAATCGACGCGATGAACGCCGAAATCACAGACGATGCCGCCGCTGCCGTTGAATACGCATTGAACGCAAAATACCCCGATGTGTCCGAAGTGGACATGCATGTTTTTACCGACGTGACGCACGCATTGGCGCAAGGATAATACCATGAGAGAGATTACACTATCCCAAGCTGTGAATGAGGCGCTGGCCGAAGAAATGCGCCGCGATGAAACAGTGTTCATCATCGGCGAAGACGTGGCCGAAGCGGGCACACCATTCAAGGTCCTAAGTGGCTTGGTCGAAGAATTCGGCACCAGCCGTGTTGTGGATACACCAATCGCCGAACCAGGTTTCATGGGTTTGGCTGTTGGCGCCGCGATGACAGGCACACGCCCTGTTGTCGATTTGATGTTTGGGGATTTCATTTATCTAATCATGGATCAGTTGTGTAACCAAGCGGCAAAAACCCATTACATGTCAGGCGGCAAACTGAACGTGCCGTTGGTGTTGCGGACCAACCTTGGTGCGACGCGCCGGTCAGCAGCGCAGCACAGCCAATCACTGCATGCTTTGGTCGCTCATATTCCAGGCCTAAAGGTTGCCATGCCTTCCTCCGCTTATGAGGCGAAGGGCCTGATGAAAACTGCCATTCGGGACAATAACCCAGTCGTGATCTTCGAGGACAAATTGATGTATAACGACAAAGCGCTCGTCCCAGAAGAGGAATACCTAATACCCTTTGGCGAGGCGAACATCAAACGCGATGGCACAGACATTACATTGATCGCCACGTCGTCAATGGTGCAAGTTTGTGAAGAGGCTGCCGAGATTTTGGCAGCCGAGGGCATAAGCGCCGAAGTGATTGATCCACGTACGATTGTGCCACTGGATGAAAAGACGCTAATCGCATCGGCCAAAAAAACCAGCCGCGTGATCGTCGTGGACGAAGGCCATCAAAGCTTTGGCATCACAGGCGAAATAGCGGGGCGCATCAACGAAAAGGCGTTCTATCATCTGGATGCCCCTGTGTTGCGTATCGGTGCAATGGATGTGCCAGTTCCCTTCTCGCCCGCACTTGAAGACATCACGGTCCCAACACCCCAAGCGGTCGTTGAAAATGCACGCAAATTGATGTCAGGGGAGATGATCCATGCCGCATGATGTCATCATGCCCGCATTGGGCATGGCGCAAGACACGGGGCTTTTGGTCGCTTGGCATAAAAATCCAGGCGACCCAGTGGACAGTGGCGATGTTCTGTTTGAGGTGGAAACCGATAAATCCACAATGGAGGTCGAGGCCCAAGCAAATGGGTTTTTGTCAAACGTAAAACATGGCGCAGGTTCAAACGTTCCTGTGGGTCAAGTGATTGCACAGATCACCGATGCCCCAGAAAACGCAATAGATCACGCGAAGGATGCACCCGTAGCCTCCTCCGAACCATCAGAATTGCCGAAAGGTCATAACATTATCATGCCCGCCTTGGGCATGGCCCAAGATAAGGGCCTGATAGTGGCTTGGCACAAATCCTTGGGCGATGCTGTGGCCGCCCAAGACATATTATTTGAAGTTGAAACCGACAAGTCCACGATGGAGGTCGAAGCAGGCCAAGACGGATACCTTGCCGCTTTGCTTTATCCTGCGGGAGCCGAAGCCCCGGTGGGCGTCGGAATCGCGATTATCACTGTTGAGAAGCCAGAAACAACCTTTTCAATGGATCGAAGCGGTTCCACAGCCCCCAAGTTTAGTGTGGAAACAACACCAACCCAACAGGACACACCCTCCCTAGAAAAACCCGCAGCACCGATCAAAACGGGCATTACGTCACAAAACGGCAAAGTACTAGCCTCGCCTAAGGCACGGCGCATGGCGCTGCAGTTGGGGTTGGATTTGAATGACTTGGTCGCGGCTGGCCATCCTCAACCTTATCACGCGGCAGACATCGAATTTCTGCGAAAACTGCCCAAATCACGTGCTGCGCAAAGTATGTCCGCAGTATCTGCTCAGCTAAAGGCAAAGGTCAATCCCGCCGCCTTGTTCGAGTTTACGCAATGGTCGGGCACATTCGAGGACGCCACATTGATCGCAGGCTTTGCAGGTGCCGCATTAGCCCAAGATAGTGCAAACATCACCATTGCAACCCCAGTTTCAGAGCAGCATTTTAATGTTGATACATCTGGGACCATTACCGTGACTGAGGCTCCTGACGCAATTGATCTTTTGATCTTTGACCTACGGAATACACCCGTTCAGACTGCACAAGTGGGATCGAAGGACGTCCCAACGATGACCTTGATCCAGAAGTCCGCGAAAAAGCTTGTGATCAATTTGGAATACAGGATCGATCAACTCACGTCGCAACAGGCCATCGCCGTTATCACCGAATTTAGCCAAACACTCGAACAACCTCTGCGCCGATTGTTGTAAGCCAAGGAAGACAGACATGGAACATACTGACCTATACATCAACGGAAATTGGGAAAAAGGCGCATCAAATGAACGATTTGACGTGTTAAATCCAGCAACGGAACAAGTCATTGCCTCTGTTGCTTCAGCCGATATCGCGGATGCAGATGCAGCCCTAGACGCGGCCGAGGCCGCAATGAAGGAATGGGCTGCTCGTACGCCCCGCGCACGATCTGAAATCCTGCGTAAAGCGTGGGAGTTGATGACAGCTCGGTTAGAAGAATTCGCGCACCTAATCACCTTGGAAAATGGCAAAGCCCGCGCTGATGCGATGGGCGAGGCAACTTATGCTGCCGAATTTTTCCGTTGGTTCGCAGAAGAGGCCGTGCGTGCCGATGGCATGATCACCCACGCCCCCGCCAGTGGTGCTCGCATCATGGTGCAACACAAACCTGCGGGTTTGGCAGTTTTGGTCACCCCATGGAACTATCCAGCTGCGATGGGAACACGTAAAATTGCGCCGGCGTTGGCTGCAGGATGCGCCGTAATCATTAAACCCGCCTCTGAAACACCGCTTACAATGTTGGCACTAATGCCACTATTAGAGGAAGCAGGTGTGCCAAAGGGGTTGGTCAATGTGCTACCATCTCGCCGCACAGGGGCTTTGGTCGATCACATGCTGCATGATCCGCGTGTCCGTGTGATAAGCTTTACCGGCTCAACCGGGGTGGGTCGCAAGTTGCTTCACTCAGCAGCCGATCAGGTGTTGAAACCTGCGATGGAATTGGGTGGAAACGCACCACTGATCGTGTTTGAGGACGCAGACATCGATGTTGCGGTCGAAGGCGCAATGCTGGCGAAAATGCGCAACTTGGGCGAGGCCTGCACAGCGGCCAACCGGATTTATGTGCACGAAGCCCTAGCAGATGCATTTACATCAAAATTCGCCGCCGCAATGGGCGCCTTAAAAATGGGCGATGGGACCGATCCATCAGTAGACGTAGGTCCATTGGTTAATGCAGAAACCCGTGAAAAGGTCGCCGAATTTGTAGCGGATGCCGTTGCCAAAGGCGCCAAGATTGAGGTAGGTGGCGAAACGCCAGATGGGATTGGATTTTATTATCCCCCAACCGTTCTTTCGAATGTCCCAGAAACCGCAAACTGTGTGCATGACGAAATCTTTGGCCCGGTAGCTGCCATCCAAACCTTTACCGACCAAGAGGACGTCATTCGCCGCGCCAATGATACCGAATACGGTTTGGTTGCCTATGTCTTTTCCGAGGATATGAAACGTGCCCTACAGGTTTGCGAACGCCTGGATTACGGCATGGTCGGCCTGAACCGTGGGTTGGTATCCGATCCTGCCGCACCATTCGGCGGAACCAAACAATCTGGTTTGGGCCGTGAGGGTGGAAATGAGGGCATGTTGGAATTCATGGAAACGCAGTACATTTCCGCAAGCTGGTAAGGACAGAGTATGTCAGAGATCATTGCATCCCCGTCCGTTCGGGCCAAGGCCCGCGAACGTGGCATCAATTTGGAACAGCGGGCCAAGCAATTGGGCCGGTCGCATCTCACACTGGATGATTTGTCTGACACGGTCCCCGCTGGGACGCAAACAGACCATGGGAAATATTGGGATGTCGATCACCTACAATATGGCCCCGTGACCACCCAACCCACCAGTAGATTTGCCCAAGTGGCTGCCGCCAATTTAGGCGCGGCCAACGCGATGATCCCCCAGGTGACCCATCATGACCAAGCTGACGTTTCCCAGATCGAGGTGTTTCGTAAATCGCTAAAATCTGAGGCCTCAGAACGTGGTGTCAAAGTCACAGGTTTGGCGTTTCAGGTAATGGCACTAGCGCAAACGTTACGGGCCTTTCCACTGTTCAACACATCTTTGTCGGCAGATGGTCAAACGCTCATGTATAAAGAATACACCCACATAGGAATCGCGGTTGATACGCCACACGGCTTGATGGTGCCCGTTATTCGCAACGCAGATCGTAAGGGTATTTTTGAGCTATCCCGTGACATTGCAGACCTAGCCAAACGCGCGCAAGACCGGAAACTGGGACCAGATGAAATGGGCGGCGCTTCTATGTCGATATCCAACCTTGGCGGTATCGGCGGCACAGCTTTTACCCCAATTGTGAACCCGCCCGAGGTGGCCATTTTGGGCATTACAAAAACCAAAATAGAACCCGTTTGGGATGGTGAAAAATTCACTCCGAAACCAATGGCACCCTTAGATCTTAGCTATGATCATCGCGTGATCAATGGAGCGGATGCTGCGCGTTTCATGGCGCATCTGTGCAAATTACTCACCGATCCGCGTCATTTGGTTCAAATCTAGGGAACTCCAATGTCTGACACACATGCTGAATTAATGGTTCTGGGCGCAGGTCCCGGGGGATATGCCTGCGCCTTTCGGGCGGCCGATCTGGGCCAATCTGTTGTCGTGGTTGACCCGCGCGCCACGTTGGGCGGTGTATGTTTGAACGAAGGGTGCATTCCATCCAAGGCATTATTACACGCCGCCGAAGTTATCCGCGAGGCGGAACATGCCGCCGATCTTGGGATCACTTTTGGCAAGCCGAAAATCGATTTGGACAAATTGCGTGCGCACAAAGACGAAATTATTTTCAACCTAACTACGGGGCTAAAGGGTATCGCCAAACGCCGCAAAGTCACGCATGTGCAGGGTAGGGCCAAGTTTTTGTCGTCAAACTCGGTTGATGTAGATGGAACCACTTGGACCTTTGATAAAGTGGTCATTGCCGTAGGATCGCGCCCTGCCGTATTGCCCGGCTGGCCCGAGGATAACCGCATTTGGGACAGCACGGCCGCACTAGAATTACGCAGCATCCCCAAGGCGTTAACCATCGTTGGCGGCGGGATAATTGGGCTGGAAATGGCGACTGTCTATTCCGCATTGGGATCACAAGTCACAATCGTCGAATTTATGGGTCAAATCGCAAATGGAGCCGATGCAGACGCGGCGCATATTTTAGCCAACGCATTGACCAAACAAGGCGTGATAATTCACACAGGCACCAAAGTGACCGAAGTAAGTGCCACAAAATCCAAACTGACCCTCACCTGCCAAGGCAATTTCACAGGTAAACTTGACGCAAACGCCGTGATTCAGGCCGTCGGGCGTCATTCAAATGCCCCTATGATTGAACCCGATGCTGCGGGTATCGAAACAGACGATCGCAGTTTCATTCACGTTGATGCACAGGGCAAGACAAACGTAGACCACATCTATGCAATTGGCGACATCACGGGAAACCCAATGCTCGCCCACCGCGCCACGCATCAGGGCCATATCACAGCCGAGGTTATCGCCGGGCATCGCGCAGGGTTGGATACAAACCTAATCCCATCGGTGGCCTATACATCGCCCGAATTGGCATGGGTGGGTCTGACTGCCGATCAGGCCAAAACACAAGGCGTCGCGCACAAAGTCACATCCTTTCCATGGGCAGCCAGTGGGCGCAATTTGGCATCTGGGGGTGGTGATGGTATTACCAAGTTGATTTACTGTCCTGATAGTCACCGTATGTTGGGGGCCGTACTGGTCGGAAAGAACGTAGGCGAATTGTTAGCCGAATGCACATTAGCTATCGAAATGGGCGCAACGTTGGATGACATTGCGTTATCAATACATGCACATCCAACCCTATCAGAAACGATAGCTCTTGCCGCTGAACGAGCGTTAGGTAAACTCACAGATATGTAATGATTGATAAACTGGTTATTTCTATTGAAAACATAGGAGCAGCAATTGGAGCATTTTGATGTTAACACCGGCATTTTCATAGGTGTCTGCGCTACTTTCGTGATGGATCTATGGCTTGTTTTAGCAAACAAACTCTTCGGCTTTGATAAGCCAAACTGGCATCCAGTTGGAAGGTGGGTTGTTGAGTGCTTGCAGGGCCGCGTAGTACATGAAGATATTTCACTTGTGAGAAGCTACGCATATGAAAATCAAATCGGTTGGTCATTTCATTATTTAGTTGGCGCCATTTATGGGATATTTTTCTTATATTTGATTTCTGGGAACTGGATTGATCTTCCGCTACTCGTTAATGCCTTATTATTCGGATGGGTTACAATATCAGCAGGTTGGTTTTTTCTGCATCCTTGTTTAGGTTTAGGTGTAGCCCTTAATAAAACTGAGAACCCACAATTTGGACGATTAACTGGCTTAATCGCCCACACGGCATTTGGTTTAGGATTATGGCTACCATTCTTGGTTTAGTACCCGCTAATGCCACGCCAGGTAAACAAATCCAGCTACTAACCACTGAAAATCAAAAAGCATTTTTATCAAATCTTGTTTGTGGCTTTTCATATTGATATAGATTGTGTTATATTATAACATATGAAAAACGGTAGAAATACGGCTGGTCAATTCTCAACAGGAAACTCTGGCAGACCCAAGGGGTCGCGGAATAGAGCAACGCTTGCAATAGAAAGCCTTTTGCAAGGCCAAGCAGAGGCATTGACCCAAACAGCAGTCCAGAAGGCATTGGAGGGCGATAGCGTTGCTCTGAGGCTTTGTATTGAGCGTATAGCCCCTGCCCCAAAGGATCAGCCTGTTTCGTTCAGCTTACCCAAGATGCACAACGCTCTGGACGCATCAGAAGCCGCAGGAAGCGTGTTAACTGCAGTCAGTGAGGGTGAACTAACCCCAATTGAAGCAACGCGTGTAATGGCGCTGATAGATAGTTACAGGCGCACATTGGAGCTGACAGAGATTGAAGAGCGATTGCGGGCTTTGGAAGTTAGCTAAATCAACCAATCATTCAGTGAACATACACTTAATGTTTCCAGCCGTCGCATATTCTGACCGCCCTTTCACACGAGCCGCTGGGTAGTTAATCCCAAGGTCTTTGTGTTCATAATTCACATATTCCAAAATAGGCTTAAGCGCGAATTTTCTCCAATGCATTTCTGGATTTTCTATCGTACCAAATGAAGCAGATGGGCAAATCATAGCATAGCGTTTTGCACTAGCTTTGGGATTTTTGTAAGCATCTATCAAATTTTCAATTGCATCCGTTAAGCCGCGTTTAGCCTCAGCCCTATATGTTGTAATGTTTTCACCAGTGACGTTCTTAACCAGTGCCGCTTGTTTAACCAATAACTGAACAGCGATACCCTGATAATGAAGCGTTGTCCCGCCTCTCACACTTTCTTGAACGATTGACCCATCGTTGCGCATATCATGTATTGCATGCTTGTAATTCCTTGCAAGTGCCTCAATGGCAGATTTGTCACCGTTCACTACCGCCCATAAAGCCACTGTATAATCCACAAGATATTGCTTATTATCTTGTCTGCTTAACCAATTAGATTTTTGGATTTTTCTCACGATACCATCGAGCCATGGCCCAATTATCTTTCGCTCATCAGCTGTTATCGCTGGGCCGAGAGCAGCGACAGTCTCTACAATATGTGACACCATCACAATCACTTCATATCCGACTGGCTTTCGTCCCCACGGCACATTTATATTTTTTGATAAGGCATTTTCATTTGCCCAAGTCATTAGCGTTTTTCTGATCTTCGTTGACTGTTTTGAATAGGGGTCATGCACGGCATGAGAAGTTGCTACAGTCCACCATATTTCCGCAATATCGTTGTCCCGGCTTCGCTTTCCGTAATCACCACCTATCTGAGCATCCACAATAGTTGGCACTTTTGTATTAATATTTATTTCACCATAAAAATTCTGACTAAAGCCTGCACGACAACTTGAACCACCGCGATTTGTAAAAGGCGAATAAAATTCTGACTGAAATTTATACCTGCTAAGTTTGATAGGGTATTTGCGTAAACTCCAACGATCATCACTACGTTGCTCACAGTCTGAAATTTTCTCGTGCATACTGGTATATTGTTGATGCCTCTTACCCTTCAAAGCACCAGACGGCTCCTGCATTAAATCTGCAGAAGCAAAGGTTGATGTAATCAAAAAAACAAAGGCAGCATAAACAACTGATCTTTTCATTATTATTTCCTTTCCAGTTGTTAGTATGAAAGCCAAGAGTATTCATTAGATCAAGGAAAGAGTTCAGCATGCGTAACTTCAGATCAAGGCTACAGAAGCTAGAGGCAAAAAAACCGCCTGTTAAACAGGTTGTTCGTATTTACTGGGCGGATGGGACTTTTGTGGGTGAGATGAGTTACTAACTAGGGGTTTTCAAAGGGTCAAAATCCCTTAATCGGCAGTCTTACGTCTCGCTGAACGTCTCGCTGGAAAAAACAAAAGGCCCAGCGTTTTTCAGTTAAGCCTTTGAAAACAATGGTGCCCCCAGAGAGACGTTGGTTCCTTCCTAAGGACCCAAGCAGACCCATGCTTCTAACGATAACAATAGGTTAGCAGCTGACCGAACCCAATGTCTACGCTAGATTTGGTGGCCTCTGTGGTGGCCTGAGTTTGGGTCCCATGCTGGCT
>Ga0181583_10000912_pt1 | contig 21534 bp, 19 predicted proteins | sample 071ome_31_FD_132461 | JGI IMG/M metagenome (GOLD analysis project Ga0181583, IMG submission 132461) | Coastal salt marsh microbial communities from the Groves Creek Marsh, Skidaway Island, Georgia - 071405CT metaG (megahit assembly) | ecosystem: Environmental > Aquatic > Marine > Intertidal... | reverse complement strand
GGGCTCCCCTTCGTCGAAATGTTTGTCAATCTCAACGAGGAGCCCGACTGGGACAAGATCGCGAGTTCCTCGGTAAAGGCCACGCCGCCCCGCAATGCGGGCGCCGGTACGCCTGCCAAGCGGCAGAAGACCGAGGACTTCAGCTGGATGTCTGAGCTCAAGCCCGACCACCAGGTCGTGCTCGGGGCCGTGCTCGTCACGAACCTCACGTTCCAGATCCCCGTCGGTACGACCCGGGGGTACCTCATGAAGGCGCTGTTCGTGCCGGCCGCGATGTACTTCCTGTGCAACGCCGAGGGGGAGAACCCTACCAAGGTGGCGGTCGACTTCGTCGTCGAGGCCCTCTCGATGATGAAGGAGAACCCGAAGAACTCCGACCTGCGCTGGATGGTCGAGCAGGGGCCCCGGGCCTGCCAGTGGAAGGCGAAGGAATTCACCCTCGAGAAGTTCTATCAGCTCTTGAGCTCGATGAAGACGACGACCTCGTTCAAGAACGAGGAAGGCGGCGAGACTTCCGCCATGGCCTGGGTCTTCGGCCAGTTCTCCTCCAGGATCCAGGACTTCTTGTCCCTGATCGCCGCGGCGCTCTTCATGAAGAAGCACCTGTCCATCGCCGACAAGAAGAAGCTCGTGGAGTCCCTCCTCGAGAAGCTGCAGAACGGGGTCAACGGGGACAAGGAGCTCCCTCCTGGCGACCTCGACAGCCACGCGGTGGTCCAGCGTGCTCTGGACCACTTCTCCCCGTACGAGGTCCCCCTCCACGAGGAGATCCGGAGGGAGACCGGGGACAAGAACATCTTCGCCATCGCGGCGGACCTGATGGCCCGCCCCGCCCTGCCCCGCCCCGCCCAGGCCCGCCCCGCCCACCAGGACGGCGGTCGGAACTTCTCGGATGCCCTGCACCTCGCGAAAAACCCGACCAGCGAGGAGGCTCGCGAGGCGCTGCTGCAGATCATCAATAACCTCGGCAGCGATGCCCTTGGCGACTGGGCAAGCTCCGTCGTGCCCAAGTACGAGGCCGAGGACGAGGCCGAGGCCCAGGCCGAGGACGAGGACGAGGCCCAGGCCGAGGACGAGGACGAGGCCCAGGCCGAGGACGAGGACGAGGCCCAGGCCGAGGACGAGGACGAGGCCCAGGCCGAGGACGAGGCCGAGGCCGAGGACGAGGCCCAGGCCGAGGCCCAGGCCGAGGACGAGACCGAGGAAGAGCTCGACCTCGACGACCAGGCCGCCGTAACTCTCCCCCCCAGGAGGTCTCCCAGGGTCCAGCGGTACGTCGGTTGAGGAGCACACTTCCGTGTGAAGTCCTATGCGCCACTGTGCGCACCAGGAAGTTTTTGTGCCCGACGGACATGCGAGACGAAGGAGACGACGGGGGCTACGTGCTCCCCGGCAGGGAGCCCTTCGCCGCGTTCGCCGCCACGCGTTCCGGACGGGACACGCGGCGGCTCGTCACGGAGCTCATGCACCCCCGGTCCCCCCACCGCGGCCTGCTCCTCTTCCACGCCGTCGGGACGGGCAAGACGTGCGTGGCCATCGCGGCGCTCCACGCCTGGCTCCGCACGGGACGGGAGGTCCTCGTCCTGACCCCCGCCGGCCTCCGCGCGAACTTCCTCCGCGAGATGACCGGGAACGTCTGCGGGGTCTTCCGCTCCCCGTCCGGGGAGAAGCCCTGGGCCGTCGCGGAGGACCGCGAGGCGCTCCTCCCGGGGGTCCGGGAGGTCGCCGAGGACCTCCGTCTCGCCTTCCCGGCTGTCCTGCCGCCGTCTGTCCTCGCGCGCGACCGGCGGGGGCGGGAGGCGCGACCCACCGACGCCGACCGCGCCGTCGCCGCGCGCCTGGTCACGCAGTCGCTCGAGCTCCACGTCCGCTTCGTCGCGTACAACGGGCTCACGGACGCCTCCCGCCGGCGCCTCGCGGACCCGAGCGCCCTCGCCGGGCGCCTGGTCATCGTCGACGAGGCGCACGGCTTCCCCGCCCGCGCCGGGGAGCTCCTCCGCGCGCTCATGGACGCCCCGCGCTGCCGCGTGCTGCTGATGACCGCGACGCCGATCGCGAACGCCGTCCACGACGCCGTGCCGCTGCTCAACCTCTGCCGCGGCTGGGTCACCACCCTCCGCGTCCGCCTCCCCGCGGACCGGGACCGCACGGTCCGCGCCGACGCCGCCCTGCGCGCGGTCCCCGAGCTGTGGCGAGTCGTCGACGAGGTCGCCGTCTCGGCCGACGCCGTCGAGCTCACCGTCCTGCCGGAGGGGTTCGAGTACGCCGACGTCGACCGCGTGCGCGTCGTGCCCGTCCCGCCCTCCGCGCCCTTCGCCACGGCCGCCGCGCGGCACCAGGCCGTCGCGCGCACCCTCGGCGCGCGCCCGGCGGACCTCGCCGTCCGCCAGCGGACGCTCTTCCCGGAGGACCCCGAGGACTTCGCCAGGGAGTACCTCGACGCCGGGGAGGACGCCGTGCGACCCAAGAAGCGCGCCCCCTTCCTCCGGCGCATCGCGGGGCTGGTGTCCTTCCAGCCGCAGAACACCGACGGCTTCCCCCGGGTCTACGACCCGAAGGTCGTCGCCGTGCCGCTCGGGCCCGCCCTCGCCCGGCGCTACGCCGACGAGCGCCGCGCCGAGGTCCTGGCCGAACGCCGCGCGCGGAACGTCCGCCTGTACTACGCCTACACCCGCGCGATCGCCAACTTCGCGTGGCCCAGCGAGTACCGCCGCCGCCGCCACGCCGGCGACGACGGCGCGGACGAGGTCGACGCCGGCGGACTGCTCGAGCGCCTCGCGGCGGACGCCGCGAGGACCATCTCCCCCGCGGCCATCGCCGACCACTCGCCGAAGATGGCCGCCGTCGTCGCGCGCCTCCAGGCCGCGCCGGACGAGCGCCACCTCGTCTTCAGCAACTTCCGGCAGCTCGAGGGCGTGCGGACGCTCGCGCTCGTCCTCCGCGCGCACGGCTGGACCCAACTCCACCCGGGCGACCGGACCTCCCCGCCGCTCGGCGACGCCAAGAGCAACGGGCGCGCGTTCCTGGACCTCGCCGAGTTCGGCGGGGACGCCGAACTCGCCAACAGCGGGGCGGTCCAGGTCGCGCTCATCTCGCGCAGCTCCGCCGAGGGGCTCAGCCTCCGGGGGTACACCCAGGTCCACCTGCTCGAGCCGCCCTTCACCTGGAACATTCTCGAGCAGGTCCGCGGCCGCGCCGCCCGGCGGACCAGCCACCGGGACCTCCCGGCGAGGCTGCGCCACGTGCGTACGTTCGTCTACGTCGCGACGCTCGGCGCCGGCGCGGAGGAGACCAGCGACCAGAAGATCGTGCAGCTCATGATGCGCAAGGAGCTGCGCGCGCGGGAGCTGTACGAGCTCCTGCGCGCCGGCGCCGTGAACTGCGCCTGGGAGTCGCCCGAGGGGGCGGCGTGCGGCGTCGCGCCCGAGGACGAGGGCGCAGGGGACCGCCTCTGGTCCGCGCTATCGGAGGGGTGAGCGCCTACCGCCGTCATGCAATAAAACTCCGACAGGTAGAAAATCAGGGGGGTACCCCCAAGACCGACGGTCACACTCGGAAGAGGCCTCTTCAACTGTGTACTGCTGAGATGCACGTCGTCATGCCCTCGCGGGATCGTGAGGCGGAAAGCAAGGTGTTCAGCCTCATGTACCTCAAGAAGGCGGCTAACTACATTAAGCGCGCCACTAAGCGGAACCGTGTTGCCTCCTTTCAGGAGATCTTGGAGTGGGTGCGCGAGGGGATGCCTCTTGCCGTAAAGCACGAGTTCTCCGACTCAGACGTCTGCATCAAGACGCCCGGTTGCGTTTGCATCCACTTCGCTGCGGCCGTTGGTCCGTGTGCCGGTTGCGTGCACAAGTTCATCGGGGAGCACTCCCTGAGCCCGTTGTTCATGAAGGCCCTGATGCACTTCGGGGCTCTCGTCGACTCGAACAAGCCGCTCCCGGAGAGCGACGCCGACTGGGAGGCCTTCCTGGAGGAGGTAGAGAACCTGCTCAAGCGGCCCCCGCCCCTCTCTGCCAGTCCTTGAAGCTTCCCCCCAGAAGCGGGACCTTTCTTTTTGTGTGGTAGGTACCCATGTCCAAGGCCGTCGTCCCGGACACCATCTTCCACCTGCGCGTGCGCAACCCGGCCCTGCCGGGCCCCAACCCGTTCGAGTGGAAGCTCGTCCGCGGCTTCGACCTCTTCGCGGGCCGCCGCGTCGTGGTGTTCGGGCTCCCCGGGGCGTTCACCCCCACGTGCACGAACAGCCAGTGCCCGGAGTTCGAAGCCCTCTACGACAAGATGCGCGAGTTCGTGGACGAGGTCTACTGCACGAGCGTCAACGACGCCTTCGTCATGCGCAAGTGGGCGGAGTCGATGCGCGTGACCAAGGTGCAGATGCTCCCCGACGGGAACGGCGATTTCGCGCGCGGGATGGGCATGCTTGTGGACAAGTCGAACCTCGGGTTCGGCGCGCGCTCGTGGCGGTACGCCATGGTGGTCAACAACGCGGCCGTCGAGGCCATGTTCGAGGAGGGGGGCAAGATGGACCTGAACCCCGGCGACTTGTACGCCGTGTCGACGCCCGCGAACGTCCTCCGGTACCTCTCCAAGCGGGGGGCCGTGCCCGCGGACGACCCGACCGCGCTCTCCAAGCCCAAGGCCGCGCCCCGCTCCAGGACCGCTTCGTCGACGCGGAAGAAGACGGAGCGGTGACGGCGGGCGCCCTTTTTCCATCGTGCTAAGAGAGGACATGCCGCCCATCCGTCTCGCGCCCGTCGGACCCGAGATCACCCCCGAGATGCTCCCGCCGCCGCCCCCCAACGGCGGGCTCCTCGCCGGCGCCCCCGGCACCGGCGACTGGGCGGCCAAGCCCCTCCCCCGCGACGTCGCCGCGCGCGTCCGCCTCGCCGGCTTCGGCGCCCAGGACGTCATCCCCGGGACGTCCCCCCTCTCCACCCCCGAGGCCGTCCGCCGGGACTTCCCCGGGAAGGTCCGCATGGACGGCGGGCTCTGGGTCACCCCCAGCCCCGCCGTCGCCGCGCCCCCGCGCGTCCTCTCCCCGTTTGCGCTCTAGCTCGAGGTACAGGCGCGCGATGCGCGCGTGCTCCGGGCGCACCTCCGCCGGGGGCGCGGGCGGCGGGGGGAGCCGCGCCGCCCGCACGAGGAACGCGCGCTGCCGCGGGCCGAGCGCCGCGGACAGCCACCCCCCCAGGTCCAGCGCCGGGGGCGCGCCGCCGCGCGGCCCCCCGAGGCCGAGGAAGCACCCCAGCGGGCGCGCCAGGCACTCGGCCACGTCGAAGAGGCGGCGGTCCGGCCCGACCGTGAACGGGTGGTCCGCGAGCCCGAGGAGGACCCCCTCCAGGGCCGCCAGGACCCCGTAGGGGGCCAGGTGCTGGGTCGCGATCACGGCACAGAACGACGCCGCGAATACCTCTGATGCGGCGTCCCGCGCGACCAGGGCCGTCACGCGCCGCGCGAGCTCGGCGATGGAGCGCTCCATGGTTAGGAGACGCGCACAGTTTTCGCTGTCGCTACCCGCCGCGCACGCGCGCCAGGGCCGCCCCGAGCTCCCACCGGGAGGGGAAGCGGCACCCCCGGGGCGCCGACCACCGGACCGCGCCGCCCGCCGAGACCAGCAGGACCCCCCCGTCCGCCCCGCCGGAGATCACCAGCGCGTCCCCCCGCGCGCCGCGCGCCGACGGGACCGGGCGACCGCCCGCGCGAAACTCGCCCTCGGCGGTCAGCCCCGCCCCCTCCCCGCCCGGGGCCGTCCACGCGGGCAGCCCCCCGCGGAACAGGGTCAGGGCCCCGTCTGCCTGCAGGACCAGGCGGACGTCGCCCGCCGCGCTCACCAGCGCGTCGCCCACCCCGAGCGCCGCCGGCCCGTCCGCCGGGGTCAGGACGGGGTACTCCCGCGGCCCCCGGGGGGCGACGGCGAAGCCCTCCCGCCCGCCGGAGACCTCGAGCCCCTGCCGCGTGACGCGCAGGTGGTAGGTCGCGGCCCCCTCGACGGCGACGCCGTCCGTCAGCTCGAGCTCCTTCACGACCTCGGGGTGGTACGACACGCCCAGCGGCGCGAACCCGCCGAGCTCCGCCTCGGGCACCCCGCGGACGTACGTGTCGACGCCGCTGTTCGGCCCGTCCTGCCCGTGCGGCCCGCCGACGATGCGCTCCTTCAGGAAGTAGAGCTCCGGGTCCTCGCGCATGCGCACGACCAGCCCCAGCCCCTCGGCGTCCGCGCGCGCGAGGGCGTCCTCCAGCCGCGCGAAGCGGCGCTGGTACGCGAACCGCTGCGTCCCCGCCGGGCCCGTGAACCCGTAGTAGACGTCGTGCCCCTCGACCTCGCGCGTCCCCCCGGCGTCCCAGAGCATGAGCGTCGCTTCCGCGCCGTCCGGCGAGATGGCGACCAGGTCCGCGGAGACCTCGCGCGCGCGCCCGAGGGCGTCCGCGACGCCGCGCGGCCCCGTGACGGGGACGCGCTCGATCTCCCACCCGCGCACCATCGGGGCGGTCCGGAGGAGGAACCAGTCCCCGTTCGGCGACCCCGCGTCCACCTGGACGGCGTCGTCCACGAGCTCCCGCCACCCCTCCTCGGCGAGATCGACGTCCGCGGGAGCGATCCGGTACGAGACCGTCGAGGTGTCCGCCGGCTCCCCGGGACCCGCGTCCTCCGCCGGGCGCGCGGGCGCCGCGGGGGGCGCGCCCTCCGCCGGGCGCGTCCCGGGGATGCTCTGGATGCGCGTGTACAGCGTCGTCCCGGGGGCGGAGATCCCCGTCGGGGGAATGTCCGCGTTCCCGTCCGGGTGGTACTGGGCGGGGAAGAACCTCCATCCTTCGGCCAGGACGGTGTCCACCCCGGAGACGGCCGCCGCCTCCGCGAGGGACCCCCGCGCCTCCCCCAGGCGCGAGACGGAGACGCCCCAGTTGTCGCGCCGCCGCCACTCGCCCAGCCCGTGACGCTCCTGGCACATGCGCCCGGGCACGCACGGAGACGGGGTGGCCGGCGTCCCGGAGGACCGGAGCAGGAGCGTGCCCTTCGACGAGATCACGAACGTGTCCGCCCCCTCGATGTTCGCCGCGACGACCGCGTCCTGCAGGGACAGCTGCGCTGCCACCTCGCGGATGGTCTCGCCCGTCGCGCGCCGCCGGGGGACGTACCACAGCCGCGGCGGCGGCGCGCGCGGGGCGAGCCCCGCGCCGCCCGGGCCGGGGACGTCGCGCCCCGCCAGGTCGTAGCGCTCGCGGCGCCACCACCGGCGGCCCGACCCCCGAAGCTCCGCCCCCGTCCGCACGTGCACCCCGCGGACGGTGGTCATCAGCGTGACCGTGGTGTCAGTCGGCCGGGGGAAGGTCACGCGGATGTCCCGCACGGCACCGACGTACTCGCGGAAGCGCGGGAACCGCGCGGCCAGCCGCAGCTCCCGCCCGTCGACGTCTTTCACGGAGACGCTCGCGGGCTCCGCGTCCTCGAACGTCAGGGCGAAGCGGGAACTGGCCGTCAGCTCCTCGTCCAGCCCCGGACCGACGTCCTCGTCCTTGGTCCCGTTCAAGATGGCCACGGCCACCAGGTCCGCCGAGTTGGTCGTCGCGTCGGACGGCGCGGGGTCGCCGTACTCGAAGCACAGGAAGGCGACGCCGGGGGTGTCCCCCTCCGCGCGCAGGATGACGATCTCCTCGTCGGAGACGCGCACCGCGCGCGCGCTCGAGACCCGGTCGTTCCAGTCCCCGCGGGAGGCCACCTCGGCGAGGACATCCCCGCGCGCCGCTGCCGCCGCTGCCGCCGCCGCCGCCGCCGCCGCCGCCACTCCTCTCACCGCCGGTCCCTCGTCGTCCTCATCCCCAGGAGGGGGTTCCGGCACGGTCCCCAGGACCTTGTACGCCCCCGTCTCGAGGTCCAGCCGCTCGCCCTCGAACCGCGTGTGCTCGAAGAGCACCAGGCGCCACCCCTCCGGGACCTTGGCGCTCGACGCGCGGTCGTTCCACCCGGGCCCGACCATGTCGATGTCCTCGCCGCGGACCTCGCGGGACTCCCCGGCGAAGTCTACGTGCTCGAAGAGCACCGGGTACTCGGTGTACACCATCTCGCCGAGCTCCCCCACGCTCCCGCCGGCCCGGAAGGCCCGCGCTTGCGCGTTGAAGACCTCCTCGACGTACTTGTCCGCGAGCATCATCCGCAGGGGCACCGTCGACGAGACCCAGACGCGGCGGAGCGGGCCCACATCCGGCGGACGCGCGAACCGGAACTCACTCCCCTCCCCGGCGGGGACCTTGAGCACGAACGAGACCCCGGGGGGCATGCCCCCGCCGCCGGGGACAGCGTACGTGCAGGTCTCCTCCGTCGTCACGCACCGGTTCATCCCGACCGGCGAGAGGACCGCGCCGAGCCCGACGACCCCCAGCGGGTCCCGCGTGACTAAGTCCAGGCGCCCCAGCCGTGGGAACATGAGCATCGCGTCCAGACCGCCGCGGGCCGACTGCACGAGCAGCGCGTACGACGGGCCCGGCACGTGCGGCGCGACGTCCGCGACCACCGCGGAGAGATGCTCCATCGACCGCGCGGAGACGCGGTACGTCGCGCACTCGAGGTCCTCGTGCGCCCGGCGGAAGAGGTGGTACGCGCCCCGCGGGGCAGAGAGGCAGCGGAAGATGGTCAGCGGGGCGTCCCGCGAGGCCGTCTCCGGCGGGAGCCAGAGACCGGCGTTCCAGCAAGACTCGTGCACCTTCGCGGCGGTGTGCTCGAACGGCATGCCGAGCTCGTCCGCGGCGGCCTCCTCCGCGAGCGCGCGCTCCCCGCGGTCGGCCTCCGCTCGGGTCCCGGCCGATACCACGGACATGACACGGGGGGGGTCTGCGGATAGCATCGGTGTCGGACTCTTATGAGGGAGGGGTTAAAACTCGGCGGCAGATTCAGGGAAAGCAAATCGCGTGATGAAGACCGCCCGGGTCCGGATCGAGCACGCCGATGTCGGCTCCGGACGGGCCGACTGCACCGTCGACTTCCCGGAGGACCCCCGCGGGTACCCCAGGGGGGTGATGAACGCGCTCTGCCAGAGCCTCGTCTACGAGTCGCGGGGGTACTGCCTAGAGGTCGACCGGGCCGCGCTCTCGGAGGGCGTCCGCGTCAACTACCAGGCGCTCCTCCTCTCGGTCGCGCGCTCGCGGCTCTACTGGACGGCCCCGCCCCGGCCGTTCGGGGCCGCGGACGGCGTCGCACGGATGGTACTCGAGCAGAAGAACGACGCGCGCACGCCGCAGCTCGTCACCACGGGCATGTTCCGCGCCGAGGACCTGCCCGAGGGCGCCGCGCTCGCGCCGCTCGCCTTCGACACCACGCTCCTGGTCCTCCCGCCCGGGGAGAGCGTCCGCATCGAGGCGACGCTCCGCCTCCGCCGCCTGGACGAGTCGCAGGTCAACGCCTGTTGCCCCGTGCGGACCAACCCGGTCTCTATCCACCCGCGCTGCCTCGAGGACCCGGACGCCATGCCGCACGAGGGGTGGCAGCTGACCTTCACGGCCGTAGACGGCCGCCCGGCCAAGGACGTCCTGCTCTCCGTCCTGGGGGGGGAGGACCATGAGGACGGACTGGTCGGGATGTTCCTGCGGGCATCGACCCTGTCGTTCGCGTGGACCGCCCTCCCGACCGGCGGGCAGCGGGCCGTCGTCTCCTTCCACGGGGACCAGGAGCGGGGCGGCGTCCCCGAGTTCTTCCAGGAGTACTTCCTCGACGTGGTGACCTGGGCCCTCGGCCGCGGCGCGCCCGAGGGAGCCCTCCGGGGGGCGACGGCCATCGCCCGAAACGCGCGGAAGGACTTCGCCGTCCTCGTCGGCGACGCCGCCGACGAGGACGCCGCCGCGGGAGCCTGGCGCGACGCGTGCCAGCACCTCGCCGACGTCTACGACGACCTGTCCCGCGCCGTCCGCAAGTGCAAGCCCACGGTCTACAAGCAGGAGCTCCCCCGGCGCCCGGCGGAGGACCCCAAGAACCCGGGCATGTCCCGCGACCCCGACCCGCTCGCGGACGAGGTCGTCCCGGCGCGCTCCGAGCGCGCCATGGACACGGCACCCGAGGTCTGCATCACGTGCGGGACGGCCATCCACAAACTCGCCGACCTCTACGGGAAGCACCTCGCCAGCGACCGCGTGCGCCACGTCTCGGGCTACGAGGAGGACATCGCGCGCGGGGCCCTCCGCCCGCCCGCGCCCATCATGTTCGGTGTCGACCGCGACCATGCCGTCGCGCACATGATCGAGATGATGACGGAAGCAGAGAAGGAATACTACATGTCGACCGTCTTCCACTCGCGCGCGCGCAAGACGTACTGCTGCATGCGGTACTACCTCTTCGACACCCTCGCGGGGGGGAACTGACCCCGCGGATTGAACGCCGGGAGCGCGAAAAAGGCCCCCCTCGCCGCGGGGAGGGGCAGTTCCACGCGAACACACATCCGGTCGCCTCACGCCCATGCCCGCGGTACTCCTGTTCATCGCCGGCGCCGGCGCCGTGGCCCTCTGGCGCAGGACCAGGAGCTCCCGGAGCGCCCGGGAGCTCCGCCGGCTCCTCGTGGGCACCAAGAACTTCGCGTTCGTCGTCCGCAGTGGCTACACAGTCTCCGTGGAGAGGAGGGCGGGGAAGATCGTCAAGTTCAGCATATGGTACGTCGCGGAAGAGTACGGGGACTACGACCTCGGGCTCCTCTGCCATGGGCTCTTCGAGGTGGGTCCGGACGGCGCCGTCCGGCTCGTCCGCAACCTCGAGTTCCGGCGCGTCTTCTCGGTCGACGAGGACGGCTTGTCCGAGAAGTTCCCGGAGAGCGGGGAGTTCCCCGACCTCGAGGAGGTCGACTACGAAGACGATGTGATCTACATGGGGGGAGGGCCCCCGGAGGGGGTCATGTACGGCGACAGCGACATCCCCCCCCTCCGCAAGACTGGTGACAGCCCCGAGACGTACGAGTTCTGAGCGGCGTGGCCGCGTTTTTTTCGAAGCGACTGCAAGACGGCCATGCTTGAAACGCTCCTCCTGGTGATCGCCCTGGTCGCGGCCGGGGGCTGGGTCTCCTGGGTCCTCTGGGACCGGCAGCAGCGGCTCCGGGACGACGCCGACACGCTCGAGAAGGACCTCGCGAACGAGGTCACGGAGCGGCGCGGGAGCGTCATCGCGGTCGCGGACCAGGCCTCGACCATCATCCGCGACCTCCACGACGACTACCAAAAGCAGATCGAGGACGCGGCGACCGCCGCCAAGAAGACGGAGGAGCTCGCCGGGGGCATCCAGGCGGGGCTCGACGGGACCTTCGCCGTCGAGAGCAAGTCCCTCGTGGAGACCGCTGGGTCCGCCGAGCTCTCGGCGCGGGACCTCGCGGTCCTCCGCCACGTCGTGCTCGAGGCCGGCGCCTCCGTCACTGGCGAGGCGGCCGGCACCAAGGGTCTCCGTCTCTGCCCGGGCGGCGACGTGACCTGCTCGCGGGTCGTGGCGGAGGCCGATACGAACGGCGGCCGCCGCCTCCTCCTCCACTCGGACAGCGTGCGGGTCGGCAGAGAGGGCAAGTTCGCCGACATCTCCGTCGGGGACGAAGGGGGGCTGAGCCTCGAGAAAGTCCACATGGTCTCCGGCGCCATCGCCCTGACCAGCATGTCGACCAACGACGCCGCGACCGCCCCGGTGAACAGCTTCGTCGTCGTCGATGGCGTGCCACACTTCAAAAACTCCTCCGGGAACCTCCAGCGCCTCACTCCGGATCCGGCCGCCTCGTCCCCGTAAGACCAGGCGCCCGGACGCTTTTCTTCCGCGGGTCCATATGCACCACCTGATCTGCCCCTCCTGCCGGAACTACCTGGTGTTCCTCCCGGCGACCGACGGCGAAGACGAGGGGTACGCGGTGGGCTGCCGCAACAAGAACTGCGCCGAGCACGCCAAGCCGGTCCCCGTCCCCGCCTTCCGGTACCGGCCGCAGGAGATCGACCCGGCCGAGTTCCTGCTCCACAACGCCCCGCTCCTGGTCCACGACCCCACGCTCCGTCGCGTTCCCCGCGCGTGCGAGACCTGCGCCGACGCCGAGGCGGTCCACGTCGTCATCCGCATCCAGGGGAAGGCCCGCTACATCTGCACGACATGTAACGGGAGCGAGGGGAGCAAAAAGAAGACTGCCCGTGGATAGAGACGCCATGCCCCCCCGGAAGAAGGGAGCGCCCTCGGAGGACCTCCCCGAGGCCCCGCCCATCGACAACACCACGTTCGCCGCCACCAAGATGGTCGCCGCCATGGCCGGCGTCGTCGAGGGGCGCGGGCCGCAGGAGCGCGCCGTCGCCGCCGTCCGCGAGTGCCAGAAGACCGGCGCTACCGTCGCCTCGGTGCTCGACCGCAGCGCCACCGTCGAGGTCCCCCCGGAGATCATCGAGGACCTCATGCGCGTCGTGACGAACTACCCCCGCTAGGGGGGGCTCCGCCCCCCTACCCCACCACGTCCGGGGGATTGAACTTTTCCGTACCTCCGACCCGCGGCCGCCGAGAGCTCCTGGACGTCCCCAGAGGGGGGCGGAGCCCCCGGGGGGTAGGGGGGCGGAGCCCCCCCTCACACGACCCCGGCGAGGTCCCCCTCCAGGAGGAACCACGTGGCGGCCGCCAGCAGTCCGCACCGCACGAACGTGTCGTACGGGAGGAGCGCCGGAGGGAGGATCCGCTCCGTCGCGGCCACAGCGGACGGGTGGAAGAGCGCGAGCGCCAGGACGGCCACCGCGGCCACGATCCACACCGTGGACGTCCCCGTCGACGGCGACGGCGGGGCGGAGCCCCCGGGGGGTAGGGGGGCGGAGCTCCCCACCACCGGGATGACCACGCCCTCGCTCGCCGTCGGGAGGGCCTCGCGCGACAGCTCGCTCGGCGTGCGGAGGGCCGCGAGGGCCTTCGAGGAGTCGGGCGCCGCGGCCGGCGCCGTGGCCGGCGCCTGGAGCACCTGGTTGACCGGGGTTCCCTGCGTCATTCCTCAAGGAGATGGATTACTCGCACGGCGAAATTTTCATTTCCCGCTCGAACGCGACCGAGACCCCCGCGCCGGGCACGCGCTCGAATCCGCGCTCCGTACGGCGGAGCGCGCCCGTCGCCAGCGCGTCCGTCCCCCGCAGGGCCAGAAACGCCGCGCCCGCCGGCACGGATGGCAGGGGGGCCAGAGGACGGAGGACCGCCCACTCCCCCGCGCACCCCGCCGAGGACAGCGCGCACCCCGGAACCGCGGCGAGAGAGCGCCACTCGCTGTCCAGGAACGCGACCACCGGGTGCGGGAGGACCGCCGCGACGCCCCGGGAGACCGCGACCTCGACCACGCGCCGCGCGCCCGAGGGGACGGTCACCAGGATCGCCCCCCGGACGGCAGAGGGGGCGGTCGCGTCCCACGTCGTGCAGACCACCACCTCCGACCCCGCCGCACCGCGCTCCACGGCGTCGCGGCGCCGCGTGACGCCCTCGATGATGGCCATCGTGTCCCCGCTCCCCGAGAGAGACCGGACGGCCTCCTTCATGTCCCCGCCCGCCGCCTGGAGCGCGGACCGCACCGCGTCCTCGGACGGGACAGGCTTCGTGGCCGACGCGAAGTAACCCTGGACGGTGTCGATTTTGTCCTGCAGTGTCATCCCAGGACCCATGGCCGATGATGAAGTGGGGAGGGGCAGCTTCGGCTACGTGGTCTCCCCTCCGCCCGTCGCGGGCGCCGCCAGGTGCCGCCGAGACCTCGTCGGGAAGGTCTTCTTCGCGCCCGAGGAGGACGCCGTGGCCGAGGCCGCCCGCGCGCGCGCCCTCGCCCGCCGCCCGGGAGGGGACCGGCACGTCCTCGGCCCCGTCCCCGGGCCGCTCCTGCGCCGCGTCCCCGGGTCCCACCCGAGGGTCATCTGGCGCGGCCGCCCCGTCCTCGTCATGGAGCGCATGCCCGCCACGCTCTGCGCCGCGCGACGGTTCCCCGGGGCCGTCGTCTGGGAGACCCTCGGGCACCTCGCGTGGCTGCACGCCGCCGGCCACGCGCACCTCGACGTCAAGGCTGAGAACGTCCTCTGCCGCCTCCGACCCGACGGGGTCGCCGTCCCCGGGAGCTCGCGGCTCATCGACTTCGGCCTGACCCGCCGCCTCGAGGACGTCCGCGGGCGCCGGGACGTGCGCTGCGGCTACGCCATCTACCCCCCCGAGGTCCTCCGCGACTGGGGGCTCGTCACCGCGCGGACCTTCCCACGGACCTTCGGCGTCCACGACGCCCCCGGCGCCGACGCCGCGACGAACTGGCGCCCCCGCGGGCGGTACGCCTTCGCCGGGGGCGACCGCGTGGACGTATGGTCGTGGGGCGTCATGTGGGCCGAGCTCCTGCCCCGCGTCGCCGAGGCGGACCGGGACGTCGTGCGGAAGTGCGTCCGCGCCGCGCTGACCCTCCGCGCCGCCGCGCGGCCCTCGGCCGCGGACCTCCTGCGGACCTACGCCCCCGGCTCCCCGTCGGCGATGTAGTCCCAGACCGGGATCCCCAACTCGGGGAGATCGATCCGGTCGTCCGCGTCCGCCCCGTCCGCGTCCGCCCCGTCGGCCCCGCCCGGGAAGGCGCGGACCGTCCGCCCGCCCGGAGGACGGCGCGAGCCCGACCCGCCGCGGCCCACGCCCGCCTCGCGCGCGAGGCGCTCGCCGACCAGGTCGGGTACCAACGGACACATGTCGTCCCCCGGCCGGAACTTGCGGGCCGCCCGCTCCGCGTCCGGGTCCCAGCCCAGGTACTCGCCGTTGCGGTACAGGCTCTTCATTGAGGAGCGGAGGGAGCGGTCCAGCATGGACAGCCACGCGACCAGCAGCCGGAAGAAGCGCGCGAAGAGCGCGCCGAGCGTCCACCCGCTCGCCTCCGGCTCGGGGGGCTTGGGGGACGCGTGCAGGACCAGACGCCCGTCGCGCGTGAGCTCCAGGTACGCACTGTACGGGTCCGCGTCCTCGGGGACGGGGATCTCGTAGATGACGTCGCCGAGGTCCTCGCCCGTCCCCGAGAAGACCCCGCGGGGGTACCGACGCACCTGGAACCCCGCCGATGCCATCTTGGCCACGTAGCGGTAGTCCTCGCCGGTGTTGCCCAGGTCCCCCCCGTCCGGCTTGGTCCAGACCACGCGCAGCCCCGAGGTGCGGGAGGGGGAGCCCCACTTGGCCACGCAGTTCTTGATCTTCCCCCTCCCGTAGAGGAGGTGGAGCCCGCGGAGCGGGTCCAGGCGCAGGCACCACGGCCCGTTCCGGAGTTGGTGCGCGCACTCGTACATGACGGCCCCCAGCGGGAGCGTGTCCTCCCGGAGCTTCTCGCGGCTGAAGCGGTGGAGGACCCAGTAGCTCCCGAACTTCCGGGTCGCCGCTCCCAGGGCCTTCTTGCGCTTCTTGTGCACGAAGTGGTTCCAGATCCGCTTGAGCCCCTTCCCTGCCGTGTACCCGCACTTGAGCCCGCCGCCGCAGTTCTGCCGGCAGATCCGGTTCCGCTGCACCGAGGCCGGGACGCCGTTATACATCCCGAACATGACCCTGTTCAGCCACCGGTGCATGAACGCCTGTGCGTTCCGGTCCGTCACGCGCTTCCCATCGCGCGAGACGCCCGGGAAGAAGACCATGAAGTCGACCCCGTGGTTGCGGGTCCGCTTGAACGCGTTGCCGATGATCGAGCCCGTCTTCCGAATCGCGAAGTAGACCGGGCCCGGCCGCGCGGGCGCGTCTCGGCGGACGACGCGACGCACTTCCCGCTCGAGGTGCCTGACCTTGGTCTTGTGCAGGCCCGACATGAGGAACGGCGGGTTCCGAAGGTCCTCGAAGTCGTCGTTCTCGCCAAAGCACCCGATCTCCTCACGGGAGAGGTTCCGGTAGCCCTCCCGCCGCCCCCGGCGGCGGGCCGCCCAGAGCGCCAGCGCCAGCGCCATCGCCGCCGCGAGCGAGAACGCGATCGCGATCCCCTGTGCCATGCCCTCGCGCCCATTTTTTCAGCGGGGACGATAACGGGAGTACACGCGCCATGGACAAGAAAGGACTCGGCGTGGGACTACACTTCGTAGGCACGGTGTTCCCGCTTTTCGTCGCCGCGTACACCCGCTACAAGATGTCGGAGCAGAAGCCGGAGTCGGAATCAGCCCCCCCTTACGCGGACGAGAACGAGAAGAAGGAGAAGAAGGAGAAGGAGAAGAAGAAGGAGAAGGAGGAGGAGAAGAAACGATGGATCTTCCTGGCCAGTCAGCCGTTCTTGTCACAAGAGCAAGACAACCTCAGGAAAAACTTCACCGTACTACTCATCTTCTACACGATAGCCGTCTTGCTCAGCATCCCCCCGGCTGTCTTGACGGACGCCGCGTGGATGAAGACCCGCAAGGGGCGCTTCCTGTCCCTGCTCCCCCTAGTGGTCGCCTTCAGCCTCGGGGCAGGCTACTTCATCTACAGCAAATTGCCGGGGGGGGGCATCTTCTTATTCTCCGTATTCGTCGTGGGCAGTCTCATGGCGCTCGTCCTTTGTGTCGTCGGCTGGGGCATCGGTAACGAGGACGTCACCGAGTCCGGCGCCTACGCGGGCCTGGTCACCGGGACGGTCCCCCTGGCCATTGCCCGCCTCGAGAAAGGACCGGAAGGACCGGCGGTGGTCGAAGCGGCACACCGCCTCCGGGACTCAGCGCTCATCGTCCTCGGGTTGTCCCTGCTGGTCCTCGCGGGGTGGCCGCTCCTCTTCACCCTCGCCGTGGTCGCCGCGGGCATCTGGTTCCTCGCGCAGGAGAACCCCGTGAGGATCCTCTCCATGACCGCGCCCTTCCTGAGCCTGGTCGCCGGGGCCGGGTTCATCGTCGTGCGGGAGAACTGGGAGGTCCTCAACGACCTTGACGCGTAAGACGCGCAGGCGGGGGGGCGCAAGATGGACACCGGCCGCCTCCCCCCCGACGGGGAGCTCGAGGATTTCAAGAACAGCGTGCGCGCCTATGCCAAGTACGACGACGACATCCGCAAAATGAAGACGGCGATCCGCGAGCGCGAGCGCGCCAAGGCCGTGCTCAAGCCCAAGATCATGGGCTTCATGGAACGCTTCGAGGTCCAGGACGTCAACCTCGCCGGCGGGGGGCTCCAGGGCAAGATCGTCCTCGGGTCCGCCGCCCCGCCGCGGCCGCGGCCGGCGAAGAGCCCCGCGACCGTCCTCCGCGAGCTCCGCGAGGCCCTCCCCCCCGAGGCGCTCGCGACCCTGCCAGACGCCGCGCGCGAGGCGCTCCGCGAGCCCCCCGCCCCCACGGACGCCGCGGCCCGCCGCGTCCCGACCCTCCGAAGGGCGCTCCCCCGGCACAACCCCGGGACCGTCAACCTCTAGTGGGGGGCTCCGCCCCCCTACCCCCGGGGGGAGCCGGAGCTCTCGAACCACACGAGGGCTTCGCCGTCGAAAGACAGCGCCGTCTCTGTACCTTTGACATGACCAGAGTTGGAGAAGACGTCCATCAGAGCGGAGACGAAGTCCATGAAGGGGGCTCCGGACACGCTAATACGGGCGGCCGGTCCAGGGGAGTCCTTCTTGAGGAGTTCGAGAAGGAGCCACCCGTCATTGTCGCTCCATTCGAAGAATGCGACCCACACCTCGTTCTTCGCTCGGTTGTAGATGGCGAGAGTCCCGAGGTCCGACCGGCGCCAGAACGTGACGTGAGGCACGTGACCGTTGAGGACCCCCCGCGCATCCTTCAAGCCCAAAGTCCCGAGGAGTTCGGAGAGAAAGGGAGGGTCCCGCCTGCTCTCCGGGTAATACCACGCAACGGCCTTTCCTTGCGGAGCACGTGATGCGAAGTAGGACATGGCGGACGGCAGAAGGCCGTCTTTGTCATCGGTTCCTGCCATCTCACCTAAAGCTCTGTTACTCATCTCGAGACCCCCCTCGTTTTTTGTCCACTGCTCCACCACCAGCTCGGCGACTTGATACCGCGTCCATACATGTTTTTCACGGGACGGAACCGTCAGACCACATGCAGCTGCCGCGTCCTCGTCCGCTCCGCCCCGTCTTCTGTCGAGGAAACGGGGGTAGGGGGGCGTCAGCCCCCCGGCGGAGCCCCCCTAGCCAGGAAGCGCTGGAGCGGGACGTTCACGCAGCGCGCCTTCTCCTGGAGACAGGCCGAGACCCGCTTCCCGCCGACGCGCGCGAAGTATTCCTCGTAGTTCCGTATGTGGGCGTCGCCCGCGTAGACGACCATCCGCCTCGCGGTCTCGCCCCCGTCGTAGTCCCGCAGCATCCTCCCCAGGGCGTACGCGTCCATCACCCACATGAAGCTGATCACAAAGGCATTGAACGCTTCGTCGGAAACATCCATGAGCTTTTCCCAGTCGCGGAGGCTGGGGCCCATCGGACGACTCGCGAGGCGACGGAGGTTCCCCATCGCGCGCTGGAACCCCCCGGGGGAGTCCGATACGTCCAGCGGGGGCACGCGGAGGATCCCCTCCAGGGGGGCCCGGAGCTTGGGGTCGGCGATGCGCGCGACCTGCTTCTCGGTCTTGTTCCGACGGAACTCGGCGCGGATCAGCTTCCGCACCGAACTCGCCTTCCCGTACTTATCCAGCCACGCCAGCAGACGGCGGGATTCGCGGTCCTTCCCCGTCGTCCCCTGATGGAACTTCCGCTCCCCCCATTCCGTGATCGCCACCCTGAGCTCGTCCCACGCGGTGAACATGACCTGTGACCCCCTCCAGCGCATGTCCACGTCGTGGATCCTTCCGCGGAACCGCGCCGCGCAGGCCTCTTTCTTCACCCCGCGCACGAGGTCGAAGCACCCCGCGCGGCGGAACCGCCGGATGCTGGCACGCAGGGGGGCGTCCTCGTCCGCGCCGGCGCGGTCGGGGCGCCGCGAGACGCGGCGGACCCAGGCCTCGACGGCCCCCACGCGGTCCCCCGCGTCTTTGTTCCCCTCCAGGTAGATGTCCACGTCCGCGCGCTCCGTCGCCAGCCTGTCCAGGAAGTCGGCGACGAAGACGGTTCTCTTCGACCCCGGGCACATGTACTCCCGACTGAAGTGGTGGTCCCCCAGGAGCAGCGCGCGGCGCCCGCCCGGGAGCTCCCAGAGCGCGCAGGACATCGGACCGGAGACGCGCACCATAAAAGAAGGCAGAGAAACGATTTCCGCCCAGTTTTAACACGTCCGGAAGACCGGATGGACCGCCTCGCCCCCCTGTGCCGCGAGGGCGGCATCCACCTCGTGCTGCTCCTCTCGCGCAAGTCCCCGACGCATGCCGCGGAGCGCACTGTCGCGGACGCCCTGCCCGAGCTCATCATCCCCGTCTACCGGAGCAAGTTCCGCCCGGCCGCGCAGACGACCCCCATGTCCTTCCGCACCCCGATCGTCGCCGTCCCCGTGACGCCCGAGGAGGCGCGGGCGGGCGAGGCCGAGGTCGCGGGCCTCCGCGTGCCCACCGTCGAGACCTGGGTCCGTGCCGTGGAGCGCCTCCGGGGGGCGCTCGCCCGGGCGCTCCCGCCCCCGTCCCGGGCCTTCCGGGCCTTCCGGGCCTACCGCCGGCAGTTCGCGGAGGTCCTGCAGGTCGACGCCCTCGAGGCCTGGGACGTCGTCGCGACCCACGTCCCGCGCATCGACATGGAGACCGCCTGGACGATCTACGTCGTCGTCTTCACGCTCTACCGCATCTCGCAACGGACAGGCCTCCCCGGGGAGACCTTCCCAGACCTGTACAACGCGCCGCGCTCGACGGCCACCGTCCTCCGCGGACAGGTCGCCCGCGTCCTCGCGGCCGGACACCTCCAGCGGCGCGCCCTGGTCCTCGACATCGTCTTCGGTCAGGAGGCGGAGCCGATCGACCTCGCGTGGACCAGCGTGCACGCCGTGGCCCGCGCCATCGTCGCCCCCGAGTCCGCCCCGGAGTTCCGGGTCCAGCCCGTCCCCCGGCTCCTCGACCCGCGGGACCTCGTCGAGGCCGTGCGCTCGCTGTCCCCGGGCACCGGCGACAAGATCGTCTACCACCCCGGGGACGGCCCGCAGACCCTCCGCCGGGAGATCGCCGAGGTCCGCGCGGGGGCGCAGGAGGTCACGAGCCGCGTGCTGCGGATCGCGATCGCCCCCCTCGAGGACGCCGCGAGCTTCCCGCGCCACGCGTGCCTCGCGTGCTTCGGCCCGACCGCCGTCTGCCCGCACGGGGACTCGATACTCCCGATGCTCTGCCCCGACTGCGCCGGGCTGCACGCCCCCGAGCTCCAGGCGATCAACGTCGGCCAGCGGGACGCGCTCGGGGACGCCCTGCGCGCGGAGATCGTCGAGCTCGAGCTCCGCGCGACGCGGGCCCCCCCGTGGGCGTTCCCGCACCTGTGGCGCGCCTGCGCCGCGCGGCACCGGCTGCTCGAGGAGGTCACGGAGATGGAGGCACGGATAGCGGGGGGCGCGTTCCACTTCAACCCCTTCCTGAGCCAGCTCGATTGCGCGTGCCCGTGAAAAGAAATTGCCACTCCGGGGTATATGCTGTCCCCGCTCCGGATCCAACTGACGCTACGCGGACCCGCCGCGGTGCACGACCGTCTCCTGGGCAGGGACGGCGGATGGATCCGGCGCGAACTCATGCGGGACGGGGACGCGTCCTACGTCATGCGCCGCGTGATGGCCGACAGGGACGGGGACGACTGGGCGCACCTCCTCCGCCTCCTCGTCGCCTCCGGGGCCGTGGACGAGAGCCACGCGGTCTCGGGGATCTCGGCGGAGCGCCTCCTCCGCGTGGTCGGGCTGCCGCTCCGGGTCGTGGAGCCCGCCCCCGTCGTCTACCAGGTCGATATCCTGGGGCAGATGAACGGAGTCGCCGCCCCCGGGCCCAGCGGACCCGACGGACCCGAAGGACCCGACGGGAGGGACGGGGGCCTCTTCAGCGAGAGCTGGGGGAGCTTCGCGGTCGGGGTGGGGGGGAAGGACGAGCCGAAGAAGGGAGAGGGGGCGAAGCCGGGGGGGTGCCGCAAGGTCGAGGTCGTGAAGGTCGAGGGCGACGGGAACTGCTTCTACCGCGCCGCCCTGCAGTCCGCGAAGGCCGAGGGGATCGACCTCGAAGCCGGCGGTTATATGGAGCTGCGGCGCCAAATGGCGATATACGTGAAAGAGAATTACAATACCGTGTTCACCCCCGACTTCAGGGTAGCCCTCGGCGCGATCCATAATATGGACGTCAATGCGATCGTGACTCGCATTAGCAAAGACAAAGAGTGGACAGACAACGAAGTGGAACCCATCGTCCTAGGGCTCATGCTCAGGAATGACCGGAATCTAGTCAACATCATCTTCGACAGGCAGACAAAGCCCGAGCAGGGGTACGTCCGTGGGCGGATCAACCTCTTCTTCACAGGCCCCCCTGGCAAGGAATTGAACCATTACAATGCGGTGGTCTGCAAGGACGACCCGGGGGGGAAGGACCGGCCGAAGAAGGAGGCGGCGAAGAAGGAGGATGGCAAAGGCGGCAAGAAGGAGGATGGCAACGCGAATCCGGGGGCGGGGGCGAAGACGGGGGCGAAGACGATCACCGGCAAGAAGAAGGAGAAGGCGGGGGCGAAGACGGAGGCGAAGACGGGGGAGGGG
>Ga0181583_10000872_pt1 | contig 21949 bp, 12 predicted proteins | sample 071ome_31_FD_132461 | JGI IMG/M metagenome (GOLD analysis project Ga0181583, IMG submission 132461) | Coastal salt marsh microbial communities from the Groves Creek Marsh, Skidaway Island, Georgia - 071405CT metaG (megahit assembly) | ecosystem: Environmental > Aquatic > Marine > Intertidal... | reverse complement strand
CAATCAAATGGGCGCAAAAGGTAGCCTTGCTGATATAGGTACTGCCGCAAAAGATATTACTGGAGCAATGGCTGATATCTTACAGGGAGTCGGAGGTGGTTTTGTACAACAAGAAGGTGGTCCTACATTAAGTGAAAAAATTACAAGTGCATTAGAAAAGATAGCAATTAAGGACGCTGCAAGTGGTGCCGCTTATCTTCTACGAAATTTTCTTCCAGGCGATATTGCAAGATCGGTTGGTGTGTATGCTGGTAATACTGTCAACCCAAAAGAAACACTTGCGTTTGAAGGTGTTAATCTGAAAAGTCATACATTTAATTGGCAGCTATTTCCATACAGCAAAAAAGATAGTGAAATTATTAAACAAATGACATATTTCATTAAAGGAAAAATGCTACCACAAGCTGTTGATATTGGTGGCGATACTATTAATGTTAAAAAGGCATTTTTAAATTATCCTAGTGTCGTTGAAATACATTTGTTAGGTGTTGATCCTTCGCACTTCCCATCATATAAACCTTGTATGATATCTGGTTTCACATCTGATTATTCACCTGCTGGTCAAGTTGCATTGATGCAAGGTGGTAAACCATCTGCTGTTAATTTTTCCCTTGAACTACAAGAGTTGGAAATTCATACTTCAAATGATTACGTAAGTCAAGCTACTGGGACGACTGAATCAGAACCCGCGCAACAATAATTTTTAATTAAAAGAGATCAATATGGCTAAATATTTTCAAAATTTCCCTGTTATCGAATATCAAGGCAAAAAGGTAAGAGATATTACCAGGCGCAATGGATTTCTTAAATCAGTTCAGACGAACCCTTATTTGTTTTTACCATATACGATAAAAGACAACGAAAGACCAGAGGACGTTGCTCAATTTTATTATGGATCCACTGATTATACATGGCTTGTATATCTAGCAAATAATATTGTTGATCCTTACCACGAATGGCCTATGGATGAAAATACATTTAATAATTATTTAATTGAAAAATATTCCGAACAGTCTGGTCTTACTGGACAAGATGTAGTCGATTGGGTAAAGGATCAAGATAATGATGAAAATATTCTGTACTATTATAAAGAGGTCTAAATTAAATGGCGATTGATATTGTAAAAATTGCTCCGGAATCCTTCAGAACAATCTATCTCAGAAAAGAGGATAGGATTATTCTTCGTACAGAAGCTGGTCGTAAAATTATTATTAAACGTATTATTCCAGAAGAATGGAAGCCATATAGAATTGGTGAATACGAACAAGATCTTAATGACAATAAAAAAGAAGTATTCCTATTTGATAATTCGTTCCTACCACAGTTGGATGAGGAATTTAAGAAAAGATTAAAAGTAAGGTAGAACCGTAAGTGCCTAAGCAAATATCCGATCCATTTAATCCATCTCTTGTTGAGGTTATAACTGCAACGTTATATCCTTGGAGGAAGGAGTCGAGTGAGGACGGTATTGATATTAGACCACAGATCGTGGGCTTTGATTTTGAACAATCAATAGATAAAACGGGTATTACTGGTACCATCAGACTACACGACAGAGTAGGTATCCTTGAAGGTATTATGAGGGATACTGAAAACAACACAAATATGTTAAAACCTCTCCGTGGCGAGGAAAGATTGCAATGGAAAATGAAGGGGTTTGACTATGGTACCGAGGTAGATTTAGATCTTTTTGTGTATCGAATTGATAATATCACACCCACAACTAATGTCGATGGTAAAGAATTTTCATTACATGTTATGAGTTGGCCTGCTTGGTACGCAGTCACCAGTACTGTTTTGGAACCTTTTAAAAACAAAAAAGGACACGAAATAGTTAAAAAGATTTTTGACGATTATGTGTCACCGCTAACAAATTCAAGCTTTGAAAATGAGACACCACCAGCTGTTTTTCCAACAGATGTTTATAGAATAAAGGATACTGGTGATTGGACAGATAGGTCCTTAGTTGTCCAACACACTGAAGGGTTATTTAATGTAATTATCCCTAGTTATAATGTTCCTCAGGCTATGAATTTTATTGCTAAAAAATCGTATAGTTCAAAATCTCCATCATGTATGTACAGATTTTTTGAGACCTGGGACAATTTTTATTTTGTGACTGACGAATGGTTGATTCTTTTTGCGAACCAAAATGAGGATAATATTATAAGTCTTACATATAATCCCTATGTATCAAAAGACGGAAGGGCTGCAGAAGAGCAGGTAAAGGCTATAGAATCCCTATCATATACCAAACGTACAGATAGTATTGATGATTTATATTCTGGTGGTTATGTAAACCAAGTTATGGAGATTGATCTTATTGACGGAGACATTATATACAAAGATTTTGATGATCTGTTTGATGAAGGTTTTTACGGTATGAATGGTGAAAGACTGACCAAGCTTACTAACGAAGAATTTGATATTCACACCGAAACATTTATTTTGGATAATTATAGAGTAGATAATAAGCCAAAGTTTATGGTAATTAAGGATTGGTTGGATTCAAGCAGTGGTCAAACCACAAGAGGAAATCAATTTTTTGCTGAAGTCGCATCAAGAAGATTAGCATATCATCATCGAATTAACAGAACACCATTGGCTGTTTCGTTAAAAGGAAGATTGGATATTACTGCGGGCCAAATTGTTGATCTTACAATAGATGATATGAGTTCTGTAAACAAAGCAACAGAAAAGCAAAATGATCAATTACGAGGAAAATATTTGGTTTCCTCTGTATATACAAAATTTGATAATAATATACTAACTACTAACTTGACGTTAATTAAATATAATTGGAGTGTATAGAATGTTTCAGACGGGTGGCCTAAAGGATCCATTATTTTTTGTAGGTATCGTTGAGGAAATTGATAAAGGTACTCCTGGACGAGTGCGTGTGCGAGCATTTGGAGTACACGGAACAAATGATAAAATTAAAACAGAACATCTTCCGTGGGCTCTTTGTATGTCAGGAAGCTACGATCCAAATGTCTTTTTAGGCAATCTTTTAAATAAATTTGTATTTGGGTGTTTTACAGATGGACGTGATGCACAACATCCCATTATTTTAGGTCTGCTACCTACTCAATTTGCACCATCAGATCCTAATTTTCCCATCAATCAAGGCTATGGTGTCATCCCAGATAAACATGGTGATCTTGAAGCCAAGGGAACATCTCCAGATGACTGGGGCAAGCCACAACAGTCTAGTCTTGCTCGAGGTGAGGAATTAGACGAAACATACATTTTGGTTCAGGAAATGAACCGTGTAGAGGACGTTAAAATTGCAGGACAGGATGATGCTACTTGGTCCGAACCACCTCCCGCATATAATGCAGTATGGCCTCATAATAGAGTTATGGAAACAAAACACCATATTATTGAATTAGACGATACACCAACAGCTGAACGAATTATGATATACCACAAGGAAGGTTCATTTGTGCAAATGGATTCCTCTGGAAATGTCACACATAAAGCCGCTGGTGAAAAATATGATGTAACAATAAAAAATTCACATATATTTACTGGTGGTCAATGTCATGTTCACGTCGGTGGCAATGCTACGATGTATGTGCACGGCGATCTAACGACCGAAGTCAATCAAAACTATAAGTTAAATGTTGGCGGTAGTGCAGAAATTAGTGTGGGTGGTCAGTTGGCTATTAACGCTAGTGATCAATTAACGATGAGATCTGCTGAGGTACGAATGTTCTCAAATGTGAGTAACATGTCAATAGTCTCCAAAAAGAATCTAAAACTTCAAGCAGGCGAATCATTAAATACGATTGCTCCATATACTAAACAGAGTAGTTTTGTAAGTCATAATGTACAGGCGGGCCCAGAGGGTTATAATTTATTGGTTACTGGTGACTACCTAGCATCGGTAAATAATTTCTTTGTTGATGCTCTTGGAACTGTGCCCACAAAATTTGGAGGCCTCGGTGTTGAAATCAACAGTCTCGTCGGTCCTGCTAAATTCCAATCATCAACATACACCTCAGTATATGGTGGTATTTTGGTTGAAGTTGATAACCTCGTAAATCTTGCTGGTAGACTTAGAGGTCCTACATTTGTTGCTGGTGCCGTTGGATCCGCACTAAATAATATTGATTTTGCACAAGTAGGTGCATTACCAAAAATGCCAGAACCAAAAGGAAAATCAACATCGGTCTATTTGAGTTATGGTTCTGGTTCAAGTTCTGGTGTGACTTCTGGTGCCGGTCACAATCCTTCGCTTATTGATAACAGAACAGCTGATATTGTATCAGATAAAGTCAGTGTTGTAAAACCAATACTTGACACAATTAATCTTGCTGAATCCGCTCAAGATGGATATGAAGCAATACACAGTAAAGTGCCACAAAGAGACAGACCATCTAAACCATTGAGTTCAATGACTGTGCAAGAGGTGCTTGATTGGCAAAAAGGCTTAATTAATACTGGTCGAGTCGGTCTTGGTAGAGAATTTCCTAGTGTTGCTGCAGGTAAATATCAATTCATTAATGAAACATTACAGCGTATGGTTGATAAAGGATATGCAAACCCTAATGATTTGTTCAACGAGCAAACACAAGATAATCTTGCCGTTGGCCTTATGACTGAGGATGGTGGATTGGATTCATGGTTAAACGGAACCATGTCTAATGACCAGTTTGGTAATAGACTTGCCGGTATCTGGGCAGGTTTACCTAATCTTTCTGGTGCGCTAAAAGGTAAAAGTACATATGGTGGTGATGGTGAAAATAGTGCTAGAATTACCGAAGGAACACTCCTAGCGGCAATTGGAAACACGAGAACCAGATGGAATGATTTCAATTCATCAATTTCTGCTGTAGAGGATTCAATTGATAATCATATTGCAGTGAATATACCTGACATATTTAAAGGGTTGGGATAAATATGTTATTAAGGAGGATTAAATGAGTTCGGATTGTTTATCATTTACCAGAACACTTGATGGTCAGTGTCTTGTTGATAAAGCCGCTTTGAATAAAGCAAGGTTATCGTCATCAGTATCTACCACAAATGCTGACGGCTCATTTAATATCAATAAAATCGATCAGTTGGGTGCAGATTTTATTTCAAGTTATCTTGAAGAAGCCGAGGAAAATCCTATTACAAAGGCTGTAAATTTTTATGGCCAAGAAATATATACCTCATTAAATAACGCAAACCAAATATTTAAACAAACAAACCTAGCTGGATTTCCTACGTTAAACGACAGAATAACTAGAGGTCAAATAGGAATATTAGAATTTTCTGATTTTCTGGGAGAATATAATTATAATTTGTCTGTATTTGATGCTACACTAGCAAACGATATTGATAAAATTAATTTTGAATTTGATGCGTATTATCAAAATACATTTTCTAGTAGTATATTAGGTGGTTTCTGTAGAACAATTCAAAATGTTTTTGGTGCTATTGATGCATTTTTTGATTTGGTCGACCTGATTCAAGGCTTTATTGCTGACGCAATATCATTTATTAATAAATTTAAAAGTGGCCAACTATTTTCTGATGCCGCCAAAAAGGCTTCAGCTGAAGCTTTAATAAGAACAATGAAGGAAAAAATTAAGGACATTATCTGTCAAGCATGGCTACGGTCAAAAAATGCAATTTTAAATCTTAATGTTGTAAATCTTATTAATGATACTGATTCACATGTAAATCCTCAGGTTGCTAAAAAAGGCAAGCAAATTAGACAAAGATCTTTGGCTCTATTAAGTGAAGATAATTGTGAGAGAATGACGGAAAAGGTTGAAGCACTTTTAGATTATGCCGTTAGTATTTTTGAACTACCTTCACTCGAGGAAATTCAATATTTGATTTTAAGATTTTGTGCATTACTTTCAAATGTCGAAGCATTAATATATGATATTAGAAAACCAACTCAAAATTTTGCATTAAAATATCAAAATGTGGTAAATAGATTGAGAAGAGTTTCTGATGTTGCTACTGGTAAGGCTATTATAAATGGTGGAAAAAGATATGACAGACAACTCAGAAAACAGAAGGCTGATGAAGCATGGCCAAATTGGAGTAAAGGTATTGATGATGCTCTCAATGGAGTAGAACAAGATACCAATCTCCCAACTCCTAGCGGAAAGCCACCTAAAAACAGACCGCCGAAGAGAGCATTTGAGTATGAAAAAATTCCAGATTGGGAAACAGTTTCCTCTGGTGGAAGTTCTGTCTTTACCTTTTATAATAAAGGCAAGGATTTTGGCGACGGCCAGGCAGCATGGTACAATATGGAAGAGGAATTTATAATTGATATAATGAATATCCAAGCTGTAATCGGAAAACCATTCCAGATTAATAGTGCTTGGAGAAGTACACAATATAATAAGCGTGTTGGTGGTGTAGAAGGTTCTTTTCATACCTCTGGTATGGCTTTTGATATAGCTACAAAGAACCTAAATAGTAATGACATACAACTAATTAGAGATTTAGTAAAACTTTACGACTATGAGGTAATAGGTGGATATAGAAATCATATTCATATAGAACCGGCACCTCATTGGCAAGGATTTGTTTAGGATTAAAAAATGCCATTAACAGTATTTACGCCGAGAACAAAAAAGACTAATTTATATGCTGATTTTAGAAAAGATCTGGCAATTAGTCCTTTGTCTGGTGATATAACATTGCTTAAGGATGAGGATGCTGTTAAAGACGCATTAAAAAATCTTTTGTTGACTGATAGGGGTGAAAGACTAATGCAGCCAGACCTAGGCGGTGGCATTAAGGAATTATTATTTGAAAATATGACCCCTGCCGTTCTTACTCTTATAAAGGATAGAGTAGAGGAGTGTGTTAAAACCACGGAACCTAGGGCAGAACTAGTAAGTGTACAGGTATCATCAAATATTGATGACAATTTTGTAGGTGTAAAAATTGTATTTTATGTACGCAACGTCGAACAACCAATCACACTAGATGTGATTCTAGAAAGGACTAGATAGTATGGCTACTCAAACTCCTATCACAGAATTAGATTTTGAGTCAATTAAAACGCAACTCAAAACATATCTGAAAGGGCAAACTCAATTTAAGGACTATAATTTTGAAGGGTCCAATATGAGTGTTCTTTTGGATGTTCTGTCCTATAATACATTTCAGAATAATTTTTATACCAATATGGCGATAAATGAGATGTTTCTTGATTCTGCGGTATTACGCAATTCAATTATGTCTCATGCAAAGGAATTAAATTATCTTCCAAGATCAAGAAGATCTGCTAAAGCGGTGGTAAAGGTTAGATTTGTTGATACTGATAATGTACTACAAGGGCAAACGGTTACGGTTCCACAGTATACAGATTTTGTAAGTTCGTATCAAGGTGTGAATTATAATTTTGTCAATATGCAAACATACGTTGCTAGAAAAATTGGTATTGGTGTATATGAAACGGACGAAATAGAATTATTTGAAGGCGAAATGCTTACAAGTTTTGAAAGAGAAGGCTTTATTGTTGACGCAGACGGTATATTAAGAGTTGCACTTACCAACGAAAATGCAGATACAGATTCATTTGAAGTATTTGTTGATGCCGAGGCGACTGATAATGAAAACATATATATTCGCAGAAACGATATTTTTGGTGTAGAACCAAACGATAAGGTATTTTATGTAGAGCCATATTTTGATAACCGATATTCAATCTACTTCGGTGGCAATGTTTTTGGTAATCAACCTTCTGAGTTTGAGGATGTAAGAGTTAGATATAGAGTCACATCAGGTGCTGAGGCAAATGGTGCCAGTTCATTTAATACATCATTCCTTTCAAATGTAACAACCGTAGTTTCCACAATATCTCCAGCTTCGGGTGGTCTTGAAAGAGAATCAACCGAAAGCATTAGAAACTTTGCACCTAAGGCTCTTCAGATTCAGGAAAGAGCAATTACAGAAAGAGATTATGAGGTACTGTTAAAACAAAAGTTCCCTGAAATTACTTCAGTATCTGCTTATGGTGGTGAAGAACTTGATCCACCTCAGTTTGGTAAAGTTGCATTGGCAGTTTATTTAAGAGATGGTGGTGATCTGCTTTCATCATCACTCGCAAATCAATATGTAGAATATCTCCAGGATAAAACACCACTCAGTATCGAGCCTATTTTTGTTCAGACTGAGTTTATATATGCCTGTGTTACCGTAAAATTATATTACAGTAGAAAACTTACAACCAAATCTGCAGACGAATTGGAAACACTAGTCAGAGGTGCTATTCAGGAATATTCTAATGAGAATCTAAATAATTTTGACGTAAAAATGAGACTGTCAAAATTAACTGAAACAATTAATAATTTGGATGTATCAATACAAAGTAATTTTGTTGATGCTACTCCAAAAATTGAATGGTCACCAGCAGCAAATATTTCATATACACCAACATTTAGATTCCAAGCTGAATTGGTAAGACCGTATCCATACAAATCAACAAATGGATTTACTAATTATAAACCGGCAATCAGAAGTAGTGCATTTAAATTAAAAGGTGGGGAATCGGTATATCTACAAGATGATGGTCTAGGAAAAATCCAAGTCATTACAGATAGTGCAACTCAGCCACAGGTGGTGAATGTAGATGTTGGTTCGATTGATTATGATAAAGGTGAGCTTACACTTGTCAACTTTGCAGTTGAATCATATGAAGGCAGTGCAATAGAATTTGAGGCGAACACAAAACGAAGAGACATTTCTGCCCCAACAGGTAGAGTATTCTTTATCCGTGATGATGATGTAACCGTTGAGATTATAGCAGAAGAAGATGTTGAAAGAACAGCAGCGGCTTCATCGGTGGCAACCGCAGGTGGTTCAGTAATTACAACCTACTAATAGGGTCTTTTATCCATGAGGGAAACAGAAAAGAATATTGCGTTTTTTATTGAAAACCAATTCCCTGGTATTTACCGGGAAGCTGGCCCTGAATTAGTAAAGATCGTAGAAGAATATTATCGCTTTATGGAAGAGGACATTAAACAGTCCCACTACATCGGCAGAAGAATTTTTGAATATAGAGATATAAGCACAACTTTAAACAGTATGCTTATATACTTTAAAAATAAATTTTTAAAAGATCTACCGTTCGATGAAACTACTGTAAAATTTATTGTTCGCCATATCCAAGATTTATATCATCGTAAAGGTACCAAAGACGGTATTATTTTATTTTTTAGATTATTCTATAATGAATCTATTGAGATATATTATCCAGCATCACAAATGCTCAAGCCGTCTAATGCAAAATGGCAAACTGGTGTCTTTTTGGAGATGGAAGAAAATAATAATTCGTTCGATGATATAGATGGGAATACTTTCACGTATGCTGATTTAATAGGTAGAAATATTACTGGATCTATTTCTGGCGCAAAGGCAGCTGTAAATTCAATAAATTCAGTTCTTATTAATAAAACATTAACACCTATCATTTATTTGGACGCTGTTCAAGGTGTCTTTACAAAATATGATGAACTTTTAACTAGAATCGGCGAAAATATAGTTCGGTTTGGTGTTGTTAAAGGTTCATTAAGTGACTTTACAGTAGACGTAACATCTGGTGGTACTACCGGAAATAAAAAAGGTAACATCTTTGATGTTGTAAGTGCTGGCGGACAATCCGGTAGAGCAATTGTTACAGAGATCACAAATAATCCTACTGGTCAAGTTACATATGAGATTGAAGATGGCGGCTTTGGTTATTCTATAGAAAATACAAGACTGGTAGTTTCAAATCAGTCCATCGTTTTGGAAAATTCCGAAAGGGTTTTTATTGAAGGCGAAAGACTTAGAGATACAGACAATAACTTCGGTACCGTAATTGGGCAAAATGATGGATCCGTGGGTGTCCTTATGGATCCGGGTGACGAATTTGAAATTAACAGAAACATATCAACTGTAGATAGGAATCCTAATTTAAATATCGTAAATTTGGGATCACAAGCATCGCCTATTGTTGTAATTACTCCTATCAATGAATCATCTCCTGGGCCAATGTTTGTTGATACTGGTTTAAATACCGATGTAAAAGTTTCAGATCTTATTAATCAAGAAACTGTATCACTTATAACAGATCCTATTGCTAATTTTATTGAACCAGACGTTGATCATCCAGAAGGTTTGGCAACTGGTCCAGTTTATATAAACTCACCTAATTATAATGCTGTTCCCCCTGCCGCAGCTGCTATGTCTGGAACAGAACCATCTGCAAATTTGGCTACATCACTTGATGCTGCATTTGACTTAACACCTTTCGACATCGGTTCTATCGTTGGATTTAGAAATATTAACCCAGGTTCAGATTACAGAAATGATGTTTTTGCATATGCTGTAGATGATACCATGAAATTGTTTGACCGTTATAATCAAATTTTAACCGTAGATCCACCAGAGACAGCCACGGATTTTAATATTGGCGAAATTATTGCTGAGGTAGGAACTGGTATAAATGCTAAGGTATTGGCAACTGATGGTAACAAAGGTACCGTAACAATTCTTCCTTATAGTTATTATGGGTATTCAGGTGCAAATGTAATAGGTGCTGTGCCTGGACAGGTAAATGTCATTGACATATCAGTAGATTATAATTCAAAGAATCTTGGTGATAATGCTACAATCGACCCATCTACAGATTTTGCTTCTGGTAGAATTAGAGCAGTTAAAATTTATAACTCTGGGTTTGGATATGTTAATAATGCTGAGGCATATCTTGCTGACGAAGACGGGGTTCCTCAGATCCGAGGCACAATTAATGTCTCATCACAAGGGGTTACCGCTGGATACTGGGGTGATTTTTCATCTCACCTAAACGGTTATTTGTCGACATCGTTTGGTGAAGCGACTGATGAATATTTTGATGGTAACATGAGAATCCAGGATAGTGATTATTTCCAGGAATATTCATATGAGGTAAAATCAACATTACCTTTATCACAATATGAAAAACTATTAAAAGAAAATGTACACCTTGCCGGTACTAAATTATTTGGTCAATTTTATTATAGATACAAAAACACTTCTGCATTACAGCAAAGCTTTATAAGAATCTTCAACGATGATGGCAGAGGTTCTGCATTGGATGTTGCAGATCCAGCAAACATATCAACTGATATTACAAATCTTTATTCTGACAGTACAGTAATTACATCTGATAATGATAAGGATGCACTTAATGGGGGTGCGGTATATACAGTTACTCCGGTTGGTGGAACCAGTATTAATGAAGGTGGTTCACTAACCTTTTCTGTAACCTTGACTAATCATCCTGGTGGTGTTATATATTGGACAGTTTCCAGACCAGAAGATTTTACATTTGATTCCGGAAACGTAGTGGTAAGTAATAATACAGGAACATTCCAAATTCAAGCTGATGCAGATTTTACAACTGAAGGGGAAGAAACCTTCTATATCACACTGCATACCGGAAGTGGAGCTGGACCGGTTATTCATACAGCAGGACCATTTACAATTAATGACACATCAACGGCATAAACAATACAATTATACTAATCTAGTATAAATAATTCTAAAAGTTGTAGGAGACAACATGGCAAAGCAATTAGTAGACATTGGTACAGTGCCAAATGATGGTACAGGTGATCCATTGCGTGTTGCGATGGACAAACTAAATGATAATGTCAATGAAATATATAACTCCATTGGTGATGGGACGGATCTTACGGCAATCATCAATGCACAAGGACACATAGATGTAGGCGGCGAACCTAATAAGGTTTCATTTTGGTATGCAGATCTCGACGAACTACCAAATTCAACATTATATCAAGGTTGTATCGCATATGTACAATCAGAAGGTGCCGTATATTATTCACACGGTTCTGACGGTTGGCGAAAGCTATTAACGGATAATGCAAATACGCTGGATCCCGTTGCGGCATATACAGATAATCTTGCCAGAGTTGCATATACAGGAAACGTAAATGATCTAATCGGCAATATCGGCGGCGGTGGCGGAGGCGGTGGAACCTCAAATACATTTAGCAGAATTGTTGTTGCCGGTCAAACCGACATTGTTGCTGATAATACCAGTGATACTCTTACATTGATTGCTGGTTCTAATATGACTATTACTAGTAATGCTACCAGTGATACTCTTACATTTTCTGCTCAAACAGGTGGCGGCGGTGGCGGTGGTACGTCAAACTCGTTTAGCACTGTAGCCGTTTCTGGTCAGGCTTCTCTTGTTGCTGATGGTGTTCTTGATACATTGAATGTTGCAAACGGCGAAGGTATTATTATATCTACCACTCCAGCAACTGATACTCTTACAATTACGGCTACTGGCGGAAATGGCCTTCAAACCAGACAAGATATTTCCACAACACTCACAAACATGGCTGCTGGTGCTACAGTAACACCAACTATTGTAGGTCCTAAAGGTTATGCATTACTTACTATTCAAACAGATTTTGCGGCATGGGTAAGAGTTTACAGTGACCAGGCTTCTAGAACCGCTGATGCTTCCAGAACTGAATTACAGGATCCATTGCCAGATGCTGGCGTAATTGCTGAAGTTATTACAACTGGAAATGAAACTGTTAAATTTACTCCTGCAGCAATTGGCTTCAATAACGAATCAACACCAGTAAATGAAATTTATCTCAGAGTAACCAATAAAACTGGTGCTACTGCTACAATTAATGTAACATTAACTCTATTACAAATAGAGGCATAATAAATGGATAGAGAAACACCTCTCGAATGGATTATCAGTCTTCACAACCGTGAGGATCTTGAAGGTTTCTATGAGGACATGGAAACCGAAGGTGGTAATTTGTATATTCCAAACCGCGCAGTTGAATTGGCTTCGAGAAGGCCTATAAGTAGAAATACACATTATATGCTAACGTTTGATGAGGTTGAGAGAGTAAAAGCAGATCCTAGAGTAAGAGGTGTGGATTTGCTACAAAAATTCCTGGACTTTCCTCCTACTCCTTTGGGTTATGAAATTGTATCAGGTAATTTTGATAAGGGAGGATCGCCCGGTACCACAGATATAAATTGGGGTTTGTTACAGCATACAGATAATACCAATACTGTCGTAAATGACTGGGGAAGCGGTGGCTCATCATTTTCAATTACAGATACCGTTACTGTGACGGCATCTGGCAAAAACGTAGATGTTCTTATTGTCGATGGTCATATGGACCCAGCTCACCCAGAATATGCTGTTAATGCAGACGGAACTGGTGGTACTCGTGTTGTTCAATATAACTGGTTTCAAAACGATGTGGGATACGGCACCGGAACATATACCTATACACCTTATGTAGATCCTAGTTATGCAGATAATAATGGTGATGGCATACCAGACCGAACAGATGACAATAATCACGGAGCACACTGTGCAGGAACAGTTGCTGGAAATACCCAAGGTTGGGCTCGTGATGCAAACATCTATTGCATAAGCCCTTATGGAACAAATCCTAACTGGGGTACTCAAGGTTTTAGTTCTGCTACATTATGGGATTATGTCAGAGCTTGGCATAATAATAAGCCAATTAATCCAGTAACAGGAAGAAGAAATCCTACTGTTTCAAATAACAGCTATGGATCGGCAATACTTTTCCGAGATGATGGTGTAGGAAATTATCCATTCCCAACATCAATTACATATAGAGGAAGTACTTTTGCCCCAGGTAGGACATTAACAAATCAGGAATTAATTGACAGAGATATTGATATACAAACAGCCGGTTCAATTAATTATTTCTATATACAGAATTACAGTAATTCAATTCAGGCAGATATTGAGGATGCCATTGATGATGGAATTATTATTGTATTTGCGGCAGGTAATGATAATAACTTTATTGCAGTTCCAACAGATCAGGATTGGAATAATGAAATTACATATCTTTTCGGCGGCTTTTTTAGTTTATCTGATTATACCGCAAGAGGTGCTTTTTCAGGACAATATGTTGAGCCAACTACAGTCGTTGGTGCGTTGAGTACTTCAGCTAATCTTCAAAAGGCTAGCTTTAGTAACTACGGAAGTGCCGTTGATGTTTATTCAGCTGGGACAGCAATTCAAAGTTCATTAAATACAGGTGATTATATCTCGTCTGTAAATGATCCTAGAGATAGCAATTTCGTCCAGGCAAAGTATCAAGGTACAAGTATGGCTGCCCCACAAGTTACTGGTATGATAGGCTGTTTGCTTGAAAATAATCCTAATTTTACACAGGCAGATATTAATCAATGGATAATTGATAATGGTTTAAATAATGAAATGGCACGAGATGATTCTGGTGGCGTAAATTGGGATCCAACAGATAATTACAACCTGGCATCTGGTGAAAATAGAATTTTATTTTGGATTAATCAAAGAAAAGAAACAGGTGCAGCGTACCCATATAAAACGGCTGGTTATAGATCCGGCGCAAAATTAAAATATCCTAGACCCAGAATCAGACGTAGGGGTTAGGTTATAAATAGAAAATAAAAGAATATTTAGCACAGTGGGAATCTCATGGCAGAAATTTTGACAACCAATTTTAAAACTGATACGACTAGGCTGTTCGTAGATGATATTGTGTCTAACGAATATTATCTTTTTGTATCTGAGATGGAACAGGAATCAGCTGAAAATTCAATCAGATCAAAAAATAATTTTTTAGAAAATGTTATTTTTGGAAAAAAGATTCGTAATGATGATGTAAAATTTATGATTAAGTATTATCCTTGGCAAAGGGATTCAGTTTACGAACAGTATGACGATAATATTGATTTAGAAAATTCTAATTTTTATGCCGTCGTAGGACCTACAAATCACAATACTGGTGATTACAGAGTTTATAAGTGTTTGGATAATAACGATGGTGCTGAATCTAAAAGTGCGCCTCAATATGATGCATCAATTTCAGATCAGATTTATAGAACAGCAGACGGCTATGTATGGAAATTTATGTACGCCTTATCAAGAATTCAATTTGATGCATATAATGCTCTAGGCTATATTCCAATTGTGGGGACTTTTGATTCAGATCCAGTAGCAAATACAGGTGGCTCTGAAATTACAACCATCACAGTAGAAAATGAAATTTCAAATGCTGGTTATCGTGTTGCACAAGGTTCGTTCTTTGGTCAACCTACAGATAGCTCAACTGGTGCACTACAAGGTAATATTAGAGTTACGTTTAGTGAATTATATCCATTTAGTAAGACAGTAGGTTATTATGTTGGACAAACATTATATGCTGTCGGTCCAGGTGTTGCTGAATTGTACACGATTTTGGCATATACGTACGATGATAATACAAATACAGGAAGATTTACAGTTCAGGGTAGACCTAGATCTGATGGTCTAGGAAGTAATGCGACCTGCCAAATTTTTCCAAGAATAAAAATTGATGGAGATGGAACTGGTGCAGCTGCTTTGCCAACATTTGTGGATGGAACACTTACAAATGTAGATATGTTATCAGTAGGTTCTGGTTATAATAATGCCGAGGCAACAGTTATAGATCCTATCTATGATTTTGATCCTGACAGTACAAATACAACGGATGTAAGAGCTGAAATTAGAGTTGTTCTTTCACCCCCTGATGGCCATAATACAAATTTGCTTGATGAATTATACTGTAGGCATTTTCTATTTTATTCATACATTACGGCTGCTCAAAATAATTTAATACGAATTAATAATGTATATTCAAAGGTCGGCATTGTTAAGAATCCAGTATTTATTGACCCGGATGCAGGGACAACAACAACGTACACAGTAACAGTTGCGTCAGGTGAAAATAACTATGGAACGGGTAATAAATATTATTTAGATGGTGAGTTGAGCCCAACCTTAGAACTTGTGGAAGGTAGAACATATAGATTTGATCAATCTGATTCGTCAAATTCTACACATCCACTTAGATTTTCAACTACACCAAATGGATCGTTTGGCGGTGGCACAGAATATACTACTGGGGTCACAACCGTTGGGACACCAGGTAACGCCGGAGCTTATGTTGAAATTGCTTTAGAAGAAGGTGCTCCGACACTTCACTATTATTGTACTGCTCATAGTGGAATGGGTGGGCAATTAAATACAGATTTGTATAGTGTTAATAACAGCCCAGAAATTTTTGATAATACCATAGCAGTTGTAACTGATGATATTGGTGGACTTGAAAAAAATGAAATTGTATATCAATACAGTGGTGGTAACAATATTGTATTCCAGGGAACTGTATATGAATTAGATCTTCAATCCAATACAGCATACATTGCAATATATAATGGACCAAGACCACCATATTCTGGATCAAATAGTCCGTTTAATCCTACACTGGATTTAAGAAAGAGCAATGGCCAAATAATTAGAATAAATACTCCTGTAGAGGACAATGTAACAGAATCACCATATGCTCAGAGAACTGGAAAGGTATATTTTATGGAAGATTTCTTCCCACTGGAAAGAACCGTAAACTCGAGAGAAGAATTTAAATTCGTGATGGAATTTTAAGGAATAAGTAGATGCCAATTAATACAAATTTAAGTACTGCTCCATATTTTGACGACTATGACGTCAGTAAACAATATTATAGAGTATTGTTTAAACCAGGATATGCGGTGCAAGCAAGAGAACTTACTCAGCTTCAATCGGTTCTGCAAAACCAAGTGGAACAGTTTGGAGATAATGTCTATAAAGAAGGCAGCATTATAAGAGGCTGTAACTTCACTAATATTAATGGTTTAAAATATGTAAAACTATTTGATACAATTACTGATGATGTTACTCCATTTACGCCAGAATCATATATTTCAAAAAGAGTAATTGAAACTGTCAACGGGCAGGATATTGAAGTTGATTATGTTTATGAATTAGAAAGTAATATTACAAAGCTAAAAGCTCAAGTCATTTCGGCATCTAATGGCTATTTGAGCAACGTAAATGCTACAAATACTTTCTTTATTGGCTATGTGGGCAAAACGGATACTGCATCTACATCAGAACAATTCCAGGAAAATGAAGTTCTAACACTTTCGCTTAAAAAGTTTAAGGTGGGAGAACTAGAACCAGGTGAAGTCAATCCTTATTTTACTCAAAGTAATATTGCTCAGATCAGAGTGGCACCAAGTGCCGCGGTCGGTAGTTCATTCGGTATTCGCTCAGAGGCTGGGATTGTATTCCAAAAAGGCCATTTTCTTTTTGCGGATGCGCAGACATTAGTTGTTAGCAAATATACCAATTCTCCAGATGGAGTTAATGTTGGATATCAGATTGAGGAATCAACTGTAAACGCATTTGAGGACGAAAGTCTTTACGATAATGCAAACGGCTCAAACAATTTTAATGCTCCAGGCGCAGACCGTCTAAAATTAGTTCCTACTCTTGTTGCTCTTGAATCGGCAACTGCCGAAGCAGATGCTAGTTTCTTCTCCTTAATTAGATATAAAAACGGTAATGCAGTCACGGTTAGAGACGTTGCTGAATATAATGTTCTCGGCGACGCAATGGCAAAAAGAACATTTGAGGAATCAGGAAACTATGTAGTTAGTAACTTTGATGTAAATGTCGTACGACGTAACGGTGATCTTAAATTGTCAGTGGGCCCAGGTACGGCATACGTAAAAGGCCATAGAATTGAAGCACTAACAGAACAAATATTTGATATTGAACCAATTACTGAAACGCAAACAATTGAAAATGAAACGTGTTCATTTAATTATGGAATGTATTTGCCAATTACAGATTACAGTGGTTATATTCCTTTGGACTTTTCAGCGGTTGATTTAAAATCAAAAACGGACGTGAAACTTGGTGAGGCATATGTTCTGAACATGACACCAGATAAGGTTCATTTGACTGGTATCAGGTTGTCTGGTAGTAATAATTTTAATGATGTTGCAAAAATTGATGTTCCTACAGGATATGTTGGTGTAGCAAACACCGATATTTCTGGTGCAGTAATGAGAGAAACAGATAAACAAGCCTTGATTTTTGAACAAGGTACGTTTAGTATGAAAGGGATTACGCCGAACGCAATTCCAGTTCGCCAATATGAATTGGGAACAGTTGATGCACAACACCAAATTCTTATTAACGTAAGTGACTCACAAGAAAACTTTAATGTTGATAATGATGAGGTAGTCGTCATTGAAACTACCGGTGAAAGATTGACTGTTGATTCTGTAACAAATGCAAATAATAATACACAACTTGTGATTCAATTAGATCCAGCGCAAAACGTAATTGGATCTAGCTGCAGTGTATATTATAATATTAATAAAACAGGTGCATTAGGTCAACCATATAGTAAAATTATAAGAGAGCCTTACGTTAAATTTAACTTTGCTGTTGACACACAAAATAACAGATGGAGTCTAGGATTTCCTGATGTGTTTGATATTATTAGTATTGTTGACGCAAACGGAAACGATTATACTGATAGCTTTAAACTAGTTACAAACCAAAAAGATCATTATTATGATCTGTCATATGTTGAATGGATTAGAGGTAGACCTAGACCAGAAAATGGAGTATTGACAGCTCAGATTAGAGTATTTGAAATTAATACTACTGGTGGTAATTTATTCTATTTCTCAATTAACAGTTATCCACAACCAACCGCTAATGAAATCAATAATATTTCAGATCAATCAAATATTATTAACGATATTCCTATCTATGTCTCATCAACAGGAAGAAAATATAATCTGAGAGAATGTTTAGACTTCAGACCTCATGTAGATGCTGATGCTCTGGCTGATTATAATAATACGGATCCAAATACTGCACCAACAATCCTTGCAACAGTGGGATCAAAGGATCCTATATTTATAACAAATGGCATACCCACAGTTCCTGCTAGAAATGCATCAGCCTCGTTGGATGTTGAACACTATTTAGGAAGGGTTGATACACTTACCGTAGATTCATATGGTAAATTTAAATTGCTAAAAGGCACACCAAATGATAAACCAAGACCAGAAATTACTTCAAGAGACCGTTTAACTTTAAGTGAAATTACAATTCCTGGTGTTCCTGCAATTACAGCAAATGAAGCTCTAGAAAAGAATAAAAAAGAATACGGTATTAAGGTTCGTAGAATGCAGCACAAAGGATATACCATGAAGGATATCCGTGCTCTTGAAACCAAGGTTGATAATTTAATTTATTATATTTCCTTGAGTCAACTTGAATCTGAAACTCAGAATCTTTCAATACTTGATGAGAATGGCTTAAATAGATTTAAAAATGGATTTGTTGTAGATCCATTCAATAACTTTGCATTTGCAAATTTGGACGATCCAACATTTAATGCTGCTATTCCACACAGTCAAAAAATACTGATGCCGAGTGTAAAACAGTTCCCATTGGATCTGAAATACAAGGAATCAACAAATGCATCTCTATTCCCATCTGCAAATCCCGCAGTTGGTACTTTGAGTAGAAACCAAAACGTAACATTTATCAATCAGCCATATGCAACAGAATTTAGAAATGCCGTAAGTAACTTCTATAACTATAAAGGCATTGGAGCTTTGTCTCCTGAGTATGATGTCGCATATGATATGACTCAGAATCCTGAAGCATTTAATATTGACATTGCTAGTATGTTTGAGGAATATACAGAGGCTCTTCAAGAATTTATTCCACTTACTGATATTGTCGTTGATACCCAGTTCACTGGTCAAACCGTCCAAGGAAGAACTATTACTCAAACTTTTGACGATACTGTACAAAGTCTTAATGTAGGGTCTAATACAAGACAAGTTGGAGATTTTGTAACAAATATCGAATTTAATCCTTTCATTGCTGAGAGAGAAATTAAGGTATGGGTAGGTGGCTTGAGACCAGATACTCCTCATTATTTCTTCTTTGACCAAGAGGATGTTCAGGCTCACGTTGCACCTGGGACACTCGATGCAGAAAATGCAAATGAGGTGGAAACATATGGTACATATAATGTTACTGGCACTGGTGTTTCAACAGATTCAAATGGTATTCTTAGAGCTGTATTTAAGGTTCCAGCAGAAACATTCTTTGTTGGAGATAGAGTATTAGAAATTGCTGATGTTGACCAATGGGCATCCATTGATTCTGGTGCTACATCTAAAGCCGCACTCACATATAGAGCATATAATTTCTCAATCGAAAAGACAACGCTTGAAACAAGAGAACCAGAAACCACAGTAGATCAAAGAGTAGTACCAAGATCTGTTACATTCACAAGAAGGCATGACCCTCTTGCTCAAACATTCTATGTTAGAGAAGGTATGGGTGAAGGTTCTGAAACAATTCTTGCGTCAGAACTTGATTTGTATCTAAAACGTAAAAGTGATACAAATGGCTTGACAGTTTATCTTACAGAGGTGGATAATGGTTATCCCTCAGATAAAATTATTCCATTCTCTAGAAAGCACTATACGCCTTCTCAAATTAATGTTTCAGATGATGCATCTGTTCCCACAACATTTACATTTGACGCACCAGTACGACTAGAGACGGAAAGGGAATATGCCTTTGTGGTAATGCCCGACGGAAATGATCCTGACTATCTTGTATTTACATCGAAGGTTGGGGGTATAGATTTAACGCCAGGTGATACACAAGGTCAGGCTATTGTACAAGACTGGGGTGATGGTGTTCTCTTTACATCAACCAATAATCGTGCGTGGACCGCATATCAAGATGAGGATGTAAAATTCTCATTGAAGCGGCATGATTTTAATTTCTCTAGTGGATCAATAACACTTACAAATAATGATCATGAATTCTTTACTGTTAATGATATTACTGGCCTATTTAAATTAGGTGAGCCCATATACCAATATGCTCCATTAAATGCCTCTACAAGTAATACAGTAAGTATTGAGGCGGGGAATAATGTTGTAACTGGTATTGGTTTTGATTCAACATATATTGCTGATGATTATATTTACATTTCCGATAGAGCTGGAACAAAAGATCTATTTAAAATCACGACAGTTGAAAGTGGTACCTCGATGAGGCTAAACAAAGCTTCCTCGTTTGATGTCAATGCCGGTAGTGGTTTGCCAGTTGTTACAGGTAAACTATCACATTATAATAGACGAAATCCAGAGTCAATGTTCATCGAACAAAGTAGTGCTAGAACTGGTTCAATTTTCCGCAGCGGTGAAGAACTCTATGGTTTGGAATCTGGTGGTTCTGCAAATACCGCATCTATTGATGACATTGAAATTAGTTATGTTCAACCGTTTATCTATAGAACCAATGATGATTTGACAGTGACTACATTGTCTGGTAATTTTACAGATCCAAGCGCACCAACTGTTCCTTATAATCAGTCTATGAACTTTAATTCAAACGGTTATTTTGGATCCAAAGGTGCTGTGGTATATAGTAAATCGAATGATTTGACTGATGCAAAATCATTTGACTTTGTTATTGATATGACAAATTCAGCTCAATCAACGACATCTCCGTTCATTGACATTGAAATATCTAAATTAATTGCATATCAGTGGAAAGTCACAAATACGGCAAACACTACTTCAAAATATATCTCCAAGAAAATTGAACTTGCCGAGGATTTTGATGCAGAGGACTTTGAATTAATTATAACTGGTTATCGCCCACAAGGAACTGATATTAAATGTTATATCCGACCACAGAATGTATATGATAGTGATGGGTTTGATAATTTGGATTGGATTGAACTTGAACTTTATAAAGGTGTAAATCAATTCTGTTCTGTAACAAATATTAATGATTATAGAGAATTCAAATATAGAGTACCAGATTCAGCCAAGGATGCTGATGGTGTAATCCAATATACTAGTGAAGGAGGAACTTTTGCTGGTTATAGAAGATTTGCTGTAAGAATAGATATGTTGTCAGAATCAATCAATCGTGCACCAATGCTACGCGATTACAGAGGGATTGCATTGACATGATTAGATTACAAAGAGATCCTAACAATAATGCCGCGGTTTT
>Ga0181583_10000870_pt1 | contig 21976 bp, 22 predicted proteins | sample 071ome_31_FD_132461 | JGI IMG/M metagenome (GOLD analysis project Ga0181583, IMG submission 132461) | Coastal salt marsh microbial communities from the Groves Creek Marsh, Skidaway Island, Georgia - 071405CT metaG (megahit assembly) | ecosystem: Environmental > Aquatic > Marine > Intertidal... | reverse complement strand
CCGCCGCGTCCGGACTCAGGGCAAGACAATTGCGCGCGTCTGGCCGCGCGGCCGCGAAACGGGCGGCGTCATCCGCGTCGTACAGAATGGCCAGGGGACGGGTCATAGTCGTTTCAAAGGGTCGCGCCGATGCGTTCCAGATAGCGTTCGGCGAGCCAGAGCCCGTCTTCGTCGCGAATATCAACCGTTGCCCAGAAACGGTCGATCGGCGCCATGTCGACTTTCTCTCCGAACGGGTTGGGCCCGCCGAGCAGATCGGCGCGAAAGATCGAGCCGATACCGGTCAGCTCCTGATACAGCGCCGTGCCGCCGGTCTCGCCGCCGCCGATGACCCGCTCCATCGCGCCGTCGGCGCTGCCCCTCCAATAATTGTAATCCGCCCGGTGACAGGTAATCAGCGAATCCGGCCGGTCCGCCGCGACCACGCGCATCAGCTCATCGATGATACCTTTGGGACGCAGCGGGTGGGTCATTTCCAGCAGCATCAGATAATCCGCGCCGTCCGGCGCGGTTTCCGCGATATGGGCCAGCACATCCAGCGTGGTCTTGCCCGCACCGCTCAGTTCCGGCGGGCGTTTCGTCAAGGTGACGGCGTCGCCGCGCGCGGCGACATGATCGGCGAACCTGTCATCATCATGGGCGATGACGACCCGGCGCGGACATTCAGCTTCCAGCGCCTGATCCAGTGTGATGTCCCAAAGGGTCCGCCCCTGCAAAGTGAAAAGCGGCGCATTTCCCGCGTCGCAGCAATCGGCCTGGCGGACGGGAATGACGATGTCGATAACGGGATCCGTCATGTCAAATCCTTCTGGATCAGTTCGATAACCTTCACCACGCGGTCGGCGCGCTCCAGGCTGCCGTCATGGTGAATGCCGTGATGATGAAAGACCGAGGCGCCCGGTTCATAGACAATCTTGTTGCTGCCGTTCAGGACTTTCTTGGCCCAGTCGCGGTCCTCGACACCGTGGATTTCTTCATTAAACGGTATTTTTTCCCAGATCGAACGGCGGATCATGGAGTTCGCGTTGTGGAAGAAATAATCGCGTTTCTGTTCCTTGCGGTCGAGCCCGAAGGTTGTCCAGAGATCGCGTTTGTCGATAGAGCTGCTGTCCGGCAGCGGTTCTTGCCGGCCATAGACCGCGGCGACATTTTCTTCGCGCATATTCATGGCGAGCCGTGCCAGCCATTGTTCATTTGCAGGGACGCAATGGCCTGACAGAATCGCCAGCAACGGCGCGTCGGTTGCTTCGATCCCGCGATTGAGGGCGCGCGAGAAATTGAAATCCCGGTCCGGTATATCGACGATAACGCAGCCAAACCCGGCGGCAATTTCGCGCGATCCGTCCGACGATTCATTATCGACGACGACGATCTCGACCGCCGGATAATCCTGATTGCTGACCGCGAACAGGCAAGAACGCAACCACTTCGCTTCGTTTTTGGTGCGAATAACGACGGCGATTTTTTCGGAATGCGTCATGGTCTCGTTACAGGATATGGCCGAAATGAAGCGCCTCGCCCGGCGCGATATCGTAGCGCAGTGTCCGGCCGGCGACGGCGTCCTTGAGGGCCGGCGAAAGGCCGCGATATTCCGTAACCGCGACCGCCAGGTCGCCGGTATCGATGATTTCTCCGGCACGCAGCGGGCGACTTACCGTCAGGCACGCTTCCCGCCCGGCCAGCGCTTCGGTTTCCGCCGGCGCGATGGGGCGCGCGCGTTCCGATAGGCGTTGCGCCGCGACCCGGTCGAGCGCGGAAAAATCGATGCCCGCGGCGTCCTCGATCAGGATGGCGGCAGCTCCAGCCAGCGCGGCGGGCAACATGGCGTCGGCCAAATCCGTCATGACGGCGAACCGTTCCGGCTGATGTGACAGCCAGGCGAGCTGCTCGAAATAGGCGAGATCGACGGCACCCGCCGCAAAATCGAATGTCAGGATCAGACGCCCGGGACCGATACTGTCCCGCAACATCGCCATACCCTCTTCGGCGAGGCCGTTTACCGGCGCGTAAATGTCCCGATCTCCGTCCCGCAGGGCGGATAGCAGGTCGGGGGCGAGGGACTGCCCGGGAGCCAGCAGACAGGTGCCCGCCGCCGGCACGGGTTCGCCCGTCCGAAACGTCTGCAAAATCTCCGCACTGCTTTCGCCATCCGACCAGACGCCGAAATCCAGCGACGGCGTCTTGCCGTGTTCGGGCAGGTTATTCGCGGTCCAGATTTTCACGTCAGTACCAGCGGCACGTCATGTGTTTCCGAAAGGGCGCGCAACCCGTCTTCGGTTTCGCTGTCCAGCGGGATGCCGTCCCGCCGCCGCCTCGCGGATTCGCGGATTTCGGGATCGCCGGGCAGCATCACTTCCTCGCCCTCGCGCGGCGGTTCCGATCGCGCGGCGTCCGTCATGGCCTGCAGACGGGCGCGGAAATCATCCGCGCTACCGCAGCAATCGGTACGCATTGCCATATAAAACTGGCCGAGCTTGCGGGGCCGGTCCATCGGGGTCGTGAACATCGCCGGGATATCGCGGGCAACGGCCATGCCGCTCATCACCCCGCAGAGAATTTCCACCATCGCGCCCAACCCGTATCCCTTATAGCCGCCGGTCGGGCTGAGGGCGCGCGCCGCGTTTGCATCCGTCGTCGGCGCGCCGTTCTCATCCGCCGCCAACCCTTCCGCCAGAGGCGTTCCGCTTGCCCGGTGGCGCATCAGACGGTTCCACGGGATGGTGCTGGTCGCCATGTCCAGGCAGAAAGGTTCTTCCTCCCGCCGGGGGGCCGCCATACAGACCGGATTGGTGCCGAACAGCGCGCGCGTCCCGCCATGGGCAACGACCAGCGCATCGGCGTGGGTAAAGGCGAAACCGATATAGCCCGCCCGCGCGGCTTTCAGCGCGAAACTCGCCATTGCGCCGGGATGGCTTGAATTGAACACCGATACCGTGCCGGTGCCCTGGGTTTCGGCCATCTCCATTGCGCGGTCCATCGCGTAAATCCCGGCGGCGTGGCCAAACGCGTCATCGGCGTCCAGCGCGCCCATCGCCGGGAAGCGCTGGTTGAATTTGAAATCCGGTTTCGGATTCTTGCGGCCCGAAAGGGCGGAGGCGGCGTAATGCGGCAACAGGCGGATACCGTGACTGTCCACCCCACGCAGGCTGGTTTCGCACAGCCCGCTTGTCACGGCGTCGCGTGAGAAGTCATCCAGCCCGGCCTTCGCCAGCACCGCGCCGGTGAATGTCACCAGATCGTCATAGGCGATGCGTGTCATATCTCAACCGGTTGCGGCGTGTTGCCCTTGGCGATGCTCGCATGCACCGCCTCGATCACGGCGACGGAGGCAACGCAATTCGTAAAACTCGGGCGGGTCTTTTCCAGCGCCTCGACCGTCGCCGTACCGGCGCGGACCGCGATCACGTCTTCCAGAAACCGTCTGACGCTGCCGATTCCATAGCCATGAAAACTCAACCGGCCCTCATCGTCCGCCCAGGCGCCGGTGAAATAAGGGCTGATATTCTGCGCCCCGCCTTGCGCCCCGGTAAAGCGGATGCCGCGCCGCGCCTGATCGGCGTCGTACCGGCCTTCCGTGCCGACCATGATGATGCGCTGATCGGACATCGCGCCGGTGCCTTCAGGGTCAATCCAGTTGGTCGCGAAATTCGAAACGAATGTGCCGCCATCCGGGCGTTGCCATTCGATCACCGCCTGTATCGCATCCCAGCTATCGATCCCGTGCGACGAAAGATATTCCTTCTGTCCCCAGGCGGTTGCGCGGACGGGTTTAAAGCCGGTCGCCCAGCCGATCAAATCGACATAATGCACGCCGAGATACTGAAAAATGCTGGTTTCGGACGCCCAGCCCTTGAAGATATCGCGCGGCACGGTTTTTCGCTGGCTGTATTCGACCGTGGCGTAAAGCGGCGTGCCGAGATCGTCGGAACGGATTTTCTCCCGCATCATCAGGTTCGATTCGTCCAGCCGCTTGTGGAATTCCACCTGCGCGACGACCCCGGCCCGCGCCGCCGCATCGCGCATTCTCCGCGCATCGGAAAGCGTTCCCGCCAGTGGTTTGACCACCAGGCACGGTATGCCCCGGTTCAGCAGGGGGATCGTCACCCCGGCATGCAGATGATCGGGAACGACGATAATCGCCGCGTCCGGTTCGACCGCCCTGGCCGCCGCGATATAGGCCTGCCGGTCATCGGATGATTCCGGAAAACACCGGAATTTGCCGCCGACGCCGGTTTCCGCCGCGATGCGTTCGCTGGCCGTCCGGGCCGCCGCCGCCGTTTCCACCGATGTCGTGGCGATGGCGATGTCGCCGACCTGTCCCGCACGCCGGGCTTCCATCAGCGCGGGAATAACCGTGCCGCGATATCCCGGCGCGCCGCGTCCGGCGACATACATACCGCCCCCGACGACAAGCACTTTCAACGGATCAGCCATCGGCTTGCTCCGCCGCCGCGTCATATTCAACTGTCCATTTGCCGGATTTTCGCGCGGTGGCGATGGCATCGGCGATCATCAGGTCCTCATCCGTCTTGATGATGATCCCCGACAGCTTATTGACCGGAAAGGTCCCGAACTTGCCGCAGAAAAGCGCGTATCCCTGCTTGTCCATATCGGCCAGGAAAGGCGCGCAGCGCCACATCATCACCGAATATACAAAGGGCAGGACGGGTTGCAGATCCTGTGTCTGCGCAAACTTGCCGGTGAAGCTGAAATTGATAGCATCGTCGCCATACATGGCGTGGACCTGCTTTTCCTCAACCGTGATCAGGCTGTCGAGTTTTGCTTCGAAGAAATGTCCGGCCACGGCGGCGATTTCCGCTGCCGTTTGCAAGGGCGAAATCGGATTGACCCAGGCGACGGTTTCCGACGGGTGGGTGCGCATGAAATCGGCGACCACATCGTCGGACTTGGTGTCGGAGGAACCCAGCACTTCGGGGCGCAGGTAAAATTCGGCTCCGAACCGTTCCGCGATGGGTTCGAAAACGGGGCTGTCGGCGTTGACGATGACCCGGTCAAACGCGCCCGTTTCACGCGCCGCGCGAATCACATGGCTGATCATCGGTTCGCCCGCGATCAATGCCAGGTTCTTCATCTTGAGCCGCGTCGACCCGATCCGGGCCGGGATCATCGCGATCGATTTTGCCTTATCCGCCATTCTTTTCAATCCCGTTCGCGGGCGGGAACGCCAAGTGCCGTCTTGCCGGCGGCGATATCGCGGATCACCACCGCCCCGGCGCCGATTGTGGCGTGGTCGCCGATTCGCCGCCTCTCAATAATCGTTGCGCCCGCGCCGATGTGACAGGCAGACCCGATCTCGACAATGCCGGAAATTGTCGCGCCGGGTCCGACAAAGGAATGATCGCCAATAATTGAGTCATGATCGATGGTCGCGCCGGTATTGATCACCGCGTTCCGTCCGATCCGCGCGCCGGGCTGGATCACCGCGCCCGCCATGATCTGCGCGCCGTCGCCAAGCATAACATCGTCCGCGACGATGGCGGATGGATGGAGAACCGTGGCGAATGTAAATCCGGCCCCTTCGTAACGGTTGAACAGGGCGCGCCGAGTTTCCGCCGCCCGGGTGCTGCCAACCCCGATGGCGATGCGCACCGCGTTTTTGTCACGGGTGAGACCTGCCGTGTCATCGCCGATAATATTTTCCTCTGGAAAGCGGGCCTGTGCCGGCGCGACATCCGCATCGCACAGTCCGAATATTTTCTCGCCCGCCATACGCAGCGCATCCATCGCGACCTTCGCGTGACCGCCGGCGCCGACGATCAGCACGGGGGCGAAATCGATCCTATCCGGCACGGGGCAGGTCCCTGAATTTCTTCATCAACAGCGCCTCACGCGGCGGCGCATCGCGCAACGCGGCAACGATTCTTTTCGCCGCCTTGCCGTCGCCATACGGGTTGGCGAGGCCCGAAAGACCGTCGCGGAATGCTTCGCTGACGGCTTTTTCAATTGCCGCACGCACCGCGTTTTCCTCGCCCGGTGCGTCGATGACATTGGCGACGCGGGTCCGGCCCGCCTGGCGGTCGCCGATATTAACCACCGGCAGCGCAAAACTCGCCGCCTCGATAATGCCGCTTGATGAATTTCCAACCATTGCCGCCGCGTGCTTCATCAGGCCGAAATAGGCTTCGGTGCCCAGGTTCGCGGCGATCGCACGGTCATCAGCCATCGAAACAAACGCCTCGATAGCCTCAATAATCATGCCGCTTTGCGGATCGGCGCCGGGGTAGGTGAAGATTGCGGGCAGGCCGGACGCGTCAATGGCGCCCAACATGGCGGAAATGTGGCCCAACGTATTTTCCGTGCCGATGGTCAACGGATGAAAGGTGCAGAGAAGCGGCTTGGGCGACAGCGGTAACCCGAGTGCGGCTGACAGCGCCGCCTCATCCGGTACATCGATCTCGGCGATATTATCGAGCCCCGGCGCGCCGGTGACGAAAACACGCGCGGGATCTTCGCCCATCTGGAGAATCCGGTCAGCATAATCACGGGTCGCCGCGAAATGGATATGGCTCATCTTGGTCAGGGCGTGGCGGATTGCGTCATCAATCGCTCCGAATGTGAGCTCTCCGCCATGCAGATGGGCAATGGGCACGCCTGAAAGCTGCGCCGCCGTCGCCACCGCCAGCATCTCCGGCCGGTCGCCGGTCAACAGCACCATGTCCGGCGTGTTTTTCGCGAAGCCGGCGGCGAAACCGGCAACCGTGCGTCCGTTGGTTTCCGCCGCCGCGATCGCGTCATCGCCCTCGGCCAACGTGTCGATTTCCGCCGCGATCGCCATACCGTCCGCCCGGATGCGGTCGATCGTGTGGCCGAACTTTTCCGACAAATGCGCGCCGCAGACCATCAGTCGCGGGGTGAAATCTTCCGCACGGTCCAGCGCCTTCAGGACCGGGCGCAAGATTCCGTATTCGGCGCGGGTGCTGGTAACAACGGCGATGTCGCGCGGCGCGCTCATTCCACGATCTCAAAGGAAAACATCGTGCCTTCGGCAATATCGGTTTTTGCGGTCTTGCCCAGAATCTGAGCGACCAACATGGGCGATATACCGTCGCCCGGCCGTCTGGCGTCGAGCATCGCTTCGGTAATCCTCGCGCCTTTGTCGATATCGCGGGCCGCGACAAGTGACCGCCTGGCAATCTTTCGCATTTCGGCTTCGCTTGCGGCGGGCTTCTTGACGCCATCGCCCATGGCCGCCTCCAAGTCCCGGATAGCGCGGATCATCTGCGCCAATTCCGCCGGTTCCAAGGAGGCCGCGTGATCCGGCCCCGCCATCGACCGGTCCAGCGTGAAATGCTTCTCGATCATGGTCGCGCCCAGTGCCGCCGCCGCGATGGCGATATGGATGCCGTCCGTATGGTCCGACCACCCCACCGGCACCCCGAACTCTTCCGTCATGACCGCCATGGCATTGAGATTCGCATCCGCCGCCGCCGCCGGATAATTGCTGACGCAGTGCAGCAGGGTCAGATCCGTACAGCCCGCACCGCGCACGGTTTCGACAGCCGCCGCGACCTCGGCGGCATCCGCCATGCCCGTGGACAGAATCATCGCCTGCCCATAGGTGGCGACAGTCCGGAGAAAGAGGAGGTTGGTCAGCTCACCCGAGCCGATCTTGAACCGTTTGACGCCGAGATCACGCAACAAAGCCGCGCTCTCGGGGTCAAATGGCGTCGACATGAATTCAATGCCGCGCTCCGCGCATCGCGTCTTCAGCCTGGGCCAGATTTCATCGGACAGGGCCAGCTTGCGCAGCATGTCGAGCTGCGATTCGCCGCTTCCCGTGCGTTCCGCCTGATATTCCGCCTTGGGCGCGCTTTCCGCCGCGACTTTCTCCGGAATAAAGGTCTGGAACTTGACCGCGTCAGCGCCTGCTTCGGCGGCCACATCGATCAGTTTCAGGGCCAGACCGGGATCGCCGTTATGATTGACCCCGGCCTCGGCGATGATGGTGATGCCGTCGGACATCAGCCCTTGCCTAACGCCTTCCGGATCGCGGCGATGACGCGGTTCTGCCGGTCTTCCGTCACATCGGGACCGGAGGGCAGGCACACGCCGGACGCAAACGCATCATCAGACACGCTTTGATTGTCGCCATGGGTGAAATAGGCGCAATCAGTGAATACCGGTTGCCGGTGCATCGGCTTCCAGACCGGGCGGGCCTCAATATTTTCCGCCTCCAGCGCCTCACACAATGCCGCCGGAGCCGGTAGTCCCGCGCCGCTTTCCATCGTCATTACGCTGAGCCAGCGGGTCGCCGTACCGAAGGGGGCTTCCGGCATGAAGCCGATGGCTTCGATATCCGACAGCGCGGCGCGGTACCTTTCGAAAACTTCACGCCGCTGCGTGATGCGATCCATCAACCGGTCAAGCTGTGCATTACCGGCCGCCGCCGCCAGATTGCTGATCCGGTAATTATAGCCAAGGCGCGTATGTTCATAATGCAGCGCCGGTTCCCGCGCCTGGGCGGCGAGATTCCGCGCACGCGTCAGCAGAGTTTCGTCATCGGACAAAAGCGCCCCGCCGCCGCCAGTCGTGAGAATCTTGTTGCCGTTAAAGGAATATATACCGATCTTGCCGAACCCGCCGGCGGGCCGTTCCTTGTATGTGGCGCCCAGCGCTTCCGCCGCGTCTTCCACAATCGGCACATCATGCGTGGTGCAGATTTCGGAAAGCGCGTCATAATCTGCCGCCTGGCCGTAGAGATCGACGATGATCACGGCCTTCGGGTTAGGGTGGGTTTCAAAGGCGCGCTTCAAAGCGTCCGGCGACATGTTCCAGCTTTCCGGTTCGGAATCGATGAAGACCGGTTCGGCGCCGAGATAACGGACAGGCGCGGCGCTGGCGGCGAAGGTCAGGCTTGAACAGAAGACGATATCGCCGGAGCCGATCCCGAGGACGTCCAGCGCCAGATGGATCGCCGCTGTGCCGGATGCGGCCGCCACCGCGCCCTTCGTGCCGGCATGGACGGCGAGGCGGGCCTCAAATTCGGCGATCGCCGTGCCCATGGCGATTTCGTCCGCCGCGATGGCGGACGCCATTCCCGCGAGTTCCGCCTCCCCCATTTTCGGGGCGGAGAGGTAGATACGGTCGGTCAATCGTCTTCCCAGATGGCCTTGCGCAGCCGCCATTCGCCGTTGTCGTGCCGCCAAAGATGCGGTGACCGGAATCCGTCGCAGAGATCGATGAAGTATTCTTTGTCGATCACCGGTGTCTCGAAATTCCGCGATGCCTCGGGAAACTCTTTTTCCGGAATGCTGAGATAGGCCATCAGCTCGTCGATAAACCGGTCGGGGAATTCGCCGTCGAACCTGCGCACCAGCGCGACGCCTTCTTCGCGGGTGATGTCGCCCGAGCGGATTTCCTGCGCCGCGTCATAGGTCGCCCGACCGATCCCGAATTTGATGAAGGTGGTGTAATAGTGAAGGTCGTCGATCTTGTCGTCGATCGAATTATACTTGCTGTAGGTGCCGACTGTGCGTTCCGGCGCGGCTTCGAAACCGGCGTTTTCGACCGCATAATAATAGCAGCTCTGCGGATGCCATTTCAGGTAATAGCCGAGATAGTGAACTTCCGCGCCGATTTCCTCCAGCGCCGCCGGGTCGGCCGGCAAATAGGGCTGAATATCGACGCGCTCGACACCGAAATCCTCGAACAGTTCAGCGAGCGACGTGCCGCCGATAAAAATATCAGCGTCATCTTGGGCGGAGAAATAGGTGAAGTCGCGTTTCGCCGATGTGTTGTCGCCGATGGGATTGCCGTATTCAGCCTCGTTCTCTCCATAGAAGATCAACGGGATGCCGTATTTCAGCGCGACCTTCGGCGCCAGATTTTTTTGCCCCAGCACGAAGGGCTGGAAGGGATGCAGCAGCCGTTCCACCGCCAGGCGGGTGAGCAGCCGGTGAATTCGGCCGTTGGGGGTGTGCAGCTCGTTGTCGAAGCCCGATTGCAGCCAGGCCTGAAAATTTTTCCAACCCCAGTCCGTATAAATGTGCGGCGCCCAGGTCACCGTCAGCGGGTGCATGCCGTATTCGTACTTCAAAATATGGGCGGCGTAGACGCTGTCTTTCCCGCCTGATCCGGGAACGATACAGTCATATTCCCCGTCGGTGCGGCGATGCCTGTCGCACAGCGCCTTCAGCTCCGCCCGCCTTGCGTCCCAATCGATTTCGGCCTGTTTCTTTTCCGCGAACCGGCAGGCGTCGCAGATGCCGTCCGCGTCGAAATGGATGGTTGTCTTCTTGCTGTCCGGGCTGTTCTTGAATTCCACGGTGGAATTCGGCCGCTGGTTGGAAATCACGCAGCTGCGGCAATAGGCGATCTCCTCTGGCAGGCCGTAAAGCGCTGCGGGATTGGCGGCATCGGGGCTGAAATCTCTCGTCTGGTCGGTCATCCGTTACTCTTGTTCAATTGCGGCAATCGCCTCATCGCGGCTGCCGCCTTTTCTCAATGCTTTCAAAACGTCTGCCATGACGGCAGCGCTGCGCCTGCCCGCGGTGCCATCGGCATAGGTGTCGATGTCTCCACCCAGGCGGTCGCCCGGGACGAAATCATCCATCGCCTTTTTCAGTTCTGTTTCGAATTGCAGGGCATCAATTGCGCAAGCGACGGCGCCGGCCGCGCCGAACGGGGTTGTTTCCGATATTCGTTCCGGATCGAACAAGACGCAGCGGACGCCATACTGTGCCGCCACCAGCGCAAGTGTCGCCGCGCCGACGCCGATCACGATATCGCTCGCCAGCGCGGTCGTCAGATCGCCTGGCTGATCGCGAAATTCGATTGCGCCTTCGGTGACGAGTCTGTTTATTTCCGAAGCAAGCGTCGGGTCGAGACGGCGGTATTCGTCGCGTTTTCCCTTGATGATCAGCGTCCAGCCGGGGCGGGCGCGGGCGGCGGCGAGGACCGTGCGATAAGCGTCGGCCATTTCCACAGGCCCGGCGATGGTGTCGTGGCCCGCAAGGTTGTCATAAAAACACAGCCGCTTTTTCGGCTGCGTTTCTTGCGGCGCTTTCAATGCCGCATCGGCGGTCGGATATCCGCTCAATACATATCGCTCAACCAGTGCGCCGGATTCCTGAAAAATTTTCCGATGCCGCGCGCCCCACACGAACATCACGTCATTGCGGTTATTTGCCGACGCCAGGCAGGGGTTGTGTTTCAGCGACCAGCTTGTCCCGAACGCAACCGCGTTCCGCCGGGATGCGGCGATTGCCAACGCCTGCGTGTTTGGCTCGTGCCCTTCCTGCATTGACCAGACAATTCTGGCGCCCGTGACCTCAATCAGCGCCTCGAAGAACGCAGTCCTTTCGGCAATCGTAGCCAGTCTGAGCGAAAGCCAGAAAGGCAGACCGGAAAACAGAGCCGCGCCCATCGATTTGGCCAGCGATTTCAGCTGTGCGGCGCGGATTGGGCGCCAGCTTCCGCCGAAACCGGCTTTCGCGGACAGAATATCCTTGAGCGGAAGGAGCGCCTCCACCCGGTTCCTGTAGTAATCCCGGCAGGCCGGCGGCGCGGTAGTCGTATGCACCAGCGTTATCCGGGCGTCCGCTAGTTCTTTAAGCGCTTCCGACCAGTAAAGATCATCGAGCCTGTCCGATGGATCGCACCGCCCGGTCAGCGCCAGGATGTCGGAAGCCGGTGGGCCGCCGGATTTCCCGAACAGGCCGCGAAACATCGCCCATAGAACCAGCGCGGTCATGACCGGCAAACGGATCAGATCGGCCGAAAATGTTTCCCCCGGCCAGCGGTCGGTTTCATGTTCGAAGTAGCCTGACCGGGCAACCATACGCAGGCGCAGCGGCGCGCGATAAAGGCGGCAGCAGGCTCCCGTGGCTTGCACGGCCGCCATCGCCGCGACGTTACGCTGAAGGCAAATCTGCGCGCACATATCCTGTCCCGCCTGGATAACCTCGATCGCGCGCTTCATTGCCTTGAACTGGCCCAGCACGACGAAGCGGGCGATACGGCTGCGTTCCAGCCCGGGCGGATATCCGGCCTTGTCCAGATGGGCTTCGACCTCAGGCTGCATAAACGCGATTGCTGACATCAAAATTTCTTTCGAGATCGCCGGGTAGCTGCCCGGTTCCTTACGCGTCTCATAAGGGGAGGTCGCGGCCTCAAAGCGCCAGCCGCATCTCTCCATAAGAGCGATCAGCGCGTTTGTCGCGGGGTTCTGTGAGCGGGTCAGATAGGCCGTCGGGCCGGATCGCTTTGCCAGAAGCAGCGAATGAATATCCAGATGATCGATTAGACGAGCGGTGACGCCTGCTTTATCCACCGCCCCAACCGCCGCGTACGATCCCGGGTTACCGAGACCCTGTTCCGGGTCCGCCTGCCGTAAACAGGTGCCGGTCATGTTGCACCCATTTCTAACGCTTCAAGATCCAGGCGGTGGAATTTCTCGAACTCCGTTATCGGCGTCTCTACGCCCTCATCAAAGGCAAGACGCGCGGCGATGCATAGCAGGCAGCCCGCGATATCGCGCATCATCGCGGTCAGCGCCTCGCTTGGTTTCTCTGTCATGCCGAAACGCTGTGCCAGATAAGCGTGGTCCCAGTCGGGCGGTGCGAAAGTCACAGGCGCTTCCTCGAAATCGATCAGGACCGCTGCATTGTCGCTCTTCCGGAACAGGACGTTTCCCGGGTGAATTTCGCCATGCAGGACCTGCGCGCCGGGACGCCCGGCGAAGTCGGCAGAGAATCGTTCCAGGACCCCCTCAATCCAGTCCCGATGGGCGTTGGCCCATTGGGACGCTGCTCCCAGAAATTCGAGATCGGGAATCTCCAGCAACTGAAGCCGCATCTTTTCGATCCGGGTAAAACGGTTAAGCGACAGATCGCGGACCCGTTCGGAATATGGAAAGCGGCGGAGCGCGTCATGGCACGCCGAGACGGTCTCTTTCGTCCGCGCGATATCGGCGGCGCTGCCGTCGAAATGCCGCGCCTCGATCATCTCCCGCGCATCCAGTCGATAGGTCTTGCCCTGCCAGTCGAACCCGGCCGAGGGGACCGCCGGCACCGCGACCGGCACGCCTTCGCGGTTCAGAAATTCCACGATGGCGTTTTCAAGATCTGGATAGCCGGCCCGGGCTGAAATGCGGACAAACCAGTTGCCTTTATCGGTTTTCAGGCGGTAGCGCCCCGACGCGTCGGAGCCCTTTCGCAGCGCCGTCACCGATGCGTTACTTCCCAGCGATGGCAATGCCTCCGCGATGGCCGCCGCCAGCAAGGGGTGGACTGGCGCGTTGAATTCCGGCGCGTCCGGCGCGTCGCCGCTTTGCCAGGCGAGTTCAGCCTTCTGCATCGAGATCGTTCCAATCGATGACTTGCCCCGGCGCGATATCGTGCGTTGCGGCCAGACCCTCCGCCTTGTCGAAGGCGGCGGCGGGGATGCCAGCGGGTGGGAAAGCGAATCCGGTGTTCTTGAGCGTGATGGCCTCGCCGGCGGCGATTCTCTCCCGGGCGACCAACCCGGCGCGGACCGAGAGATCCCGGTTCTCCGGCGGGTCTACCGGGGCTCTGCCGATTGCGGCGGAACAGGCTTTGATGCGGCCGATGATTACTGTCAGCTCGGCGAGCGGCGCGGCGGAAACGATGTCTTGTTCATCCCGGTCGGGATCGTCATCGAACCCCTTTTCCAACAATGCGGCGCCCTGGCCAATGGCGGCATACATGATCTCCTCGCCCCGGTAATGGCAGGAGAGTCCGACCGGAATGCCGTAGCGTTCGCGGTAGAAGGGGATCATGGAGAGGTTGTGGTTCTCCGCCGGGGCCGGGTTGGAACCCGGGTGGTGATTGACGATTATCTGTGCCGCGCCCGCATCGCCCGCCGTGTCCAACGCCCTATCCAGTTCCGGCAAAGTGACCTCGCCCGCATCGAAGATCAGCGGCAATCCGCTTTTCGCCGCATGCCGGATCAGCGGAATATGGTCGATATTGTTGCGCGCGATCTTGATGCCCGCGCCGCCCTGGTCTCTCAGGAAATCGATGCCGGTAAAATCATAGACCGATGCGATAAAAGGCACGCCGCCGTCAGTGCAGCGGCGGATCAGCTTTTCATATTCGGCCAGCGGCACGGTCTTGCGTTCGATCAGCGCCCGGTAGTCTTCCACCGTCTGACCGCCGGCATGGCGATATTCGTGTTTCAGTCCGGTGTTCGCCAGACAGATATCGGCATCATGAAGTATCTCGGACTTCAACAATTCCGCTCCGCTGTCTATCGATCGGTCCACATAATCGAGTCCGATTCCGATATCGCGGTTGAAGAATGTGCCGATCTCGACCGCGAGCGCCACCGGATGCCCCGGACCGATTGCGCGTCCGCCAAGATCAACAAACTTCGCGAAACCATTCATGATGCCGTAGCCGCCAGGCTCACGTCTTTGCGGATGCGGTCGAGTATGCGGTCCGGCGCGGCGATCGGATCCGGCAGCACAGCGCGAGCGTGCGCCGCGATTTCCGTTCTTGTCTCGGCGGACATCGCCGTCTTGATCGCCTCGGGCAAATCCGGAAGCGTGCCGCAGGGGAGCGCGAGACCCGCATCGCAAACCGGGATCGTCTCAAGCGCTGTCATTTCGACATACCGGTCATGAATTCCCGGGATACCGCCAAGACATATCATTGCCACGAGCGGCTTCGGCGAACGGCGGTTGAGATGCGCCAGGTCGAACGCGCAGTTTGAAAAGAACGTGCCGGCGATATCGCATCCACACAGCCAGTCCTCGGTAGAAAGATCGGTTATGACGTCAACGGCGGACGGCACTGTTTCTTCTCTTGGATGGGGCCGGTAAAGCAGCCGGACATTATCGCTTGCCGATGCGGCGGCGTTGAAAAAGGCCTTTACCGCCCGGGCGCAGGGTACAGGGGGAAGATGCGGCTGTCCGAAAAACACCGCAAGGGTGGTATCGGCGCTCGCGCCGGCGCGGCCCCGCGCCGCATCGGATGCGGCGGCGATGTCGAATTTCTCATAGATGCGGTATTTCGGCGCGCCGACGATCTCAACCGATCTCGCGCCGCGGTCTCGCGTCAGGCAGGCCGCCGTTTCGTCGATCACCAGGTAACAATCGGCCTTCGGCCCCACTGCCGGGTTGATGTCGCCCCAGAAATCCTGAAGGACAAAAGCCGGGATATCCCCGCCGCCCAATATCAGCGCTTCGTCGATACCCGCATCGGGTCCGGACGACCCTGCGAGAATCGCATCCGGCGCAATGCGGTCGATCAATTGCGCGCCTGCCACTGCAAGGTCGCCATTGATATCCGCCGCCTCACAGGCGATGCCGTTTTTTGAAAAGATTCCTTTTGCCGCGCCGGATGCGACGACGATTGGGTCGATGTCATCTCTCACGCGCGATTGCCGAATAACCGGAATCATATTGTGGGCCGCGCCGGGATCGCGCGCGGAAATCAGTAACTTAAGCGGGCGGCCGGTCATTGGCTCAGAAAGCGCTCAATCATCCGTAGACCGGCGGGACCGCTGCGCTCAGGGTGAAACTGACACCCCGTGATCGCGCCACTTCCGACGGCCGCTGCAATTGAGTGTCCGTCATAGTCATAGCTGGCGATGAGGTCGTCGTTGTTTTTCGGCTGAGCCGCGAAGCTGTGGACGAAATAAACCGGTGTGCCCGGTGCGGTCCCTTCCAGCGGGGTCTGATGCCAGCGATTAGCCTCCGGTTCCTGCAAGGCCGCCCAGGCGATATGCGGTACCTTATGGGGCGAACCATCGGCGCTGGTCCCGGGGATCGCTCTAACCTTGCCGGGCAGAATGCCAAGCCCGCGATGGACACCGAATTCCGCGCTTTCCTCCATCAGCATCTGCATGCCCAGACAGATCGCCAGAAGCGGGCGGCCGGTATCGGCAAAGCGCCTCACCGCATCGGCGAGACCCGTCTCAATCAGCGTCCGCATGCCGTCGCCGAACGCGCCGACGCCGGGCAGTACGGCGCGCTCGGCGGCTTCCAGCACGCGCGGGTCATCCGAAAATACCGCCTCGCCGCCGCATTGTTCGATGGCGCGCGCGATGCTGAACAGATTGCCGACGCCGTAATCGATGACCGTAATCTTGCTCACGCGGAGACACTCCGCATGCTGACACCGTGTTGCGCGGCTGTCTCGCGCAATGCCGATGGGGACAGCCGTTCGTAATGCAGGACATCTGCCATCGCGACGGCATCGGCATGCCCACCTTTTATGATGGAGATCATATGTTCGGGCGCCCCCATGCCGCCGCTGGCGATGACCGGAACAGGCACTGCATCGGCGATTTCACGCACCAGATCGACATCGAAGCCTTTGCGCGTGCCCTCCTGATCTATCGATGTCACCAGTATTTCGCCCGCGCCCTTTTTGGCGGCTTCAACGGCCCATTGCACCGCGTTGCGCTTGGTGTGTTCCCGCCCGTTATCGGTCAACGCTTCCCATCCCGCGCCGCCGGGATTGCGCTTGGCCTCTATGGAGATGACCACGCATTGCGACCCGAACCGCTGGGCCAGCCTGCTGATCAGGTCGGGGTCATTGATCGCTGCGGTATTGACCGCGACCTTGTCGGCGCCCGCGCGGAGCAGCCGGTTGGCGTCCTCGATGGAGCGAATGCCGCCGCCGACGCAGATCGGTATAAAGACATCGCGCGCGGTCGTGGAGACGATTTCCTCCAGATTATTGCGCCCGTAAAGGCTCGCGACGATATCCATATAGAGAAGCTCGTCGATGCCTTCTTCATAATAGCGTCTGGCATATTCGGCGGGAGAACCGACAACCCGCAGCCCCTCCAGATGCACGCCCTTGATCAGATTCGGCGCCTTGATGTCGAGGCGCGCGATCAAGCGGATATTTGCGCCCATCAGGCCGTGGCTCTCGCTCTCTCGATGATCGCGGCGGCAATCGCGAGGTCGAGTTCCGTGTCGATATCGACCGACCGTTCGCGCGGCATTTCATAGGCGGCGGTGTCTTCCGAATAAAAGGTGCCGGTTTCCAGCAGCCAGTCCGTTTTGGCGGCATAGACGGCGCCGTTCGGCGCGAACGCCACCTGGGCATCCTGCCGCCGGTCCGTATGCTCTCCCTCGACCAGCCGGTCAAGCCTGCCGTGTTCATTCACCCGCATAAGCCATTCCACGGGCTTTTCCAGCGCGGTCACGGAGAGGCAGCTTGGTGCGCCCGACGCGATCAGGCGGTCGAGGCAGCCATCGACGTCCTCCGCCGATCTGAGTGGCGAGGTGGCCTGGAGCAGAACGACATAATCATATCCGGGAAGCTTTTTTACGGCATCGATCACCACATCGGTGCCGCCGGTGAAATCGTCCGCCAGGGCCGGGTCGCGGACAAAGGGAACCTCACAGCCATATTCCTTGGCCGCGTCGATAATCGCCCTATCGTCCGAGGATAAAACCAGCCGGTCGATATAGCGGGATCCCTTGCCGGCCTCGACCGACCAGGCAATCATCGGCTTGCCACCCAGATCGGCGACGTTCTTGCCCGGCAGCCCCTTGGACCCGCCGCGCGCGATGATCACGCCCAGAACTTTCTTGCTGCCGATCACCCGAACTCACCTTCGAATTCGTCATTGGCGCGGTGGTAATCCTCCATCCGCCCGACATCGATCCAGTATTCCCGGATCGGAAAGGCGGAGGTTTTTTTGTCCGCGGCGATCAGCCGGGTAAACAAATCGGGCATATCCAGCCGCTGGCCCGGCTCGACATGGTCGAGCGCTGCGGGATCGAACGCGTATATTCCGGCATTGACGAAAATCTGCTGTACGGGTTTTTCTTCGATCGCCGAAATCCTGTCCCCGTCAGTCGTCACCACCCCATAGGGAATTTCAAACTCGTAATCGCGCACCGCCATCGTCGCCATGCTGCCCGATTCGCCATGAAATTCCAGAAACTGGTCTAGATTTATCTTGGTCAAGAGATCGGCATTCATAACGACAAAGGGGTGGGTCGGTCGTTCTGGCAACAGCCCCAGCGCGCCGCCGGTGCCGAGGGGTTCCGGCTCATGCAGATAGCGGAAATCCGCTGCCCAGCTTTCTCCATTGCCGAAATGCGCCTTGACCATCTCCGCCTTGTAGCGGACGGAAAAATAAATCTTGCGAAAGCCTTGCTCGACCAACCGGTCCACGATGGTTTCAAGAAGTGGCCTTTCACCCACAGCCAGAAGGGGCTTTGGTGCGTTTTCCGTCAAAGGGTGCAGCCTCTTGCCGAGCCCGCCAGCCATCAAAACAACCCAGTTATCGGCATCAATGCCGGTTTTCCGCCCTTCAACGATATGCAGCCCGACCAGCCGGCCGCTGTCGTCGACGACCGGAATTTTGTGAATCTCGCGCCGTCGCGCGGTGCGCTCGCTTTCCTCCCGTGATCCGGACGCCGGCATGGTGACGGGCCGCCGGTACATAAATTCCGTTACCGGCGTGTCCATGCCATTCCCGGCCAGCAGTGCGCGCCGCACATCGCCATCGGTGACGGTGCCGACCAGCCGGTTCGCCTCGTCAGTCACCAGCGCAATCTTGTGCTTGCTGTGATCGATAGTGCTGATCGCATCGCGCAGACAGGCTGTGTGCTTCAGAACGCTGTCTGTAAATTCGGAAGTCGTCGCCATATCAGACCTGATATTCGTCGGGCCGGTAGGCCGCCAGATTTTCGGGACGGGACAACCAGTCGATGGTTCTGGACAAACCGTCACGGAGCCCGTCCGGCCCCGCGCAGAGCGCCCGCCAGCCGGTCAGTTCCGTCATCCGGGACGGATTGCCCAACAGTCTTTCCACTTCGCTTGCCTTGGGGCGGATACGCGCGTCGTCCGCCGTAATCTCGATTTCCACCCCCATGATATCGGCGATCATCGCCGCCAGGTCGCCGATGGATATTTCATATCCCGTCGCCAGATTGACTGTTTCACCGACCGTGTTTCGGGCGCTTGCGGCGGCCACCATGCCGCGGGCCGTGTCCTCGACATAGTTGAAGTCGCGGGTCGGATGCAGCGAACCGAGCTTCAGGCTTTTTGCCCCACTCGCGATCTGGGAAATTATGGTGGGGATGACGGCGCGGGCGCTTTGGCGCGGCCCGAACGTATTGAACGGCCGGACGACCGTGACCGGCAGCTCGAACGATCGATGGAATGACAGGGCGAGCTGATCCGACGCCACCTTGGTCGCGGCATAGGGGCTCTGCGCGTTCAGCGGATGGTCTTCGGAAATCGGCACCGTCTGCGCGGTCCCGTAAACCTCGCTGGTCGACGTCTGCATAAAACGTTGGATATCTTCATCGCGGGCGGCCTGCAGCAGGTTCAGCGTGCCCCGGATGTTGGTATCGACATATGAATCGGCGGCCTGATAGGAATAGGGAATGCCGATCAGCGCCGCCAGGTGATAGACGATATCGGCGCCCCTGACCGCCGTGGCAGCCGATTGGGGGTCGCGAATATCACCGATATGGATGTCCAGTTCGTCGCGGCATTCCGGGTCGATCCGGTCGATCCATCCGCGCCGGCCTTCGGAATTATAGAGAACGAACGCGCGCACATCGTGTCCTTCGCGCACCAGAAGTTCGCTCAGGTGCGAGCCGATAAAGCCGTCGGCGCCGGTTACAAGAACTTTGGTCATCCGGCGATCCTGAAAGCCGCAGTATCCGCACTGCCGCCCGGATGGTTGTCCCGGGGCAGTGTGCCGCCCGCATCCGCCATTTCCTTTTCAATATTGTCGGCGATGTCCTTTACATAAGGCGGCGCGCGATGCAGCAACGGGTTAAAGAAGGTATCGGTCATGCCGGAAAGGCTCTTGTCGGGGTCACGTCGTATGTTTCGAAAGTAATAGAGATCCGCTGCGAGCTTTGGCGCCCTTACCCCGCGTTGGCGTCGGTCCGCCGTCCGTCCGGTTCGCAGGCAATCGTCGATACCTGTTGCGATAATGCCAATCGCCGATCGCTTGAACGGCCAACTGTATCCTTTTGCCAGGAATGCCTCGGCCGCGTCGTTTCGGCCTAGCTCCGGCGGGTTGGCGATACAGTTCTTGATGCCCGCCAATAGCTGATCATAGCTGGTCGGCAACGTGTCCTCGCCATAACAATCCAGAAGCATGGGTTCGTTGCTCTCCGAAAGATGACCGGTCTGGATGGTTTCCGCCGCGCCCGTCAACGCATCGACATTAAATGCCGGCGTTTTCGCCATATAAATTTCTGACAAGGTTGAAGAGTTGGGCGTGACAATGGCGTCCATGCCCAACGCCCAGTGATAAATCGATTCGCTGTGATCGGCTTCCATCCGGTCGCCATAGCGGCGCTTCAATGCCTGATAGATGGGCCCGGTCGTGGTTTCTTCGTGGTGACCCCGAAGACTGACGGAAAAATCCGTTTCCTCCATCAACCGGCGAATCACTTCGCCGTAACAGGCGAGCGTCATGTATTGCGATTCAAAATACTGAAACACCAGGTTCAAATCGCCGGGATCATCGTGGGTTACGAGCTTTAGTCCCAGCGGCGTGCCGTCATACCGGTTCAAATGGGTAAAACGGCCTATAAATCCGATCCGGGCCGGTTCATTCTTTTTACGCTGGTCATTACTGTAGCGGACAAGGTCCAGCCGCATGCCCCCCGCCACGCCGAGCTGATCCCGGGTTAAGGCGGTGTTTTCCAGCACCCAGTCATATTCGATGCGGTTCCAGAAAAAGATCTTGTCAATCAACGCCGCCTTTGCCGGGTCCTTGAACCGGTCATACCAGCGGCGGATATCAATCTCCGCGAAATTCATGCCTTCCTGCGGAAAGATGACCACGGCGGGGCCGTGATCCGGGCCGATCAACCCTCCCGTGATATAGCCGTCCACCGTGTCCGGATTGGTCAGGAAAACAAGGTCCGGCTTCCATGTCCGCACCAAAAAATTTGCGTTCATCGGGCTGGCATAGGCTACGGAATGACCACGGCGTTTCAACAGCTCGCCCAGCACATGCATGGACGCGCTATCGCGTACACGATAAGCGACATAAATCAGAATGCGTTTCAACTTGGTTGCTCCGGCCTGTTCCGCGTTCCGTCTCAGGCGCCCAGCTTTTTGAAAAGTTCAGATATTTTCATATCGTCGGAATTGATCTTGCGGACCAGCTGCGCCGCGTCATCCGGCGCCACGCGATAGGCCAGCCGCAACAGATCCATCCAGTTGACGTTATTGTTGCGCCGCACCTTTTCGATCTCGTCAATCAGCTTCAGCTTTTCCTCGATCGGGTCACCGAGGAGTCCGTCGAGCCGTCTGATTTCCGTCCCGATCTCCGCGTCCCATCCGGCAAATTCGGCGGGCAGGTCCTTGACCAGATGCTGCGAGCCCCGACCGCGTTGCGGCTTGAGAGCAAAATTGCCCGACAGAATGGATTGAATATTTTCCTCGAACAGGGATTCTATTTCCGCGATCAACCGCGCATGCGTCTCGGCGAAGGTGTTTTCTCCCCGGTCGAAATTGACCAGCCGCTGAAAGGCAACCGGCCCTGTATCCACGCCCTCATCGATCGCGTGAATGGTTACGCCGGCGGGCGTGCCTTCGAAAAAGGACCAGAAATTCGGATGCGCTCCGCGGTTAAACGGTAGATACCCGATATGAAGATTCAGGATCTCGCGTTTCGCGGTCTGCAAGGCATCCGGCTTCAAAATATGGCGGTATCCAAAGCTGAGCGCCAGATCGTATCCGCCAAAATCGGTGACCGGGTCTTCGGCATGGTCGACCGCGCAGCCATTGGCCGAAAGCAGGTCGATCAGCCGTGTCCGGTTTTCGTCATAACCCAGAAAAAGAACTTTCATCGTCACTGTCCGGATTTGTGATCAGAGCAATACATATTGTGTCTGTTCGCCCGGCTTTTGCGCATGCGGGCTGGTATTTTCGCTGGTCTGTATGAAGGGTCGGACATTTTCGGCCGGTGGCACCCGCACCGCGTCGACACCCTCATCTTCGACATGATTGGCGATGCTGTCCTTTATGACCCAACTGCCGTCGTCTTT
>Ga0181583_10000868_pt1 | contig 21995 bp, 34 predicted proteins | sample 071ome_31_FD_132461 | JGI IMG/M metagenome (GOLD analysis project Ga0181583, IMG submission 132461) | Coastal salt marsh microbial communities from the Groves Creek Marsh, Skidaway Island, Georgia - 071405CT metaG (megahit assembly) | ecosystem: Environmental > Aquatic > Marine > Intertidal... | reverse complement strand
GTTAATAATTCAACATGGAAGAAAGTAGCCATAGGTAAAGGTAACGCTAGTAAAGAAGACATAGCTAATCATATAAAAGCTATGTACCCAACTACAGAATTTCATAACCAAGATATGTGTGATGCTACAGGAATAGCATTATACGGCTGGGATAAGGAAGTAATCAATGGAAGAAGACGAACAACTTAAATATGGTAAATTAATACCAAAGTTTCAACCTTCTTTTATTCGAGAAAAACCAGATGATTGGAAATGTAATACAGATATACAAATCTTATTAGAAGGAGATTGGAAAAATAATGGTAATTGTGTTGGTGAAGATAGTAACAAATTCTTTCCTACAGTAAAAGTAGATGGAGAATATCTTTATACAGAAGAAGATGCCAAAGAAGTATGTCATGGTTGTCCAGTACAACGTGAATGCTTAGACTTTGCAATAATAACTAAATCTGATATGGGAATATTCGGTGGATATACGCCAGAGGAAAGAAAATTATTACAACATAATTATAAAAGAGAGCTAGAATTACGTAGGAGGAAAAATGGAAAACAACAGAGTAATTGAAATAGCAGATGTAAAAGTTACGGATTTAAAAGCATATAAAGGAAATCCTAGAGTAGGTAGCATTGAAGCTATTGCTGAATCATTAAATGAAAACAAACAATACAAACCTATCGTTGTTAATAAAAAAGATAACGCTATATTAGCTGGTAATCACACATGGATGGCTGCAAAAAGTTTAGGATGGGAAACTATACAAGTAGCTTATGTTGATGTTGATGATGAATCAGCTTCTAAAATTGTTTTAGCAGACAACAGAACAAACGATTTAGCTTCATATGATACAAGTCAATTAGCTAATTTATTGAAAAACGTTAAAAACCCAGTTGGTACTGGTTATACAACACAAGATGTAAGTATGATAATTGATGCTGTTGATAGAAGTTTAACCCAAACATTTGATAGTTTAACAAGTAGTAATACTAATTTAGATACATACATTGATGGTTTATCTAACCCACAACAAGGGGAATACGAAATACCTGATACATTAGACGGGCTAACAGATATTAATATCGGTATCGCAGAAGAAGATGATGATGAAGATGGTTTTGATGACAATGTCGAATTAGATAATAAAATAGACCAAAGTGTTTTAATGATAGATGATGAAAAACTTTTTCTTCCTACAAACAATAGATGGGATATACCAGAATTAAGAAGGGATATGTTGCTAGACAAACTACCACAACCATTAGATACATGGGGAGGTAGAGATGCTACACCTGATGATGGTATAACACATTGGTTATGGAATTATGGTTTAGCAAGACCAATAGGTATGCCATACGAAAGAGCTATTATGTCTTTCTTTACACATGACCATAAGTTCTTTAACTTTATTACCCATACTGGTTATATGATACAAAAAGTAGTTAGTGCTGGAATTAAGTCGGCTATTGTTCCAGACTTCTCTTTTTATTTTACAGAGCCAAAAGCCTTCCATTTACAAGCAGTATATAATGCACAATGGTTAGGACGTATGTTTCAAGAAGTTGGAATTAAAGTTATACCACGTGTTCAATTCGCAGATGAGCAATCAATGGATATAGCTATGTTAGGAATACCTAAAAATCCACCTATCTTAGCTATTTGTATTCAGAATATAGATGCCGAAGAAGGTAATCCAAAACGTGATACAAGAGAAAAATCTATACAAGTATTAGCTAATTGTACAAAGATAGCTTTGGATGCTTTACAACCAGAGCACTTATTAATCTATGGTGGTAATCCAGGTCATAATTTAGTTAAAGAAAGAGTTAAACCAGATATGCCGACTACTTATCTATACAACTATGCACACAAAAGACGTGGTGTTGTATATGATAAAAAAGAAGGTAAAGATGGAGAAATGTACGACCCATTAGCACCTGGTTCAAAACCTAAGCACATAGAAGACTAACTTGCACTTGTTTTTATATTAATTATTGTTCTTACTATGAATAATGTAATTACAATTAAAGGTGCTGGTTCTGGTTCTGGTGCAACACGTTCTGCACAACAAAAAGCTAGAGGTACTAAAAGAAACCCTTTCAAAGCTGGTTCTGCAAGAGCAACAAAGTTCAAGCAATTAACAAATGCTCAGGCTACAGTTAATGACCCTAATAAAGGTGCAAGAGCTAAAACAAGAGCTAGAAACATTTTAAGGGCACAAGGTATCGGTGCTAGAAGTAACGTAGCTGCTGTTAGAGCTGCTGCTTCAAAACGTGGTGCTTTAAAAACTAAACCAACACCAACTAGAAGAACAAATAGATAATTTATAAATCTAATTTATAAGCATTCCACCATACAACGTGGTTTGTAATAGGTTGATAAATACCACCAATAATATCTTTAGGTAAGTGTTTAACGTCTTCATCTGAAGGGAAAACATTTTGATTAGGATGTGTGTGAATAATAGCAACTAATAAATTAGAATATTTTTCATAGTCGAGAGGATTAACTTCAAATTTATTTTGTTTATCCTCCGCTATGTTTTTTATTGGTACAACTTTTTTAATATATAAAACTTCTTCATTATCCCAATGACCTAAGCAAAAGAACACTTGTTCTTCGGTAGGATTATCATAATCATAAGGAATATCCGTATAAAACTCTACTAAATATTTATCATATTCAGCTAAGTTATCTGGCACATAAACCGTGCTAGTTAGTTCAATATCTGACACAAGTAGCCCTTTCTTTATATATTGCTACAATAATAATAACACATTTAGGTGATTTCATAGTGTTTCCTGTTTACCTCCACTACGCTATTGAAATCACCTGTGGTATAATTTTAACTAATTATGGAACAAACAGAAGCAAAAAAACAGCTAATTTTAGGAAGACCACCCCAAGATGATGATGAATTATGGGAAGTAGTTCGTTTATTATGGGGAATATCCATACCTAGAACACCTATTTGTCCACACCACCAATCCCCATTTGACGCATTCGCTGATGCTTACTTTGGTAGGCATCCTTTTTCTATTTGGAAAGCAAGTCGTGGTATGGGAGGAAAAACTAATACTTTAGGACTTTTAGCCCTGACGGAAGCAGTAACTTTAGGAGCTCAGGTAACAGTACTAGGAGGTTCTGCAGCACAATCACTTCGTGTTTATGAAATATCTTTAGAAGCATGGGCACATAAAAACGCACCTACAGGTCTTTTAGTAGATGCACCAAACAAATATTCAACTAATTTAACTTCAGGAGCTTGGATTAGAGCTTTAACAGCTTCACAAAGGTCTGTTCGTGGTCAGCACCCACAAAGACTAAGACTAGATGAGATAGACGAAATGGAATTAGACATCTTAGAAGCAGCACAAGGACAGCCAATGGCTAAAAATGGTATTCAAACACAAACAGTTGCTTCATCTACACACCAATATCCAGATAAAACTATGACAGAAATGCTTAGACGAGCAAAAGAAAAAGGTTATCCAGTATATGAATGGTGTTGGAGAGAAACAGTTAAACCACATGGTTGGTTAGAGCCTACAGAAGTAGAAAGAAAAAGAAGTGAAGTTTCACAAGCTATGTGGGATATAGAATTTGATATGCAAGAGCCTTCATTTGAAGGTAGAGCTATAGAAGCAGAGAAAGTTGATGAAATGTTTTCATTACAAACACACGATAAGGTTTCTGGAGAAGTCGGTGTAGAATACCAGTTCGAAAAGTATATGGGGGAGGGCACTTACATAACTGGAGTGGACTGGGCAAAGCAAAGAGATTATACAGTTATAACTACATTAAGAACTGATGTTGAACCTTGGCGTGTAGTTGCTTTTGAAAGAACACACCGTGAGCCTTGGGGAGATATGGTAGCAAAAGCTGAACAAAGATTAGCTAAATATCCTGGGAAATTAGTTCATGATGCTACTGGTATTGGTAATGTAGTAGAAGATTACATAACAGTTGATTCAATTCCTTATGTAATTACTGGAAGTAATAAAAAGAACTTATTTTCTGAATATATTTCTGCGTGTGAGCGTGGATTAATTCAAAGTCCAATGATAGAAAGTATGTATCAAGACCATAAATATGCTGGTTTTGATGATATCTTTGGAAACGGACACACACCTGACAGCATGGTTGCTATGGCTTTAGCATGGGCAGAACGTGGATTTAAGTTTGAAGCGTTAGCACCATTAATTGATTTTGTTCGTGACAAAAGTCCTTGGAGTCTTTGAACCTTCGCACTCTTATCTAGTTAGTCAAAAATATCATTTTTCATTTGTGGAAGTTTTGAAAGTTGCGAGTGCATTTTAAAAGTGCCCTTAAAGGTGTATTTGAAAAAAATCGAGGACAATTATTATGTTGCGTTAAAAAAGAGGACAATTCTTCTTGCAAACGGTTTGCACTAAAAAATGAGAGCAAAAACTCAGGGAAGCTGGGTGATGAGAACATTTTTTTTACTGAAGGTGGTGGTGGTGGAAGGTATGGCTCTCGTTTTTTTAACCCGAACCCCCCTGAAAAAAAAAAGAAAAAAGAGAGCATCTGGAAAAAAATCTCGTCCCAATGTGAGAGCTTTTTTTTGCAAAAACCAGATGGCGAAGAAAACATGAAAAGAGAGCAAATATCCTTCGCTGCCATTAGATTAAGTTCTCTTTTTCCTGATATCTACCAATGTAACCCACAAAAAAATGTTCTCCAATGAAAATAAAAAAGGCTGCTGCGTAAGCCAAAGAATATTAAATGTTCTCTTTTGTTTCACCCTCTGGGGATTGTCATTAGATGAAAAAAGAGCACAAAAAAAAATGGGGATAGTAGCTAAATAATTAAATTTAACTACTATCCCCAAAAGGTATGTATGAATTATGTACTCAAAATTACTCTGATTTACCTGCGTTTCGGATTTCTTGCACTTGTTGTGAAGTCCTCCTGCTTACAAAGTTGGCTAAACGTTTACTAGCACCACTCGGACTTTCGCCTGTCCTCACAGTAGTGGTAGCTCCTGTCTTTATCCATATTTTTTGACCAGCTATAACAGTTTCAACAGTTAAAGCGTGTTCTATGGTATCGCCCTCGTTTAGACTTGGTTTCTTTACCATTTTTTGTAAGTTTCATTGAAAAACTCATCAACATCTGAACTCTTGCTAAAGTCAATGTTTATGGGCTTTTGCTCTCTATATTTATATTCGGCATAGGCTAAACGAAGTATATTAAAGACCTCGTAAATAGCATATATACCTATGAAAATCATAGTTACGATAATGCCGAAATGTAAGCCACTACTAAATGTTATCATCTGTACTGACCTCCTCTCTATATTTAGGTTGTTTTCCTTTTGATTTATTGACATACCAATTCTGTACATAGATAATGTCCTCAGAAGTCCATATTGGTATTGAATTTTTTCCTTGCTTTAAATGATAGCTAGGCAAAATTTTCTTTGTTCTCAACCACCTACGAACTGTCTTAATATCCACATCTAAAGACCTCGCCAAATCAATCGGTAAAAATACTTTTTCTCTTGTGTTTTTATCAACCCAAGTCCTCAATGCTGAGGGGGATTTTTGTATTGGATTAACCATTACTTGTCCTCCTCAACATTAAGTTTAATATAATCTTTACCTGTTTTGACTTTGAGATATTTCTTAGCTATGTCCTCTGATATATCCCCATTTTTAATGGCGATTTCAAGCAATTTTTTATCTATAGATTTTTTTATGATTTTATCATATTGCTCTGTAGATAAGTCCTCAATAAGTCCTAACTCATCAATTTCTATTCTGTCATTTTTGACTAGAGTAGATTTAATGTTTAAGCCCTCATGTGATACTGAAAAACTTTTCATATCACTATTTTTGAGATATTGCATTAACTTAGCTTTTAATGTACTCTCTTGGTCATCTAAGGATAACTTTTGTGTACGAATTAGATTTAACGAAATTAAAATATTTTTAATGTCATCAACCATCTAAAACGTCCTCGTGTACTGTAGTCGGCATGATTTCCTGTCTTTCACATTGGTCGCACTCGACTAGAGTTTGAGTTTCACTACGTTGTTCAAGTTTTGTCCAAATTGTAGTACTCCCACAATTATCACAATCTTTGAAAAACATTTGCATTAGTGTCATATGTCCTCCTAATTAATATAGAGTAATTTTGATAATCAGTAATCTACGATAGGTCTAATGTCCTCGATTTATTTAGTATATATATTTATTAGTTATATCGGAAACGATAGATTTTACAATATCTAAAGTGTCCTCTAACTTCTTTATTTGCTTAATGTTAGTGAAATTTCCAAAAGCATAATTGTCTTTGTCCTTAGCCCTCTCTATGTCGAAATATCCTCCATAGAATAAGAGATTTGAACTATCGACCTCTTTTGTAATTTCTCTAACTAATTCGATTTCTTTATCGCTATCTGTCCAAGCACCATCAGTGAGGGCAACAACAAATTTGTTGTTTCTATCACTTGTACGTAAAACGTTTAATGCTTGTTTTAAAGCGTACTCGGGTTGAGTTCCACCACCTGTAGCATAGACAGGAACTTGTCCTCTCTGAGCTTTTTGGTTAGGTTTGTAAACAATATAACATTGATTAGCAAAGCCTAATACTGTAGTCCTCACACCGATTTTATCTAACGATTGTTTTAATATCCACACAACTTCACTAGCTGACCTCGCAACGCTATCCATACTGCCCGACATATCAAGCAATATGACACACTCGCTAGTAGCAGCGTCCTCCTCGCTAGGTTTCCATTTTTTGAAAACATCTGCTCTAGGAAGATGTTGTGTCCTCATCAATCTGTTCATATCTACGATACCTGTCTTGCGACCTCGTAACCAATCTTGCTCTAAGTCAATTCTTAATTGTCTAAAATATCTATCAATTTGAGATTTTAGACTAAGTGTACTCGGAGAAGGTGCAACAAGCATAGGTTTAGCCGTAATACCGACAACGTTAATGTCCTCAACTGCTTTCTCAATTTTTGATGAAATATCTTTTTTAGTAATTTCAACATCATTTTTAAAAGTAGGATTGGACTCGTATATTTCGATAATTTCCTCTAAACTAGCTTTTACATCTTTTACAGATTGGTTATCAGCCTGACCTCGTCCAGCTTTAGTACCTAAGTTAGTAACTTCGTTAGATTTCATGTCCTCTATAGTTTCCTTAACTTCTTGAATTAATTCATCTATAAAAGGTTTAACAAGTTTTTGGTCTTGTACTCTCGTACTGCCTTTTGAAAGACTACCTTGTTGTGTTTTCTTCCAATGACCTCGACCAGCTCCTGCATCTTTATCGTTTACGTGTTGGCTACCACCTATACACTTCGGCAAAGCCTTACCAGACTTAGTCCTCATAGGCTTTAACACTTCTATGACAAATCTTTCGATTAAGTCATAGCCCTCTTGATATCGGGTGTTTGTATAAGTGATATTCTTAACGTAGTCCTCGACAATCTGTTCCATATTCTTTGTGAAATTTTCGCCATATTCTTGTGCGAATAATGACCTCATTTCCATACGTGTTTCGATTGGTAGAAAATATCTACCACTTAACAACATATAAGAATTTGCAACATCACCGTCCTCTTGGTTTAAGATATAGTTGAAAACTGCGATTGAAAAATAATCAACAATTTTTGGAAATATCATAACCATAGACATTTCTGCTCGTAAGTCCTCTAACACGTTAAACGCATACCAATAATCAGGAAATTGGTCAGCCATTTTTCTGACCTCTTTCGCTATCTTACTGTTCATACGCGGTGTAAAGAAAATATGAGCCAACTCGTGATAATTAAGACCTTTGACCTCTGCTATGTTCTTAAAGTTAATTTGGTTACTTTCTACCAAATTAGCAAAAGATTTCGCAACGTATCTTTTATTCAAATATACGTCCTCGCCATCTGTCCATGCAGGAGCATCAATCATTTTTTGTCTACCGTCCTCAAGGAATATTTGAGTTTCATAGTCGCCAAGTAAAATACGATTTACCTTAGTAAATGTACTCGCAAAACTCTGACCGATAATATCGACCATTGATTTACGAGCTTTGTCCTCAGCAGACATTTCATCAAGAGAGTTGGCTGAGGTGTCCTCAACCATTCTCTCTATCAACTCGTTAAATTCCTCAATGGACATTTTTTCATTATCCATTAAGTTAGTCCTCTCTTAGTTATCTGTATCATCTAAGTCATTTGATTGAGGAACATCATTGACAAACATGTCGGGAACGTCCTCGCCAAATTCGTTAGCGATTTGTGGGATTAATATATCAAAGTACTCTTTGATTGCTGCTCTTTCATCAATATCGAATTTATTAACGAAATTGGAAATAGCAAATTCAAGACCTAAGTCCTCAACAAATTCGCCAAATTCCATAAGTGAGTTTGTACTCACAGGAGTTGCAATCGTACCATTTTCACGAGCAATTCTTAGCTTTTCTGCGAGTTCAAGCAAAGCTGGTCTATTCTCAACGAGAATATCCTCATTGTTGCCCTCGTAGGTGTATTCTAAATGAATACCAAAGCGATTTTTAAATGCTTCGTTTAATGGTCTAGTGCCCTCATAGTTAGGGTTTATACAAGCTACAGCTTGAAAACCCTCATGAGCTTTGATGACCTCACCACCATTTTCAACTAGAGTTAGTGTCCTACGACTATCTAGCAAAGGGTGGAGGGCAGCCGAAATGTCTGGTTTCATAAAATTAACCTCATCTAGTAAGAGGACACCACCATTTCTTACTAAAGTTGTAACAATTCCGTCTACCCACTCAAAGCCATTTCCGTCCTCTGATGGTTTAAATTGCCCAAACATTTGGTCTGGATTAGTTGCACCATTACAAGCTATGGAAACAAATGGTAAATTAGTACTCTCAGCATGAGCTGAAACACTATGAGTTTTACCAACACCTGTATCCCCAGAAATGAGGACATTGTGTCTTACTTTGTGTGCGTATGCTAGTATTTGTAGGTCTGTTTGACCTCCTGCTAATACTCTCTCAACATAATTGTCAAGTGAGCCTTTAGGGATTAGAGAACTTACGTCCTCTGATAAGATTACCTTATCTTTATTCATGTTTTATCCTTCCATGAGGACACAGACCTATCGTAGATTACTGATTGTTATAATTCATACTATACACTTCTCAATGTACTCCGAATAATTATTTTATACTCTTTTAGCTTGTTCTTTGGCTACTGTACTCGCACCACAATGGAAACATAAGAATTGTACAAGTGTTGTACTCTTTACGTTAGCCATTACGGAAACTTTAGCCATGAATTGATTACACATACATTTTATACGTGTATCGACCTCTTGACTTAGCCCCATAGCATATAAGCAGAAGATGTTTTGTTGCCCTCATTGAACCATTTATTTCGGTCAAATGATGGGCTGACCTCCTCCATAACATTTGCTATAGCGTAATTAACACTAGCCAATTTTTCTAAAGCAACTTTGAAACTTTTTGAGTTTTTGTTGCTGTACTCATGTACTAGTGTCATAGTATTAACATTTAAGATTTCTCTTAAAAGATTAAGTTGTTTTCTAGTGAATTTGACCTCGCCAAATTCCTCAATCAACTCTAATAATTGTTCTTTATTCATATATATACTCTCTTTCTCGGAGTACATTGTGAAGTGTACTTTTAGATACGCATTGTAATGTCCTCATTAGTTAGTTAGTTACTGTTAATTAATTAGTTAATATGTCTATTATTTGATTTATTTTTTCTGGATTTTTGATTAGTATTTTTCGAGCTTGACCTCTTTTTTTATCCAATCCCATTTGAATTGGAAAATTAGCATTAATCATTAATCTATCGCAGGAGCAAGTTGAGGCATTGTGTCCTCCACATCTTCTGCATGAGCCAATTCTAGCCATATATACCCCCATTTCTATGAGGACATTGTAATGCGTATCGTATGATTATCCACTAGGCGTCCTCTATTATGTAGGAACTTGGTTATTAAGAAAAGACCTCTTTTTTATGATTATGGTACTTTTGTACAAACTATTTGGCTACACAGGAGGTTGCCCTCCCTACACACCAACGCACAGACAATTTCTAACACATAAAACGTTAGTCCTCTACCTAGCTTGGTAGTTTTTACTTCTTGAACTGAAGTATCGCCCTCCAACAGGCTTGGTTATCATGGTAGTCTGAGCAGTCCTCCGACACTCGTATGGTTGTGATAAAATCAACCACCAACATCACAAACTCTGCCCTCATAACCGAAGGCATAACTTGTGTCCTCATCTGACAGTAAGGTCGCAAGAGTGTAGGTATTGACCTCTAGTCAGCTTGAAAACACAAGCTCTGTGTGTCCTCTTGGAGAGGTTTTACACTTAGGCTGAAGGTCAGTTCCATTTTGTCCTCCGACAACGACTATAGACCAACTACCACCTATTGTCCTCTTTATCCAAGATGGTTTAAGATATAAAATACCTTATAATAAGTATACTATTGTCCTCGCAATTAGGTAGCCTATTTTTAAGATTTTTTCAATAAATAAGCTGGAAAATAGCCCATAAAATAAGCCTATTTTAAAGCCTTATTTCATGGGATTTTATACAAGAGGACTAGAAATTTATGTATAATTATACATTTTTTATGTATAAATATTCATTAAAAAAATAGCCATTTTTGAGCAAAAATTAGCTGAGTACACGCCTAATAGTTGGACTTTGTGAAATTTTTCACAAGCTCAAAGGTAAGGTTTTGCCCTCAAATGCACGAAATTTTCAAAAAAATCGGCTTCGGTGTCATTAAATCATTTTTATGATATAGATAGAGTAAAAGAACGTAAAAACAGTTATTTCCAGACCTCAAATACTATCCAAATAGATACTATTCAAGATAAAAAAATAGTGTTTAGGTACTACAAGTAATGGCGAAACACGACATAAATTAAGACCTCTAAGGGATATTCAAAAATGATGGGGTTTGGCTTTGCATAGATGACAGTTTCACAGTAAGATAAACAGAGTACATGAAAGTAAATACTAAATCAATCGAAGTAAGAGAAAAAGACAGACAAGCTCTCGAATTACGCAAAGCTGGAGCTTCTTATGAGGTCATTGCAAAGCAATTAGGATATGCTGATAGTAGTGGAGCTTATAAGAGTGTACAACGAAGTATGAAAACCATAATCGCCGAGCCTACAGATGAACTCCGACAAGTAGAGTATGAGCGACTAAATCAAATCTTATTAATCTTATGGGAGAGAGTTCAACAAGGAGAGTTAGGAGCTATTGACAGAGCTTTATCGGTTATGGATAGAATAAGTAAGATGTATGGACTCGACGCCCCGAAACAGACAGAAATAAAACAACAAATCACACAAGGTGTGATGATTGTTGATGGGAGCAAAGAGGAGTACTTACAAGCTATTAGACAGGAGATTGATGGTGTTGAAGTTTCATAGTATACTGTTCTCATGATAGATATAGAGAAAGCCTTTATGCTGGGGTTAGTGAGTGGAGAACAAGTAGATATCAAAGATTTGTTGCCTACTAGATATGGAAATAAACCTGCAATGTTCTCAATAAATGAGCCAATTAGCAAAGACCGTGTCTTTACTCAACAAAAGAGCACAAAAGCATACTTATCCAGACAGCAGCACATGATTAAAACAGATTTTGAGAGCATAAAAATCAATGGGAGCTGGTTGCTAGAGCTGATTGATTGAGATTAAGTTCTCGTTTAACAATCGGATAGAGCTGCAATCAAAATTATTACACAAAACAGGTGATGAGTACTTAAAATGAAAAACTTTGCACCCCACCCCACCAAAAATTACGATTTTTCACTAACCCTGTTGGTCACCCATTTTTTATATACAGAAAATTTTTAGAAGGAGATAAACTGAGAGCATGAAATTTATAGAAAACTGCAAGAGTTGCAAAACAACATTTAAAATTAAAGATAACTATAGAGTTTGCGGAAATTTAGGTTGTGTCCAGTACAATAAACGTTTTGGTAAAAAACTAGCAATAGCTAAAACAGAAGAAGAATGAAGTGGTTATTAATATTATCTGTGGTTTGGCTTTACTATGTTGCTTATATGGTATGGCGAAACTCATAAAAGAATAATTTGTCATAAAACATAGATAGTATACAATATTATTTGGGAAGTTGAGGGGGATTTCTCAGTCACTGATATATGTCTTCTGAGAAGAAGATTCAATCGTCCATTACAATGCAACAAGCTACAGACAGAAAAAATCCCCCAAACTCCCTTGACATAAATCACGATTATAACTATTCTTAAAGTGATTTATTTAATATATATATTTAAAGAAGTCTATTTGGATGTGAACCCACCCGAATCAGGCAACTGATTCACCACCCACACTAAATGGACTTCTTTTTTTTTATATGATACGATTGATTTCTATGTGTATGACAACGAAAAATGAAGACGGTACGTATATCACTATTTGTAATTGCAAATATGGTAGTGAGCATTGTTGTGCCGAGCAAAGCGAGGCTGTGGTTGAGCAAAAATCGTAAATTTTTTGTTTCCGCTTCGCCCAACGCCATCTTGACTTCGGTGCTGATTCGCCATGAAGCAGACCAATATAAAAAAGCACCAAAGAAAGTAAAACAATCCCTTAAAAGTATTCCAGAAGGCTTAAATTGGGGTCTAACAGAAGACGATTTACCTTAGTGGCATAATTCCCCAGAAAAAATTTGGGAGAAAATTTTAACCTTTCTTAAAAATGCTCTCTGTTTTCACAAAAGATATTTTCTTTGTGATTTGATAACTTTCTTTTACAAACAGAACAACGATACATTCTAGGATTTGAATAATCATCTATCATTGATAAAAGGCGTTCTAAATTAGCTACTAACTTTTTACCTTCTCTTTGAATTTTTTTATCTAATTCGTCCATGTTGTGGACTGGGAGGGAATCGAACCCTCGTTACCTACTAACTGTCCCGCAACACTTAGCAAGTCTTTCCAGTACCAGCCCTAAAATAATTATACCAGTATTACTTACTAGGCATATTATTTTTTACAAATTCTTTTACTACAACAAGAGCTGCTGAAGCACCTGCAATGATTGCCAACTGTAAAGTTGAAGCATCTAATTCAATGAGTGGAGCTACAGTTATGGAAGCAATGAATGCTTCTGCAAATGTAAATCCAACTCTTTCTAAAAGGTCTTTGTATTTTTCCATTTATCTTCTCCTTCGTAAAACAGTCTAGTAAAAAAAAATATTTAAAAAAACTACACATAAAAATCAATATGGTGTAAATTACTTTCTTATCACAAGAGCTTGTGTAACAACTAAATAGATAAGACGATTGGAGCAGAAGATGTCAGCACATCCTGAAATACTTCTTGTTTCTGCTTTGCTACGCAGAAAAGACTACGCAGTAATAGCTGAACAAGGAATAAGTAGAGAATACTTTATATCATATCCTGAAGAATATTCTTGGATAGAAAAGTACTTTATACAGCATAGAACTTTACCTAGTACTAATGCTTTTAAAACTAACTTCCCTGAAGTTACTTTGTACAAGGTAGATGACTTAGAACATTTTTGTTCAGAAGTTAAAGATAACTATGTTAGAACTAAGTTAAGTTCTTTAATGAAAAATACTTTTGAAGATATAAAAGAAAAAGAACAAGGTTCTAAGTTATTAGATTCTTTGTATCAAGATATTTTATTACTTCAGAAAAAAGTTAGTACTGGTTCTAGTACTTTAGATGTTGTATCAGATGGAGATTATTTACTAGCAGATATTGAAAGAAGAATAGCTGCAAAAGATAAAAGAGGTTTAGCTGGAATACCAACTGGCTTCCCAACTTTAGATAATTTAACTGGTGGAGCATCAGGAGGAGATTTCTGGGTAGTAGGAGCTAGATTAGGGCAAGGAAAAACTTGGACTTTAATTCGTATGGCTTGTTCAGCATTACAAGCAGGAGAAAAAGTTTTATTTGTATCTTTAGAACAACCTTCAAAACAAATTGGGTTTAGGGTACAAAGTTTTCTTTCTTCAGAATACGGAAAAGAAACTTTCAAATCTTTAGATTTAATGAAAGGTGAAAACTTTGATATTAGAGAATACAAGAAATTCTTACAAGAACTTCCTAAAAAAATTAAAGGAAGTTTTACAGTAGTAGACGGTAGTAGAGGAGCAGTTTCTCCAGCAGTTGTTGCTAGTAGAATACAAGAACATAAGCCAACTGTTGTTTATATAGACTATTTAACTTTGTTGAAGTCAGGGGGAGATGATTGGCGAGCTGTTGCTTCGTTAAGTGCTGATATCAAAGCAATAGCTCAGAGATATGATATCCCGATTATATCTGCTGCACAAATGAATAGAGAAGGTGGAGGTAACGAACCCCCTTCAGTAATTCATTTATCTCAATCTGATGCCATAGGTATGGATGCGGACTGTGTAGTCACTCTGGTACAGAAATCTCCCCACGTTGTTAAATTCAAATTAGCTAAATTCAGACATGGACAAGATAACAAAAACTGGTTCTGTAAATTTACACCAGGCTCTGGTTCGTTTGAAGAAATATCTGGAGATGATGCACAAGATTTGATTATCTCAGACCAAGATGATTTGGAATATGACTGATGAGTCTTTGGAATAGTAAAACTCAATGGATTATCTTTAAAGCTAAAGAATTAAAAGATGACCCAGAGTTTTTACTCAAAAAGTTGTATGAAAAAAAGTTTAACCAAATCATTGACAACTTAAATCAAGAAATTACTATGGAAATAGTTAAAAGAAAGGAAGATGATGAAAAAATTTAACATCTTACTAAGCGGTAAAAAAACTTACCTTGCTGAAACTGAAGAACAGGCAATTAAATATGCCGAAAACGATATGAAAAATATACCACAGCAATTTAACGTTGGTATTTTTGCTATATCAGAACAAGGAGAAGACAAATGATAGAAGGAACTAGAAAAGCTAAAGTTCGAAAAAGTAAAACTTTTGCTAAAGGCAGAGTTTGTGCAAATAAAGATTGTGAACAAGTTCTTAGCCAATATAATAAACAAAAATTTTGCTTTCAACATCATGAGAAAAAGTTTCCACGTGTTCGTGGACACGAATTAGTCAAATGAAAGACGAAGTCGAATTTGTCTTGATAGAGAGGGGTAAAATGTCAAGAAAAACAAATGTTAAATACTATTTAGGTTATGGAAGAACTATACCGCTTGGAAATAAAAAAGCTATGAAACCTTCAGACTTAAAAGTTGGAATGGTTATGGAAGGTAACTTCAAACAAGGTGTAGTTATCGAAAATATAGAAATGATAACCGATAATAAAGGCGAAAATCATTGGAAAATTAAAGTAGGTGGTCATACTGCTGGTGGAGAATATTTTGAATTTAGTGAATACCAAACAGCAATTATAGACTATGTTGCTATGGATTTGGTAAAGCGTGATGGATTATAGAGGAAAGATAGTCAATCAACATTTAGACGTTGTAACTGAATCTGAAGAAGAATTTTATTGTAGATGTCCATTTCATTCAGACAACAATCCTAGCTTTGCCGTTAATAAGAAAAACGGATTATGGATTTGTCATGGCTGTAATGAAAAAGGTAATTGGAATACTTTATTACGAAGATTAGGTATTAAGAAAAATTATCCACATCTACAAGAAATTCCTGTTGATGCTATCGATAATATTATTCGTGAATTAGATGAATACATTACAGACCCAACAATGGATTCTGATACTGAATATTTTGAATCAAAATGGTTAGACCAATATAAATATCCACATGAATATTGGGAAAGCCGTGGATTAAGTGAAGAAACTGTAGAAAGGTTTGATTTAGGATATGACCCATTAACTAATTCTGCAACTATTCCTTTGAAAACACATCACGGAAAAATTCTTGGTGTAATTAAAAGAAGATTAGACCCAGAAGCTAATATTCGTTATTTATATCCAAAAGGATTTAATAAAGCTGGATTTTTATATGGTCAGCATGAATATCAAAAAGATAACTTAATAAACGAGAACTTTAAAAAGCTGAAGTATGATGGAGGTGTCGCTTTGGTTGAAGGTTCTATTGATGCTTTATCTTTTTGGGAAATAGGAATACCTGCTTTAGCAATTTTAGGCTCTAATTTAAGTGATTTTCAAAAAACGCTCTTAAACCGCCTAAACCCTGCCTATATTGTGTTATGTTTTGACAATGATGACGCAGGCAAAATGGCAGGTGTTAGCGTTTGTGATAAGATGGAAATACCAATAATGGTTGGAAGGTATAAATCAGACTGGGCTAAAGACCCAGCAGATTTAACTAAAGAACAAAGAAAAGAGTTATTTACAGAAGCAGAGATGTGGTTTCCTGAAGATGAGTGAAAAAGATTTTGAACAAATAAATAAAGCGTTAGGAGATTCTGCTCCTAATGTTAATTCCAGAGTAGGTATGTCAGAGTTTGGTATGTCTGGATTAAACAGACAAGCTGGATATGTGATGGAGGAGTTCCTGTACGACTTACAAGGTCGAAAGGGAATGAAAACATATCGTGAAATGGCAGACAATGATGCTATTATCGGTGCTATTTTATTTGCCGTAGACCAAATTATTAGAAGTACTAAATGGGATGTTGAACCATTCTCAGCTAAAAGAGATGATGTTAAACAAGCACAATTTGTTCAAGAGTGTATGGATGATATGTCTAACACATGGCTTGAATTTGTTTCTGAAGTTATGTCAATGCTTGTGTATGGATTTAGCTTACATGAAATAGTTTACAAAAGGCGTGGAGGTATGGACACATCAGACCCAACACAACGTTCTAAGTTTACAGACGGAAGAATTGGTTGGAGAAAAATGCCAATGCGTGCCCAAGACACAATAGACCATTGGATATTCGACCCACAAGGTGGTATTCGTGGTGCTATGCAATTAGCTCCACCAAGCTACAAACAAGTAGTGATACCAATGGAAAAATGTTTATTATTCAGAACACAATCACATAAAAATAATCCTGAAGGTCGTTCTATTTTAAGAAATGCTTATCGTTCTTGGTACTTCAAAAAAAGAATTGAAGAAATAGAAGGTATTGGTGTAGAAAGAGATTTAGCTGGTATTCCAATAGCTTATGTAGACCCAGCTATTATGGCTGCTGGTGCAACTGCTGACCAACAAGCAATGTTAGAAGCTATTAAAAAATTAATTGTTAATGTTCGTAGAGATACACAAGAAGGAATTATCTTTCCTAGAGTTTATGATGCTTCAGGAAAACCATTATACGAATTTGGTCTTTTAAATTCTGGTGGAAGTAGACAGTTTGATACAACAGCTATTGTTACCAGATACGAACAAAGAATTGCTATGACAGTATTAGCAGATTTTATTTTATTAGGTCATGGCGGAACAGGTTCTTATTCTTTAGCAGGAAATAAAACAAGATTATTTGCAGTAGCATTAGAAAGTTACTTAGACAATATAACAAATGTATTTAACGATTATGCTATTCCAAAATTATTTCAAATCAATGGTTTTGATACAACTAGATTACCAAAACTAAGACACAGTGATTTGGAAACACCATCACTACAAGAGTTAGCTCAATACATATCTACTCTTGCTGGTTCTGGTATGCAAATATTCCCTGACCAAAAACTTGAAGAATATTTAAGACAGATTGCTACATTGCCAAAACAAGATAGTCAAGATTATTTGAAACCACAAGACCCAAATAATTCAACAGGAATTGCTGATATTGATTATCAAAAAATTGTCCAATTAGCACAGCAACAAGAAACAGTAAATCAAGTAAGGGAACAAGCTCGTGAAGCAGTTAGACAAGAATTTAATCCTGAAGGCAATAAATCCGAAGGAAAATAGAAAACAAGTAATCGAAGATTTTGAAGAATATGAAAAAATCTACGAAGATACTATTCGTGAAGCTGAAAAATTATATAAAGCAGAAATTGCTAAATTATCTAAAAACTTTAATGAGCAGAACGTTTTAGACGAGGAAATTACTCAATTCGATAGTACTTTAATGTTAGCTTTAGGTGCGTTTGTTTTTACTCAGGCTGCATCCTTGGCTTATTCAAAATTAGCGAGAGCTATACCTGATAATCCAGAATTGATAAACGGATTAGCTTCTAAGTTTGCACAAGAAAGAGGTGCAGTTTTAGTTGAAGGAATAAGTAAACAAACACAATTAGCTTTAAGAGAAACAATCGGAAATGGAATAAGAACTGGTGCTAGTGTTTCAGAAATAGCAAGTAGAGTTAAAGACAATATAGGATTAGATACTAGAGGAGCTAGAGCAGTTGAAAATTTAAGAAACAGTTTATCTACAAAAGGAATATCACAAGTTAAGATAAATAAACAAGTATCTGATTATTCAGCTAAATTATTAAATCAAAGGGCACAGTTAATAGCACAAACAGAAGTACAAACTGCTATTGAAACTGCAAAATTAGAAGTATGGAAATCTACAGGAACACCAACACCTGTTCAATGGATAACAGATGCTCAACCTTGTGTTAAATGTGCACCTTCGGCAAATGATATTGTTTTAGCTGGACAATACTTTCAAACATCAATGGGAGCGTATCAATCTCCACCAATTCACCCAAATTGCAGATGCCAATTACATCCTGTAGAATCTAGGACATGAACGAAATCATAAAGTTTGATAACGACCAACGATTAGTATTCGGTTGGGCAAATATTATAAAAGATGAAGATGGTGAAGTCTATGTTGATTCACAAGGAGATTTCATTGAAGATATTGGAGAATTAGAAAAAGCTGCATATGATTATGTTCTTCATTCCAGAAATGGTGCTGAAATGCACATTAATCAAAACGTTGCAAGAGTTGTAGAATCTTTTGTTGTTACTCCAGATAAATTAGAAGCTCTCGGTTTAGTATCAAAATCTGAAAACATACCTGCTGGCTGGTGGATAGGATTTAAAGTTGATAATGATGATGTTTGGGAAAAAGTAAAAAATGGTTCATATACAGGATTTTCTGTACACGGCAAAGGTCAAAGAGAAATTGTAGATATGACTATGTCTAAAGTTCACGGAGAAGGCGATATAGAACGTTCTTTAAAAGAACATAAGAAAAAAGGAAAACATTCTAAAAAGCACATGGATGAAATGCGAAGAAGAATTATGAGTGGTGATACTATGGCTTTAGCTCATTCAAGAGCTTCAAGAACTGTTGGTAAAGGTGCAGGTAAAGATAAAATCTCTACAGTTATGCGTGAGTTTTATGCTAAGAAACTTAAAAATGCACAAGGTAAAATTGTTACTGATAGGGGACAAGCAATGGCTATTGCTATATCAGAATCTAAAAAATTAAAGAAAGCACATAAAGCTGGTCATCCAAGATTAAAAGACCCAAAAGGTGGATTAACACAAGCAGGACGTGAACACTTTAAAAGAACTGAAGGTGCTAATTTAAAACCTGGTGTTAAAGGACCTGCTAATACACCAGAAAAGATGAGAAGAAAAGGTTCTTTCTTAACAAGATTTTTTACTAATCCTAGTGGTCCAATGGTTAAACCTAATGGGCAACCATCAAGACTTGCTTTATCAGCTAATGCTTGGGGTGAACCAGTTCCTAAGAATAGACAAGATGCTGCTAAATTAGCTGCAAAAGGTCGTAGATTATTAGAAAGATATCAAAATGTTAAAAAAGACATAACGCCAGGTGATGTTCATGTCGCAAATACTGAATGGGATTATAAGAAAAAGAAAAAAAAAAAAATATCCAAAGCCAAGCCAATTCCAACTAAACCAAAGCTCTGGCAATCAGTTCTAGCAGAAACTAAATCAAAATTTAACGTATATCCAAGTGCATACGCTAACGCATGGGCATCTAAAACCTACAAGGCTAGAGGCGGTACTTGGAAAATGTCTAAAAAATAATATATCAATAAACTACCCTTATTAAAAAACTTATACTAAAATACCCTTAACTTATTTAAGGAGAAAAATGGACGTTAATAAATTAATTGAATCCACGTTTGAATCACATGGAAAAACAATGCTGATAGACAGCATTTCTGCTGATGGAAAACAATATATCAATGCTTTAATAAAACATTGCAACGAACAAAATATTGCAGTACCATTTGCACCAGCACATAGAATATGCAGAGAAAAATTTGGATTCAAAGGTACAGTAGATACCTTCAGAAGAAATATCCTATCGTTAATCGATAGCGGTAAAGAATTGTAAAGCAGGGCTGGTATGACACTTAAAGATAAAGAAATTGCAGATTTAATTGCTGAATCTGAATCAGAAAAAGTAAAAGATTTACAACAGACAATAAATCGTTTACATAAACAAGTAGATAAGCTAAAAAACAATCAAGATGAATTGGTAGATGCTATTTACAATGCAGTACAAGATTCAATAGCTGATATTGATATACCACCAGTTAAACCACCAAAATTAACAGTTGCCAAAAGTAAGAACGAAGAAGTAGCTGTCATTATGTTGGCTGACTGGCAAATGGGTAAAAAAACACCGACTTACAATTCGGAAATATGTCAGCAAAGAATTGCACAATATGCTAAAAAAGTTCAAGAGATAACAGCTATACATAGAAAATCACATAATATCAAAAAAGCTCATATTTGGATATTAGGAGATATTGTTGAAGGTATTGATATATTCCCTGGTCAAGCATGGGTAGTTGATTCTGGTTTGTATAGACAGTTAATGAAAAATGGTTTAGAAACATTAACTAATTTTATTAGAGAAATGTTAGCCACTTTTGATGAAGTAAAAGTAACTTCTGTTATTGGTAACCATGGAAGAATTGGTAGATATGGAACTTTTCATCCTGAAGACAATGCAGATAGAATTTTGTATGAAACTACTAAATTAATGTTTTCTGGAGAGAAAAGATTAGAATGGGTCAATCCTGAAGCCTTTGAAGGTGATAGAGGTTGGTATGCTGTTGATACTATTGGTAAATATTCTTGTCTACTTGTTCACGGTGACCAATTCCGTGGTCAGTTAGGCATTCCATGGTATGGTGTCAAAAAGAAAGTTGTTTCTTGGAAAGCATTAGGTTCACAACCAGATATGCCATTTCCAAATTTTAAGGATTTAGCTTTTGGTCATTGGCATCAGCAATTAACTTGGACAGATGCTGGTATTACTATGAGATGTAGTCCTTCGCCAGAATCTAATAACTACTATGCTGCGGAAAACTTAGGTGCTTTAGGATTACCTGCTCAAAGAATGATGTTTGTTAATCCTAAAAAAGGTATCGTCACAGCAGATTATGAAAATGTTTGGTTAGACTGAAACTGAGAGCTTTTTTCTCTTACCTATAGGGGAAAAGTTTTACAAAAAAACCAATTTTTTTTTAATTTTTTTTCTGTTAAATATATCTGTATGGATTACGAATTGTATAAAAACATAAGTAAACGTATGGTTGCAGTTTTTATAGCACAAGCATTAAGCGTAATCGGTGCAGGAAGTTTAGTGGGGATTGATGTTTATAAATCAGCTATGTTAGCTGGTTTTCTTGGCGTAGCAAATGTGTTAGAAATCTTAGCCAGAAAATACTTAGAAGATGGAAAATTGACTTGGGAAGAAGTTAATCAAGCCTTTAATATTGTGAGCCACAATGACTAATAATAACGGTAACGGAATGACACAAAAGGAAATGTTATTAATGGTTTTAGATGGGCAGGAAAAAATAAACAAAAGGATAGATGAACTTCACGAGAAAGTTAATTCAAAAATATCAAGAGCGGAATTAAGTGGTTGGATTGTAGCTTTAGCTGCATTAAGTGCTTTAATTCAGAATTTAATGTAGGAGAAAATGAAAATAGATTTAAAAAATTTAATGCCAATATTATTATCAGCAATGCTTGGTGCATTTGGTTGGGTATTCAACTCCATAGAAGAAATTAAATCACATCAGAACGCTTGTGATGCTATGGTTATGGAAATGAATAGTGAATTAGATATGTTAGAATCTAACTTTACTGAACTAT
>Ga0181583_10000866_pt1 | contig 22029 bp, 19 predicted proteins | sample 071ome_31_FD_132461 | JGI IMG/M metagenome (GOLD analysis project Ga0181583, IMG submission 132461) | Coastal salt marsh microbial communities from the Groves Creek Marsh, Skidaway Island, Georgia - 071405CT metaG (megahit assembly) | ecosystem: Environmental > Aquatic > Marine > Intertidal... | reverse complement strand
GCGGGATTAGAGTCTGCTTTACCCCAAAAGCAGCCCTTTCCACAACCAAACCCGGAATGTCTGCTTTGGGTCGGAAGCTGAACATAAGGAAATAAGCCGCCAGTGACACATTTTTACCCCAAAATCGGCTTTCTCGAAAGGTTCAGCTATGGGTCGTTAACAGAACTTTAGGAATATAAAAGTTATGGAAAGGAGATTAGTTATTCAGACGTTACCGGGAGAATCTCTTGAGCTTTCTGGAAAGTAAACTCTTTGACACTTGTGATTCAGGAGAACTGCGTTCTCCCTGCTGGCTGTGTGTAAGCTCTGGGCTGGGGTTTCCAGGAATTAATTAGGATCTAGCTAGGTTTCTGGAAATTAAACTCTTAAGCATTTGTGATTCAGTAGAACTCCGTTCTCCCTACCGGCTGTGTGTAAGCTCTCGGCTGGAGTTTTCCAGTGCTTTCTTTCTCTTGTAAGTGTTTTTTAAAGGATAAATGGTGCCCGGGGCCGGAATCGAACCGGCACGGTGTTTCCACCGAGGGATTTTCATACTCACTACAGTTTTCACTGCTGAATTCACTCACTGAATCCATTTGTGGTCTGGACTTTCTCTTTACCCTATTTCAGCCTAGACTGAAACGTAGGCAGGAGCCGTCAAGTCTCTACACTTTCATGTTTTTTTTCAGGCACTCAAGGAAGGAGTGAGAAAGAATGAAACTTCACAAATACACGGAAGAACAACTCAGAGAAGCTGTAAAACTTTCAACTTCAATGCGCCAAGTTCTTCTGATGCTGGAAGTAGCACCTTATGGTGGCAATTATGATGTGCTCAGAAAAGCAATTCGTTACTTTAATCTGGACATATCGCATTTTACTGGCCAAGCATGGAATAAAGGCAAGATACTCCCACCTAAATATTCACTTGAGAGTTATCTGACAAATGAAGTGCCGATTCAGTCATTTAAATTGAAAAATCGGTTACTTCAAGCCGGTTTTTTTGAACATCAATGTTCACGATGCAAAAAAACAACCTGGCAAAGCCAGAGTATCCCCCTGGAGCTTGATCATATAAATGGGAACAACAAAGACAATCGGTTAACAAACCTGCGTCTACTTTGCCCCAATTGCCACGCCTTGACTCCTACTTTTCGTAACAAGAAAAGAAAACAGGCTTAGCTCGGGATTGCCACCAACCACAAATACTAGTGTTGCTGAGGTTTCCCCGAATTTGACTCCATTCACACTGAGCGTTTCCAACTCAGGTGCTCAATTTTTAAGTCCCTTGCGTCTACCAATTTCGCCACCCGGGCATGGGAGGTGAACAATGAAGCTCTCACTTCATTACGCGGGCGTAAGTATAGGGGATTTGCTGTGTGACTGCACCATTACAGGCACATGGGAACATGAAGTTTCGAAGACAGGCGTCAAGCCTAATCGTTTCAGTTCAATCCGCCCTTTATCCTTTATCTTTTATTCTTTATCGATTCACTGAACCAGAAAAGACATTCAAAATCACAGGCAGCACGAAAACGCTGAAAGGTAATAAAGTAGGAAAAAATGGAGGCCGGAGTCGGAATCGAACCGGCGTACACGGAGTTGCAGTCCGCTGCATAACCACTCTGCCATCCGGCCATCAGGATTTGTAACAATCTGGAGCGGGAAACGAGATTCGAACTCGCGACCCCGACCTTGGCAAGGTCGTGCTCTACCAACTGAGCTATTCCCGCGTTATGCGTTCCAGCGTACCAGATCGTCTCTTTGCTCAGAACATCCTGAGCCAATTTATTGGCTCTTGCCGTTCCAGCCAGAAGTTCCTTGTTATACCAACGTATAGGGGCGCTTTGGCCTTTCACAAAGTCCTGAACCGGGGGTCCAGGGTCCTTGTCTTTGAAGTCCGAATCACGGGGTGAACCGGGGCTTTCAAAGAGGTGGCTATTCTAGCCAGACTGGGCTTCAAGTCAAGAGGAATCAGGCATTTAGATGGGATTGTTGTGGGGATTTTCGAGGGTGGGTTGTTCGGGGCTAAAGCTCCTTCCTACAGGAAATGGACAAGGTATGGGAAGCGGTGTAGTCCGGAAATTGCGGAGCAATCTCCTGCAATCCTGGATTATGGTGAGTGATCGTGCCGGAGATGGCCCTTTGGGCCATTTCCGACCTACAGGGGTGTGTGTTCAGGCGCAAAGGTGCCCGGGATCATTGAATATTACTTGAGTTCGCCGCCCAGAACTGACCAGGCGCTTCGGAGGTACTGGATCATGGACCAGAGGGTCAGGATCGCGGCGACATAGATGAGGAAAAAACCCAGGCCCCAGAACCACACGGAGCCTTCCGGATCGCTGGCCAGCAGCACGATAATGGCAATCATCTGGAAGGTGGTCTTCACCTTCCCTATCCAACCCACGGCCACCAGGTTGCGCTTGTTCTGTTCCGCCATCCATTCCCGCAACGCGGAAATCAGCACTTCCCGGGCCACCATGATGGCGGCCGGAATCACGAACCAGGGGCTGGCGAAATTGGCGGCCAGCATGACCAGGGCCACGGTGACCAGGATCTTGTCGGCCACCGGGTCAAGAAAGGCGCCAAAGGGGGTGCACTGGTCCAGTTTGCGGGCCAGGTAGCCGTCGAGCCAGTCGGTGATGCAGGCCAGGATGAAAATCAGGGAGGACACCAGGTAATGCCCGGTGAAATCGGAATAATAGACGCCAATAAAGACCGGAATGGCCAGAATGCGCAGGAAGGTCATGAAATTGGCTAGATTCATGAGAGTGCATTGTACCGGAGATACGCGGGAACAGGCAGAAATTCTTTATAGATAAGTCGCTTAGCCCACCTTATTCAGGAGGCGTGAATGTACTCGTAAATATCCCGCGCCAGGGCCTTGCTGATGCCGTTGACCTTTTGCAACTCCTGTATGCTGGCACGGCGGATTTCCTGTTGGCCGCCGAAATAGTGAATCAGGTCCCGACGTTTGGCCGGCCCGATGCCCGGAATCTCGTCCAGGAAGGACGTAGTGCGCTTCTTGCCGCGGCGCTGGCGGTGGGCGGTGATGGCAAAGCGGTGAGATTCATCACGAATATGCTGCAGCAGGTGCAGTCCCGGGGATTCCGGTGGCAACACGACTTCCTTGTGGGAGCCGCCCAGGATAAGGGTCTCCTGCCCTGCCCGCCGGCTGATGCCCTTGGCAATTCCCAGCAGGCGAATGCCCTTCACTTCCAGTGCGTCAAGCACCTGTTCGGCCTGGCTCAGCTGGCCCAGGCCGCCGTCGATGACCAGGATATCCGGCATTTTTGCCTCACCTTTCTTGAGCCGGGTATAGCGACGCTTCAGGGCCTGTTCCATGGCGGCATAATCATCACCCGGGGTGATGTTCTCGATATTGAAACGGCGGTAATCGGATTTCAGGGGGCCGTGCTGGTCAAATACCACGCAGGAGGCCACGGTGGCCTCGCCGGAGCTGTGGCTGATATCAAAACACTCCAGTCGCTGTGGCGGGGTTTCCAGTTTCAGGGCCTCCTGCAAGGCCTTGATGCGTTGCTGCATGCTGCGCTTGCTGTTGAGTTTGCTCATCAGGCCGTGTCCGGCATTGACGCCGGCCAGGTCCAGCCACTGCAAACGGTGCCCCCTGACCTGGTGCTTGATGGCAACATTGCGCTCGGCCAGGTATGTCAGGGCGCCGGCCAGCTCTTCCTTGTCCCGGGGTTCATAGTTGCACAGGATCTCCCTGGGGATACTCTGGCGGTGGGCATCACTCAGGTAATACTGGGCAATAAAGGCCCGCAGGATATCGGCAGGCTCTTTTTCCAGGACAAAGCGTGGGTAGTAATTCTTGTTGCCGATCACCCTGCCCCCGCGCACGAAGATGACATGAATACACACGGCGCCGGCATCCTGGGCCATGGCAATGACGTCCACGTCACCTTTTTCGCCGGACACGTACTGGCTTTCCTGGATGATACGCAGGTCCTTGATCTGGTCGCGCACACGGGAGGCTTCCTCGAACTCCAGGGCTTCGGAGAGCTGCGCCATGCGCGCTGTCAGCTCATCGCGAATCTGGTCATTCTTGCCTTCCAGGAACATCATCGAATGACGCACGTCCTCGGCATACTCTTCCGGCGTCGTCAGGTTGACGCAGGGACCGGAGCAACGCTTGATCTGGTATTGCAGGCACGGTCGCGTGCGATTGCGAAAGTAGGAATCCTCGCACTGGCGCACGTGAAAAATTTTCTGCAGCAGACCCAGGCTTTCACGGACCGCCCCGGCACTGGGAAAAGGCCCGAAGTAACGTCCCTTTTTCTTCTTCGCCCCACGATGAAAAGCCAGGCGGGGAAACTCATCCTGGGAAGACAGATAGATATAGGGATAGGACTTGTCGTCACGCAGCAGGATGTTATACGGCGGGCGCTTGTCCTTGATCAGGTTCTGCTCCAGCAGCAGCGCTTCGGTCTCACTGCTGGTAATGGTGATCTCGATATCCTGGATCCGGTTGACCAGCGCAATGGTCTTGTTGTCCAGCCCCGATCCGCGAAAATAACTACCCAGCCGCTTTTTCAGGTTCTTCGCCTTGCCCACGTACAACACTTCCCCCTCCTCATCCAGCATGCGGTAGACACCGGGGCGGGAGGAGGTGTTTTTCAGGAAATTTTTGTGGTCGAAGGTTGAGGGGGCTGGATTGGTCATGCTTTATGATAATCGATAAAACGATAAAGGGATAAAGCGATAAAGGGAAATCGGTTCACCTGTCAGGGAGAGTCTGTTTTATTGAGCGCTAACTGAGAGCTAGTGATTTATATAAATTTCCAGCCATAGCTGAACACGCCCTTTATCGCTTTATCGTTTTATCCCTTTATCGGCATTTATTAAATAATCCTCACCTCCGGCGTCAGGTGAATCCCGAACTTGTCATGCACCGACCGCTGAATCCGCTCCGACAAATCCACAAGTTCCGCGCCAGTGGCCGTGCCGTGGTTGACGAGGACCAGGGCATGATCCTGGTGGACGCCGACATCGCCTTCGCGGTGGCCTTTCCAGCCGGCCTGTTCGATGAGCCAGGCGGCGGCGACTTTGACCTTGTCGCCGTCGCGGTAGCCGACGATGTCGGGAAAGGCGGTTTGGAGGTTTTCAAATTCCGCCAGGGGGACAATGGGGTTCCAGAAAAAGCTGCCGGCATTACCGAGGATGTTGTGGCTGGGCAGTTTGCTGCTGCGGATGTCGCAGACGGTTCTGGCGACCAGTTCAGGGGTGATGTCCTGTTCCGGGACATCCGCCAGGGCTTTAGCCAGTGAACCGTACGAGGTATTGACCTGCCCTGTCTTGTTCAGGGAAAAGGTGACGCAATAGATAATGTAGCGATCCTTGAGCTCGCCCTTGAAGACCGAGTGGCGGTAACCGAAATGACAGTCTTCATTGGTGAAGGTTTGCAGTTTGCCGGTCTCCACATCCAGGGCTTCCAGGGATACCAGGGTGTCGCAAAGCTCCACGCCGTAGGCGCCGATATTCTGTACCGGGGCGGCGCCGACTGAACCAGGAATCAGGGACAGGTTTTCCAGGCCATAGTACTGGTGCTCCAGGCACCACTGCACAAACTCGTGCCAGTTCTCGCCGCAGTAGGCCTTGACCAGCCAGTGCTCCTCATCTTGGCCGACCAGTTCCCGGCCACGAATATTCATTTCGATCACCAAGCCGGGATAATTCTCCCTGAAGAGCAGGTTGCTACCCTGCCCGATCAGCATGAACGGCAGGCTCTTGCGGCGGGCAAAATCCAGCGCTGCCTGCAGGCAGTCCAGGTTGTTGGCATTGACGAAATACCTGGCGTGGGCAGAGACGTGAAAGGTGTTGAAGTTTTTCAGGTTGAAATTTTCGAGTACTTCCATAATAAGGGATCGGGTTCAGGAGAGTTGGTGTTTGGCGGCCAGTGTGCGCACAAGATTGGTGGCGGCTTCTTCAACCAGGTCGAGTACCAGTTCAAAGCCGTCGGCACCGGAATAATAGGGATCAGGGACTTCCTCCACGTTACTGGTGCCGTGATGCAGAAACAGGGAGACCCTGTCCTGGTATTCAGGGTCGCTCATGGCCAGCAGGTCATGCAGGTTTTCCCGGTCCATGGCGAAGACATAATCGAAGTCTACCATGTCCCGGGGTGTGACCTGGCGGGCACGCAGGTCACGCATGTCGTAATCACGATTCAGAGCGGCCTGTGTTGCCCGCTTGTCCGGGGGATGGCCCACGTGCCAGGAACCGGTACCGGCAGAATCCACTTCGACAAGGTGGTCTATTCCCTCGGCGATGAGCTTGTGGCGAAAGACCACTTCAGCCGTAGGCGAGCGGCAGATATTGCCCAGGCAGACCATCAGGACACGGACTTTTTTCTCAGCCATGATCCTGCTCCGAGGCCTGCTTCAAAAGTACCCTGACAGCATCCAGGTCTTCCTGGGTATCCACGCCCGCCGGAATACTGGCACAGGCTTTGGCAACGTGGATGCGCACCTGGTTGGAAAGTGCACGCAACTGTTCAAGTTGCTCACTGCGCTCCAGGTCACTTTGCGGCCAGTTGACGAAGTCATGGAGAAAACCGACCCGGTAGGCATAAATGCCGATATGGCGTTTGTAGCCGGATAACGGGCCATCCGTGTTGCCACGGGGAAAAGGAATCGGTGCACGGGAAAAATACAGGGCATAACCGTCATTGTCGGTCACGACCTTGACGATATTCGGGTTCATGATTTCTTCACGGGTATCCAGTTCTTCAAAGAGCGTGCAGATCGAGGCATCCGGATGTTGCTGCAGGTCGCTGGCCACCTGGTTGATCACTTCGGGAGGGATCAGGGGCTCATCTCCCTGCACGTTCACGATAATGGCATCATCGGCCAGTCCGAGCGTGCGGGCCACTTCTTCAATACGGTCTGTGCCTGACTGGTGGGTCGCTGCCGTCATCATGACGGCAATGCCCTGCCCTTCGCAGCTTTCCCGAATACGCTCATCATCGGTCGCCACGGTCACGGCGCTGGCCTGGCTGCTGCCGGCCCTGTCCACCACGTGATGGAGCATGGGTTTGCCGGCAATGTCCAGGAGGGGTTTGCCCGGCAGACGTGAGGACTGGTAACGGGCCGGAATAACGATCGTAAAGCTCACTGTTTTTTCCTGTTGGCCTTCTCTTCAGGAGTCAGTGCACGCGCCTGGTCTTCCAGCATGACCGGAATACCGTCACGTACCGGATAGGCCAGGCTGTCGGGATAACAGATCAGCTCCTGATCCTGCTGGTTGAATACCAACTCTCCTTTACACAGGGGGCAGGCAAGAATGGTGAGCAGTTTTTTATCCATGATCGGTATCCGGTATGAATTTATGACGTTCTTTGTGGGTTTGTGTTCTCAGCGGTTTGCAATTCCTGCTGGATGCGCTGCATGAAGCTCTCCGGCAGTACGGCGGTGACCTTCAGGTACCAGTGGGCATCGGTGCAGATTTCCTGGCACTTGACCGCATCTTTTTCCGTCATCACCACATCAAGGTCATCGTCAAAGGAAATATCTTCCCTGTTGAAAAAATGATGATCCCTGTAGATATGGGTAATGATATCAAAGCCGCATCCGCAAAGAGAGTTGAAGTAGCGCTCGGGATTGCCGATGCCGGCCACGGCATGGACTTTTTTGGCGGTGAGTGTGCTGAGAAAGGCGTCGTGCACAGACAAGGCCTTGTTATCGGCCAGGTGCACCAGGTCAGTCGCCTCCAGGTCCATGCGCAGGCTGCCCTGGGGTAAGTCCAGGTCGCTGTGGCCGTTGCATACCACGATATCCACGCTGTCCAGGCGCTGCGGCTTTTCCCGCAGCGGTCCTGCGGGTAACAGCATGCCGTTACCAAAGCCACGCTGCCCGTCAACCACCGCGATTTCCATGGTGCGGTTCAGGCGGTAATGCTGCATGCCATCATCGCTGATGATGATGTTGCAATCGTAATTGGCTTCAAGATACTGCACCGCAGCCACGCGATCGGGATCGATAATGACCGGGCAGCGGCTATTGCGGGCAATCATCAGGGGCTCCTCCCCGGCTTCCCTGAAATTACTTTGCGGTGTCACGGCAAAAGGCGTGGTGTCGGGTTTTGCCCCGTAGCCCCGGCTCACGATACCCGGCCGGTAACCCAGTGCCTGCAACTGGTTGGCCAGGTAAATCACCAGGGGCGTTTTACCCGTCCCCCCTGCCGTGATATTGCCGACAACGATGAGCGGATAGCGACTAGTATAGGCCCTTGAGGTGTTGCGATAGCGTGCACGGCGAAAGGAGGACACCAGGCCAAACAGGCCGCTAAGTGGTCGCAGGTAACGCGTCCAGCCCTTGTCCTTGTACCAGGCATCGGCCAGCTTGTTCATGCACAGGGTTCCATGGTCACCGGGTTACGTGGAAAACTGCAACTGGTGCAGTTGCTGGTAATGGCCCCCTGCTGCCAGCAATTCTTCATGGCTGCCGCTTTCCACGATCCTGCCCTTGTCCATTACCAGGATGCGGTTGGCCGACTCAATGGTGGACAGGCGGTGGGCAATCACGAAGGTGGTTCTGCCGGCCATCAGGTGTTCCAGTGCCGACTGGATGGCCTTTTCCGATTCTGAATCCAGTGCCGAGGTGGCCTCATCCAGAATCAGGATCGGCGCATTTTTCAACAGGGCCCGGGCAATGGCCAGGCGCTGGCGCTGGCCGCCGGACAGCAGGAAACCGTCGTCACCGATGAGAGTATCCAGGCCATTATCCAGTTGCTCAACAAATTCCAGGGCATTGGCACTGGTCAGGGCCTGGCGGATTTCCTCGTCACTGGCACCCTGCAGATCACCATAGGCGATATTTTCCCGCACAGTGCCGTTGAACAGGACAACCTGCTGGCTGACTAGGGCAATCTGCTTGCGCAGGCTTTGCAGGGACAACTCAACAACAGGCACATCGTCAATCAGGATGTCGCCGGCCGTGTGCTGGTAGAAACGGGGAATCAGGTTGACCAGGGTACTTTTCCCCGCACCGGACTTGCCGACGATGGCGACAGATTCTCCCGGTTCACAGGAAAAACTGATATGACTGAGCACCGGTGTTGAGTTTTCACCCTTGTTGTTGTCATAGGAAAAACAGACATCCCTGAACACCACATTGCCTTTAACATTGTCCAGCGTACGTGTGCCATTGTCCCGTTCCTGGTCTTCATCCAGCAGGGTGAAAATGGAGTGTGCTGCAGCAAGTCCTTTTTGCACTACCCCGTTGATCTTGGACAACTGGCGAATGGGTTTGAGCATGGAGCCGGCTGCGGTGACATAGGCAACAAAAACCCCAGGTGACATGCTTGCCAGGAATTCCGGTGACATGGCCAGCCATAACAGCAGCGATAACGCCGAGGCCACCACCACCTGGACAACCGGAGTACTGATGGCCTGGACCAGCGCCAGCTTCAGGTTCTGTTTCAGGTTACGTTCGCTGCTTTCATCGAACTTGTCCTGCACCTGTTTTTCAGCCCCGAAAGTCTTGATCACTTTCATGCCCTTGAGGGTTTCAGAAAGTATGTGGGTGACATCCCCCATTGAAATCTGGATACGGTTGCTGTGCTTGCGAAACTTGCGCGAGGCATACAACACCACGAGAGAGATCACCGGCGTGACAGCCACAAACAACAGGGTCAGCTTCCAGTTCAGGTACAACAGGAAGCAGAACAGGCCTACCAGGAACAGCCCTTCTCGCAGGATGACCGTCAGCGCATCACTGACAGCCGCACTGACCTGGGTGACATTGAACGTCACCGTGGATACCAGGTGGCCAGACGTATTGCGGTCATAGTAGGCACTGGGCAAACCGATAAAGCGGCCCAGCAACTGGCTGCGTAAACGATGGACAACGTGGTTGGCAATATAGGCCAGGTAATAGGAACCCAGGAATCCACCCAGGCCACGAAACAGCACGATAAGGATCAGGGTCAGTGGAATGCCTATGCGCTGCTCAGGGGTGACCTGTACACCGGTGCCGATGGTGTCTACCAGTTCCTGCAGCAGGTCAAAAAACTTGATGCTCGAGGTTGAGTAGATAATGAAGCCCAGTACACCAAGCATGAAATAGGCACGCAGCGGTTTGACATAACCGAGCAGGCGTTTGTACAACGCGAGACTGTTTTCATGCTTCGGTGGCACCGTGCCCGGCAAGGGCGCGGCTGAACTGGTATCCTGTGCATCCATCGCGGTTAAGGTTCCGAGCCCGGTTCGCGGGTGGCAATATTGAGACTGGTAAAGCCAAGCTGGGCCACGGCGTCCATGACAGTCACGACGGACTGGTGTGTGGCATTGGCATCGGCGGTGATAACCAGTGGAATGGAGGTATCGCCCCCGGAGACTTCTGCCACGGTGCGCATCAGGGTTTCCATTTCCGTATTGATGAGTTGTCGGCCGTTGACCGAGTAGGTACCGGTCTGGGCAACCAGGATTTCAATTTCCTCGGGCTGGGCCTCGGTTAATTGGCCGGTAGCTTCCGGCAGGTTGATCAGCAGGTTGGTATTGCGGGAAAAAGTCGTCGTGACCATGAAAAAGATCAGCAGCAGGAAAACCACGTCGATAAGTGGTGTCATGTTGACGCTGACTTCTTCTTTGAGGCTGCGCTGGAATTTCATCGTGGTCTGCTCTTTATTGGCCCATTTTTCCCGTTGGTCATTCCCGTCAGTCTTCCCTGATTTCCACATCACGGGATGAATGCAGTGCATCCACCAGCTTGATGGATTCGCGCTCAAGGTCGATGACCAGGCTTTCAACACGGCGCAGGAACATCCGGTAAAACATCAGGGCCGGAATGCCGACACAAAGACCTGCAGCCGTGGTAATCAGTGCTTCTGAAATACCACCGGCCAGGGCATTGGCATTACCTGTACCTTCCGCCATGATTTCACTGAATACGCGGATCATGCCCAGCACCGTACCCAGTAATCCCAATAGTGGCGTGATGGCGGCAATTGTGCCCAGCGTGCTCAGGTAGCGTTCCAGGTCATGGACCACGTGGCTGGCCGCCTGTTCTATGCTCTCGGTCATGATGCTGTGCCCAGCCTTGGAATTGACCAGTCCGGCAGCCAGGATCTGGCCCAGTGGTGATGACACGCGCAGGTCACGTAACTGGGCAGCATCGAGCTGGTTATGCTTGATTTTGCCCCAGACCTCGGCGAGAACATTGCGGGGGCCAATACGGGCGGGATTCAGGGTCCAGAAGCGTTCGATGACGATGGCAATGGCAATGATGGAACAGAGGATGATTGGCAACATGAGCCAACCGCCTGCCTGGACAATTTCAAACACAGTGCAATCCTTCAGAAGGTGAAAACAGGCGATATTACAACGCCTTACAAGGTCGCCACTTTACCATAATCCAGGGCCCTGCCATAACAGCTAAATACCCTGAAAAGTGACCTGGTTGGAGGTTTAGCGTTTTGCAAACCAGAACCGGGGATGGGTGTCACGATAATGGCTGACTTCAGTGATGCCCTTGCCGGCCGAGACATGGAAATGCACGGCACCGGCACCGGCGGTGTTATGTACCATGCTGCCCTCAAGCTGGTAGCGGTTCAGCACCTGCTGGCGCGGATGTCCGAAGCGGTTCAGGTAGCCGGTGGTAAACACCACGTGGTCCGGACTGACCTGGCGCACAAAGGGCGGAGTCGACGAGGTCGTACTGCCATGATGGGGCGCGACCAGGATATCCGCTGCCAGCTGCTGGCGGTACTGGCGCACCAGGGCCAGTTCCGTGTCACCTTCGATATCGCCAGGTAACAACAGGGAAAAACTTCCCGTCGAGACTTTCAATACACAGGACGCGTTATTGCCGTCTGCATAAAACGTGTTCGGAGACATCACGGTAAACTGCACCTGGTTCCAGTGCCAGCCCTGCCCTGACCGGCAGGCACGCATTGGCAGCAAAGAATGCAGTATCTCGCCACTGAAATATGTGGCATGTGGAAAACTGGCCTGAAGGCTTGCCAGCCCGCCTGCATGATCATTGTCGCCATGGCTTACCATGATGATGTCAGGACTACCAAAATTCTGTTGCTTCAGAAACGGGGTCACAATGGATGACCCGGCGTTGAACTCAGGGCTGTAGGCAGGTCCGGTGTCATACACCACCAGGTGACTGCGGGTCCTGATCACCACGGACAAACCCTGTCCGGCATCCAGTACATCCACGGTGAACTCCCCTTCGGGCAAGGCCGTCGGCTGGTAGTGATAGGCCCCGAGCAGCACCAGGCATAGTGCACTCCAGGCAAGCCAGTGCCGGTACCGGGCGATTATGGCGAGCGTGATCACGGTCAGCAGCAACCACCACCAGGGAAGCGCGGGAAACGAGACCAGGGCAAAACCGGTATGATCGGAAAGCCATTGCAGTGCCTGTTGGAAATGAAGCAGCAGCCAGTCGGGCAGGAATATCACGTGGCTGCCCCATGCGGGCACAAGCAGGCAAAGGGCCAGGCTAACAAGACACAGGGGAACAACACACAAGCCGATAAAAGGAATGGCAAGCAGGTTCACCAGCGGTGCCAGCACACTGAACTGTCCAAACAGGACCAGCATCAGGGGCATCAAGCCCAGAAACAGGATGCCCTGGGTTTTCAGTGAAAGGGTAATTCGCTGACCCAGCCCCTGTGTTTCTTCCTGCGGAATTCGAATACAGCCCAACAACAGGGCAACTGCTGCAAATGACAGCCAGAACCCGGTACTGCGAATCGCCATGGGATCCAGCAACAAGACCATCAACAAGGCCAGGCACAGATTATTCAGCGGCCGGGTTTGCCGGATCAGGATATGCCCGCTCATCAGGCAGGCCGCCATGACCAGCGCCCGTTGTACGGGCAAACTGAAGCCGGCTATACCGGCATAAACCACCCCGGCAACAAGCGCCAGTGCTGCTGCAAGACGGGGTGCCGGTAATCCCTGTTGTCGCCATCTGATTAAACGGCTTGTGCGCAATGCCACCTGGTAAACCAGCCAGCACACCAGGCCCAGGTGCAAACCGGAAATTACCATCAGGTGATTGGTCCCGGTGCGTGACAGCAACAACCACTGGTCATCATCCAGGTTATCCCTGACACCGATGCTTAATGCCGCCATGAAAGCGCGGGCCTGTAATGGCAATCGTTCCAGCTGGTCATGGAAGCGGTACCGGAACCTGTCCATGGTAGCGGATACCGACCACTGGTAATCATCATGGATTGTCGCTGCCTGCACATAACCTGTTGCACTGATGCCCTGTGCAAACAACCAGCGCTCATAATCGTAGGTACCGGGATTGGCAAAGCCATGGGGACGTTTCATCCGGACAACAAGACTGGCCCGTTGACCGGGCAGGTACTGGTTTGCCGAATAGTCACTCAGCAGCAATGAAATGTTTGCTGTTTGACCTGGTGAATGGCATTCTCCTTCTCCTTCGACAAGGCAGACAGTTTCGGCCTGGAACCTGAACCGGGTAAAAGCGTCCTGTATGCCAGGCAAACCTTTGACGTACCCGGTCACGTGCAAGGGTTGTTGTTCCAGGTGCCGGGGAAGTAGCTTCTGTTCATGTGCCTGGGCAATCAGCAACAGCCAGAAGATTCCCAGGCAAAATGCGGCAGCCAGGAACAGGCAGCGCCACCAGTGCACACACAGCAAGGGTAAAAATAACAGGAGGTAAAAACGGGGATCAGGCAGGTAAGGAATATAGCTGGCAACAAAGACGCCGCCACTGAACGATACTATCCATGCACGCATAACCGCCCTGCCCGCTTCTCATAACGTTCAGGGTAGTCCAGGATGATGGTTTTTGCTGGAAAAATGTGGCGGCTTATTCGTAACGCAGCACTTCAGCCGGGTCGGTGCGCGCGGCGGCGCTGGCCGGCAACAAGGTGGCCAGTATGGTCAATGACAGGGCGATAATACTGACCACAATCAGGTCATTGGCCTGCAACTGGGATGGCAGGTAATTGACCGGGTAGATGTCCGCGCTGAGGAACTGCATGTCCAGTGCCGATTCAAGCCAGCTGACGATGTCGCTGACTGTCAGCGAAAAAATGATGCCCAGGACCAGGCCGATGCCGGTACCCATCAGGCCAATACCCAGTCCTTGCACCAGGAAGATATTGCGGATACTGCCCAGTGAGGTGCCCATGGTTCGCAGGATGGCGATGTCGCCGCGTTTTTCCTTGACCACCATGACCAGGCTGACCACCACGTTGAAGGCAGCCACAGCCACCAGCAGTGACAAAAGGAAACCGACGAGGGATTTTGACAGGCGGATATTTTCGTAGATATTGCCGTAATCCCAGGTCCAGTTGGATAGCATGAAGTCATCGCTGATGTTCTGCCGAATGTCGTCACTGATGGCATTGACATCAAACAGGTCATCAACCTGGATGCGCAGGCCATGAATGGCATCACCCAGCCGGTACACTCGCTGTACATCACTGACATGGGCAACAGCCAGTCCGGCATCCAGTTGTGAGCCGACCTGGAATATGCCGCTGACGGTAAACTGTTTCTTGCGTGTGAATTCTCCCAGGGGAGTGATGGGCACCACGGTAGACACCAGGGTGACCCTGTCACCGGGCTGGACATTCAGGGTCGCGGCCAGCTCGGCACCGATGAGCATGTTGTAACTGCGATCATCCAGACCGTTAAATGATCCTTCGGTAATGAATTCCTCGATGATGGAGATATCCTGCTCGGCTACCGGATCAACTCCACTGAGCACGATGCCCTTGCTGGTACCGTTGGCGACCAGCATGCCCTCCACCTGCAGGAACGGCGATGTGCCGGTGATATGGTCAGTGCCTTCCAGGGCTGCTGCCATCACGGACCAGTCGTCGCTGGTTAGTAGCGCATCGCTGCGGCCACTGTACATTGTGATATGCGGCACCATGGCCAGGATGCGGTTTTGCAGTTCGCGGTCAAAGCCGTTGATGACTGACAAGACCGTGATCAGGATTGCCACACCCAGGCTCAAGCCCAGGATCGACAGCAGTGAAATAAAACCGATGAGCTGGTTGCGGGAACGGATGGAGGCGTAGCGTTTGCCGATATACAGGGCCAGTGGACTTTTCATCGTGCTCCACCCATTGGCTCAGCTCTCATCCTGTGCTTTCAGTACACCGCCATCGAGCTGGTAGGCCTTGTCCATCTGGCCGGCAAAGGCGCGGTCATGGGTGACCACGATGAAGCTGGTCGTGATTTCTTCCTGTAAACTGTGCATCAGGGCATGAATACCTGCCGCCGTCTGGCCATCGAGATTGCCCGTGGGTTCATCCATCAGGACACAGGCCGGGTTGTTGACCAGGGCGCGGGCAATGGCCACGCGCTGGCGCTCGCCGCCAGACAGGGCTGAAGGCTTGTGCGTCAAGCGGTCCTGCAGCCCCACTTTGGCCAGTATCGCGGACGCTCTTTCCATGCATTCTTCATAGGGGCGCCTGCCAATGATCAGCGGCATGGCGGCATTTTCCTGGGCGGTAAACTCGCCCAGCAAATGATGGAACTGGTAGACAAAGCCCAGGGTCTGGTTACGCAGCAGGTCCAGTTGGCTGCCGCCGAGTACGGACAGATCCTGGCCCAGGATACTGACGTGACCGCTTGTCGGCCTGTCGATGCCACCGAGCAGGTTCAGCAAGGTGGTTTTACCCGAGCCTGAGGTACCGGTAATGGCAATTGTCTGTCCAGCCGGAACTTGCAGGTTCACACCCTTGAGAACTTCCACGGTGTTGCCCCCTTCCCGGTAGGTGCGAGCCAGGTCAACACATTCCAGGACCACGTTATTCATAACGCAGTACCTCCGCCGGCATGACCTGCGAAGCTTTCAGTGCCGGGTAAAGCGTAGCGAAAAAACTGATCAACAGGGCAGCAGTACAGGTCACCCAGACATCGGAAACCTGCAGTACCGAGGGCAATACAGTGATCACGTATAAATCAGCCGAGGCCAGCAGGCTTTCCAGGCTGCCGGACAACAGGGAAAAGTTTGTGGCGATCAGGATGCCCAGGGCCGCGCCAATCAACGTGCCGATAATGCCGACCAGTGTCCCCTGGATCACGAAAATACCCATAATGGTCTTTTCACTGGCCCCCATGGTTCGCAGGATGGCAATGTCGGCTTTCTTTTCCGAGACCACCATTACCAGGGTGGAAATAATATTGAAGGCACCAATGGCCACGATCATCATCAGCATGAACCAGGTCATCAGTTTTTCCATTTTCAGGGCATTGAACAGGCTCGCTTCCGTCACGCTCCAGTCGCGTCCCTGGAAAGTCGTTCCCGGAAAGCGGGACTCCAGCATGGCAACACTGTCGCTGACGATGGCACCGGCATTGTCGATATCATCCACACGCAATCGCAACTGGACCGCTTCGGCCACATCATCAATATTGAGCAGCTCCCTGCTGTCCTGGATATGGATCAGCGCCAGTTCCGAACCAATCGTGAACTGGGGATCAAAGACACCTGCCACGGTAAAACGATGCATGTTCAGGTCCAGGCTGTTATTGGCATTGACGGCTGGCACGATCAGGTTCACCGCATCCCCCAGATTCAGGCGCAGGTTGCCCGCCAGTACACGCCCAAGAATGATGGCATTTGTGCCGGGGACCAGATTGTCCAGGCTGCCCTGGACCATGTTTTCGGCAATCCCGGAGACCGTGCTTTCTTCCCGTGGACTGATGGCCTTGATTTCAGTGACCTGGTGATAGCCTCGCTGGCTGAGCATGGCTTCCATACCGATGTACGGTGCAACACCCAGGACATCAGGCCTGGCTTCCAGGGTGGCCAGAGCCATTTCCCAGTCGGTAAAGCTGCCCTGCACGCTGATATCACCATGGGGCACCGTGATGAGGGTGCGTTCACGCATGATTCCCTGGGACCCGTTGAAGACGGAAAGAGTCACGATGATAGCCAGTACGCCCAGGGTCAGGCCGGCCATGGAGATCAGGGAAGTAAAAGAGATAAAGCGGTTATCTTTGCGCGCCAGGATATAACGCAGGCCGATCAGGAATGGCGTGGACTTCAACATGTTGGCATTAAAGCATACTGGACTGGCAATTGACTTGGCTGGGTGTAATTCCCTGCTGCCAGCCAGTGACAGCAGGGTTACAGGATCACCCTTCTAATCGTGCCCAGGACGCTGGCACGAAACCAGGTGAACCGGGTCCGGTTCAAGCCTCGCTACGCGCACTCATCTCGCTGTCATGACGCTTGATCAGGCGTTGCACAGTCTTGAAACTCACGGGCATCATCGGTGTGCTGACCTCGGCGGAAATAGCCCGCAGTGAATTGCCCTGTTTTTTCATGTCCAGGATTTTCTTCAGGACACGCTGTTCCATCGGGTTTTCAATGAGGCGGCCGTTGGAATGAATCATGTAACCGAAAGGCCTGCTGCCGCCCAGGAAACGTCCTTTCTTGCGCTGGCTCTGTTTCACGGTCTTGATACGTTCCGTGGAACGGCGCCTTTCCAGGCTGTGAAAGATTTTCAGCATGTCCTGGAAACGTGGTGCCAGGTCCGGGTTGGTGACTTCACCGTCCAGTTCCACCACGACAAGTTTGACCTTGCGCTTACGAAACTCCTGGAGGGTGTTCATCATGTCGTCACAGTTACTGAAAATGCGTTCCAGCGTGCAGACAAGGATGATGTCACCGGCTTCCAGCCTGTTCATCAGGGCGGCTGCCTGGGGACGTTTCATGAAATTGACATTCCATTTCTGGTTTTCGTCAAGGTAGCGATCGTTGACCTTCATGCCCTCACCCAGTGCGTAGGTCTGCAGGCGAAGGTCTTCTTTCTCAAGGATGGTTTCAAGTTCCTGGGTGGATTCCAGGCACTCGATCTGCGATGTGCGAGTGTAGCTATAAACCGACATAACGGGGCTCCGGGTCTGCCTGAAACCGTCTATTGATAGACGCTCTGGCCTGTTACTGGTTAATACTGCTCGGTATCTCTTTCAAGAGATTCTTTTTATTGGGTTTTCGTGCTGATACTGAATCTGGAACTGGGTGCCTGAAACAGCGCCGGTTGGGGATGTGTCTCTGTTCGCACGAATATCCAGCCGGGGGAGGGATTTTAATCACTATGGATTTGGCAATGCAAGTATTGACCAAAAAAAACACTGATTTCAGGGATTTATCGTCTTTCAGTGACTTTTTTGATTAAAAAATAATCAAAACCGCACCTGAGACTGCAGGATTATCCACAGCATTAATCCTGCAGCGTCACGCTGCAGGTATTCGGCAAACAAGGTAAGGGTTGCTAGAAGGCGCCAGCCAGTCCCTGGAGCGTGTTGATCATCGGGGTCGGATAGACACCCAGGTAGATGATTGCCAGGGTCATGGCAGCCATGACCACGTGCACACCAACCGGCATAGCGGCAGCTGCGGTGTCATCACCGGTGATATCGGCAGGCTGCAGCATGGTATAGATCAGGCGCAGGTAGTAGTACAGGCCAATGGCACTGCCCACGATCAGCATGGTCAACAGGAACCAGAGCTCGCCTTCCACACCGGTGGTGAAGATATAGAACTTGCCAATGAAACCTGCCGTCAACGGAATACCGGCCAGGGACAGCAGCACGGTGATCAGGACTACGGACAACCAGCTGTTGCGCCAGAACAAACCACGAAAATCCGCCAGGGTATCCAGTTCTTTCTCACTGTTGGAGATAGCACTGATCACGGCGAAACCGGACAGGGACATGACGAAATAGGCCAGCATGTAAAAGCTCATGGCCTCAACGGACAAGGGCCTGGCCACACTGGCAGCGGCGATGACGATCACCAGCAGGTAACCCAGGTGGGCAATGGAGGAATAGGCGAAGATTCGTTTAACGTTTTCCTGCATCACGGCCAGCAGGTTGCCGATAATCATGGAGGCGGCAGCCATCACTGTCAGCACCGCAATCACGGCATTGAATTCCAGGGCATTGGACGCCAGCAGCAGGCGCATGGTGACTGCCAGCATGGCGGCTTTTGAAACAGTGGCCAGGTAGGCAGTAACCGGTACCGGCGCCCCTTCGTACACATCCGGTGTCCAGATATGGAAAGGCACCAGTGACAGTTTGAAGGCTGCACCGGCCACGATCATCAGCACACCGACCACGAAGACCGGGCCCAGTTCACCGGCTGCGTCAAGGGCAGCGGGAATTTCATCAAAGCCCAGGGTGCCGATATAGGCATAGACCAGGGCAATACCAAACAGGGTGATACCGGTAGTCAGAGCTGACATGATCAGGTACTTGATCCCCGCTTCCAGGGGAAACTTGGCCACGGTCGTGGCATGGACCGGGTAGGCAATCATGGCATACATGCTCACACCCAGCATTTCCATGCCCAGCAGCAAGGCAACGAAGTGGTTGCTGCAGGCCAGGACCACGGCACCCAGTGTTGCTGTCATCAGAAGGATGTAAAACTCTTCGTTCTGGATATTGTGTGTCTGGAAATACGGGTAAGCCAGCAAGGCTATGCCGATTGCGCCGACAATAATCAGGTTGGAAAAGAACAGGCTGTACTCATCCATCAGCAACAGTTCTGTCGCCTCAAATGGCAGCACTGGTTGGATAAAGACAAAGGTCAGAAGCGCGGCTGCCAGGCTGAACACGGTCAGGCCGCAGACGATGGCATGGTCGCGTTTGAAGGCGGCAGTGATCATGACAACGACTGAACCAATCGTCAGCATGATGATCTGCATCAAGTCGATTATGAGATTGCTATACATGGTGACTTTGCCGTCTTCCTTATTACCAGAATATTAATTGAAAAACAGTACGCCGAGACTGCGCAGTGTCGGTTCAGACATGTTCAGCATGGACTGCGGGTACATACCCATCCACAACAGGCCGATCATCATCAGGCCAAAACAGAACATCTCTACAAAGGTGAGGTCTTTCACGACCAGGTTATTCTTGTTCTCACCGTGGAATACTTTCTGGATAACGATGAGTGAGTACACTGCAGCCACAACCATGCCGATCGCGGCGGCAGCGGCAGCAGCCACACTGATGCGGAAACTGCCGATCAGGACCAGGAATTCACCGATAAAGTTACCCAGGCCCGGCATACCCACAGCGGCCACGGTAAAGAAGACGGCCATGAAGCCCATCTTCGGCGCCACGCCCCACAGGCCACCCATCTGGTCCATGGCACGGGTATGAATACGATGCTGCAATCCGCCGGCCAGCATGAACAATGCCGCGGCACTGAAACCGTGTGCCAGCATGGTCATGACAGCGCCCTGCACTGCCTGTGCTGTCCAGGCGTAGACGCCCAGCAACACGAAGCCCATGTGACTGACCGAGGTGTAGGCGATCAGGCGTTTCAGGTCATTCTGGCCGAATGCCACCTTGGCGGTGTAAAGGATGCTGATCACACCCAGTGTCATGGCCGTCGGAGCAAAGGCTGAACTGGTTTCGGGAAACAGTGGAATCGTGAAACGGATCAGGCCGTAGGCGCCGGTTTTCAGCAGGATGCCGGCCAGGATCACAGAGCCCGGCGTAGGTGCCTGGGAGTGCGCATCCGGCAACCAGTTATGGAACGGTACCGCAGGCAGCTTGGTGGCAAAGGCAATAAAGAAGCCCAGCATGACCCAGAAGGCAGCCCCTTCAGGAATATTGGTGCCCAGCAGGTCAAAGTAACTGAAGGTAATGTTGGCGGTATCCTGGTAGTGGAAGAACACCAGCATCAGGATCGCCAGCAGCATCAACATGCCGCTTACCTGGGTGAAGATGAAGAACTTCATTGCCGCGTATTCCTTGTTCTCATGCCCCCAGATAGCGATGATGAAATACATCGGGATGAGCATGACTTCCCAGAAGAAGAAGAACAGGAACAGGTCCAGCGCGGTGAACACACCGATGACACCGGCCAGGGTCCACAACAGGTTGAAATAGAAGAAACCGGTACGGTCCTTGATCTCGTTCCAGGCGGAGCCCAGGGACATTAATCCCAGGAAAACCGTCAGGGCAATGAGCAGCAGACCCAGTCCATCGGCACCAAAGATAAAGGACACACCAAAACGTGGAATCCAGTCGGCACTGAACAATACCAGCCATTCACCCGGCTGGCCCAGGTCAGCCTGCTCCAGCGGGTCCAGTCCCAGCATGCCCGGTGCAAACAGCATGAGCATCACCAGGAACAGGTCCAGCAACAGGGTTGCCAGGGCAATATAGCGCGGCAGCTCCGGATTGCTCTTTTCAGCCAGCCAGGCGCCAATGCCGCCGATAAATAATATCGTGATCAACCAGACCAGGATCATAACAACACTCCCAGTGTGACCAGGATCAACAGGCCGTAGGCCACGCTTAACGCATACCAGCGCAACTGGCCGGTCTGGGTTTCACTCATGACGTCGTGACAGAAGCGCACCACGCGTGCTGATCCGTTGTAAAAGAAATCAATAAAGTCCTTGCTGTTGAACTCGGCCAGCCACATGTAGGGCTTGCACACGAAGGTGTCATAAAGCCAGTCCATGCCCCACTGGGTAAACCAGAAACGGTGCAGCTTGGCGCCAATGCCCTGCCCGGCCAGTTTTTCTGTATCCACCTTGCCCTTGATGAAAACCCACCAGGCCAGGGCAAAGCCCAGCATGGGCAACAGGATCATGGCAGCCTGTGCCATGACAGAGGGATGATGTTCTTCCATTTCCGGGAATACCGCGTCAACGGGAATATGCAGGTAACCGGAGAACACGGCACCGATGGCCAGCAAGACCAGCGGTCCCTGCAGGTGCAGGCCCATGACTTCGTGACCGTCATGGGTTTTCTTGCCGTAGAAGACAAGGAAATAGAGCCTGAAACTGTACAGGTAGGTCATCACCGCCCCCAGCATACCCGCCAGGAACAGGATGTAGCCGCCGTCATGGTGCTCCATGGGAGAGGCGAGAATTTCTTCCGTGGACCAGAAACCCGAAAAACCGGGAAAAGCGACCAGGCCCAGCGTGCCGATGAGGAACAGTGCATGGGACCACGGCAGGTCCTTGCGCAGCCCACCCATCTTGAAGATGTCCTGCTCATGATGCATGGCCAGGATGATGGACCCGGCCGTCAGGAATAACAGGGCCTTGAAG
>Ga0181583_10000853_pt1 | contig 22148 bp, 18 predicted proteins | sample 071ome_31_FD_132461 | JGI IMG/M metagenome (GOLD analysis project Ga0181583, IMG submission 132461) | Coastal salt marsh microbial communities from the Groves Creek Marsh, Skidaway Island, Georgia - 071405CT metaG (megahit assembly) | ecosystem: Environmental > Aquatic > Marine > Intertidal... | reverse complement strand
GATGGTTTGACAAAAGATGCCATGATTGCCTCCCCCGGATTCTGTGGAAAAGGGCAAACAGTTCCAGTGGGTGATGGCGGACCGTTGATGAGAATTCGAGAAGCACTGGTTGGTTGAACAATGATTCCAACTGATGCACTCGATAGGCTGATGGAAAAGGCTGATGTTATTTCACAAGCATGTCGCCAATCGGATGTTGAGCAGTGGGATATTGTCGGAATTCAAGGCTACAATGAAGAAGTTGAAATTGAAGCTGGAAAAATCAGTCTTGCTGGCGGTGGAGGAGAAGGCGGCTTTGGCATTCGAGTCGTCGAGGATGGACGCTTTGGATTTGCTCATGTCGTTGATGTTAGTAATGTGAATGCTGCGATCGAACTTGCACAAAAAATCGCAAAAATCTCTCCTAAAATTGATGGTTTTGAACTACCATCTCTTGAACCCACATCAAAAGTCGGTGGCATGTATGATGATGCTATCGTCAAAACAAGTTCAGAAGAACTTCTCCAAAATGCTGATGATATCTTATCTCACGTAGCATCATTAAATGAAAACGCAGTTGTCACAGGAGGGGGTATTGAAATTTCTTCAACCGCTTCTTGTCTTATCTCAAGTTCAGGGATTGAAGAGTCCGGTCAATCCACTATGAATTCTATTGGAGTGCAACTTTCTATAGACAAAGAAACTTTTTCTTCGAGTTACGACCACCAATCATCTCGTAAAAAATTAAAGGAGATTCCTGAATGTATTGATAACGCTCTATACTGGGCTGAAGCTACACAAAATCCATTGAAACATACACTTCAATCCGAAGATTCCAAGGTCGTTTTCACCCCCTCCTCATTTTCAAGTTTGTTTCGATACATTGTTCCAAATTCAGTAATAGGCGAAAGGTTAGCAAGGAATATTTCAGTGTGGTCGAACAAAGTTGGTGAGCAAGTCATTGACCCAGCGATTTCAATTACAAATCATGGACGATTAGAAGGAGGGTTGGCATCATCTTCTCGCGACGACGAGGGTGTTCCTACACAAATATTACCGTTAATTCAAGGTGGCAAATTAGCTAATTCACTTTGGTCGGTCAGGGATGCTGCTGAAATGATACAAGATGGCAAAGTTGAATCCGCAAAATCAACTGGTTCTGCTTTTCGTTCCAGTTACCAATCACCACCATCAACATCCTGCTCTGAAATGATTTTTGAAACCTCAAACAATCAACATAGCAGAGAAGCATTACTCGAAATCATTGATACCGGATATCTTATTCAAAGCGTCATGGGTGCACACACAGCAAATCCAACTTCAGGTGATTTCTCCGTGACTTCAAGCACAATACTTCGAATTGAAAACGGAGAAATTGTCGGACCGCTCTCCCAAGCTGGTATCTCGGGAAACCTCGTCGCCGCCCTTCAATCAAATGTCGAATTAGGAAATGAGACTTCTGTGCGGGGAAGATACCACCTGCCCGATGTTGCATTACAATCCAGTATTAGAGTTAATCCTGCTTAATTGCTCGACCTTGATGCAATAATTTCCAATGAAATTGTTTATACCCTGTCGTCGTAGGAGGACTAGTCTATGGAGGTAAATGGAGTGTACTGTCTTCCCCAACCCGCACGAATAACCATCGCCTGTCCTCTCGTCAGGCCCGAAAAACTATTGCTTGGCGGAGGCATATTTCATGTCTGATTCGAAGTATTCCGATTATATCGAAGCGGTATTGAAAGAAATACCCGAAGCATCTGCTGATGACATTCATGCAGCGTTTGAAAAATATGAAAATGAGTTTTACATTCCGCCGCAAGATGCACTTCGATCAGTATTAAGGAAGTTTCAAAGCGATTCTGATGCCCCATCACAATCAAAACCGAGACAGCAACGTCAAACGAAGAAAGTAGCTCAGTTAAGTGAATTGGGAAGCGAGGACAAAGATGTTGAAATTGAGGTAATGGTCGTCACTCACAACCTTCGTCAACAACTCATTCGAGGAGAAGAACGTCAAATCGCTTTTGGAATGTTACAAGATTTACCATGGGAGAATGAGGAAAAAAGGACGCAATGGGAATACAAAGATTGGGGAAGCAATTCTCAATTGCTCCCAGGTAGTATTGTGCGAATTGAAGGAGCTTCCGTCAATGAATATAACGGCAAAAGGTCTCTCAACATCAACCAAAGTTCAAGAATTGTTCTTCTACAAGAAGGGTCTGGTTCTTCACTCAAGACAGAAGACCCAATAGATATTTCAGCACTACCGAATGATGGATATGTCACTGTTGTTGGCCGAGTGCTATCAACAAAAAATGACCAAATTCATCGCAAAGATGGTTCGGGTTCGATCGATATTGTTCGCGGTCGTATTGCAGATGACTCCGGACATATTGGATTTCTCTCATGGGAACCGTTTAGTCATGAAGTGGGGGCTCTCATCAAAATCACAGGTGCCCAAGTACGAACATTTAGAGATACACCCGAATTAAACTTTGGTAGAACAACAAAGATTGAACCATATCATGACTCAAAATTTGCTTCCATCGATGACCTCAAAAAATCTTCTTTTGCTACAATATCTGACTTGCGAGATGGATCAAGAGATACAGACATCATCGTACAGGTCACAGAGATCATGCAACGAAAATTTGAACGCGATGGTCAAGAAAAGCACCTTTGGTCTGCACAAGTTATCGATCCAACTGGGCAGTGCAAAATGACAATCTGGGATGATATATCATTTAGTGAAGAAGACCTTCCAGTCTTTCTCAAAGTAACTTCGGCTCGAATCACTGCTTGGCAAGGCATACCCGACATTACAGTTGATTCATCTCACCAAATCACGATGTTGGATGAGCCTGCTTGGGAAGGTGAGATCGACCCGAATTCTCATTTCGTTGAGGCTCCTCTGGATGAACTTGCTGCTGGAGGGTCAAGGGTTGGAATACAAACAAAAGGCATCGTTGTCAGTGTCAAAGAAGATTCTGGCATGATTAGTCGATGCCCGGAATGTCGAAGAGTCATGAGAGAGGGTTCATGCTTTGAGCATGGTGAAAGAGAGGGTGTTGAAGATATCCGATTGCGTCTCATCATCGATGATAACGGAACGACATCATCTCTTCTCGTCAACAAAGAGGTTTCCTTGAAACTCTCTGAGATGTCAGAAGCAGATTTCAAGAAATCTGCAATTGAAGGACACGATGCGTTGATTATGGATCTACGTTCCAAGTTACTCACAAATTTCCTTGAAGTAAAGGGTAGAACGATTATTGACGAACAGGGTATGATGATTATAGCAACAGATGTGGATGTACCGTCAAGGGATCCGCAACTCCGTGCAACTGAACTTCGTGCCGCATGGGGGTGGAATTGATGCAGGCTAGGAGAATTGTTCGACAACCAAGCGAGTTGATGCTCGCATCAGAATTTGCCAGTTCACACCTTCATGAAAAAGGTCCAGGAGAGTATGACCCTACGTTTATTATCACAAAATTAGGCTGTAAGGTGAACAGAATTGTTGTCTCAGGTTTGCTCGAACGTCTCGAAGTTCGTGAAACTTCAAATGGCACTCAGATGTATCAAGGTCAAATTCGAGATCCTACTGGATTGTTCTATTTTTCAGTTGGAGAATACTCACCACTCCCGTTACAGGAACTGATTCATCAACTTCACGAAAGGGTATCCTCTAGCGAACCCATTCTGGTAGGGATGGTTGCGAAAACCCGTTGGTATCAATCGGAAGATGGTGGAGTGTACACCTCACTTCGACCTGAGGAAATCACTGAGATTACTCGACAACGGTATGCAAATTGGCTGCTCGATGCTGCGGAGGCAACATATTTGCGCATTGAACATTGGTCCCAATCGCTCGAAGTTGATGCAACGATGGAAGGGTTATCCACGACAAGTATACCTCAACGATCTCACCAATCTATTGTGGCAGCTCGTCACCATTACGGTGAGGTGGACCTTGAGATATTCAAACTCAATGTAATGCAGGCACTTGACATTGCCGAGGGTAAAATTGAGGCCGTGACGACTCCACCACCAGAAATTCGCCTTCCTGAGGCCGAAGGTGAGGGCGAAACCTCTGACCAATCCGTTGAGGAAATCATCCGAATGGTCATTTCTCATTTTGACCAAGGAGAAGGTGTACAGTATCAAACAATTATGTCAAACGCAATGTCAAAAGGCCACGATAGAGAATCCACTGAAGAAGGCATAGACCAATTGATTCACCAAGGTGTCATCGAAGAGCCTCGATTTGGTTGGTTCGTTTTCGTTCAAACCCAATAGATTGACCCGTCAAATTGAATACCTTCGCTTGACCTCCTGTGGTCAATGGCTGGAATTGATTTCTTTATTCGTCCCGCGACTGCGAGTTCAAGTTCGGACTGGATACGAATTGCTAACGCTGATATGCACGTCCGAATGACACGAAGACTCACCCGTACAGTTATTCGAGGTGGGGAAGGCGATGACTTACATGATGAAGGCTCAGAATCGTCTGTGTATCGAGTTCGTGGAGAAATTTCAATCGACGAATATAAGAAAATCGTAGCAATATTTCGAACTGGTCAGCCGTTTATCCACGACCCATTTGATGAAAGAGATGTAAAAGTTATCTTTTCAGTCCTCGAATACGACAGTCAAGATGAATCATTTATGTTTGAATTCATTGAAGATGTAATTTGAAGGTGAGATCATGCGAAGTCTGCAAGAAAAGAGAGAACTGCTTTATGTTATTCGTACACTTGACGTTCTCATTTCTTCAGGAGTGGGTTTAGAAGCAGCACTTCACACAATTGGAAAAGGAGGTTATGGAGTCATCTCAACTGACTTCCAAAACATGATGGAGCGATTGACTTCTGGAAAAACAAGAGGTTTGAGTGACGAACTAAAATCACTCCAGAAAAAAGCCGAATCAAAAGGATATCAACGATTACTCAACACCCTCTACACGAATGTTACACAAAACACTGACCTCGTTGATACCCTCAAAAAACAAGGTGCAAGAATGGAGGAAGAACGAACCGAAGAAGTCGAAAAATACATCGAAACTCTTGGTGGAGTTCCTGAGTCCTTGTTGTCAATTGGAATGATTGGACCAATTATTTTGTCGATTGTTGGACTTGTTCCACAAATCATGTCAGGTGATTTGGGAGCATTCATGAGTTTACCTGAAGCAAGCACAATGAATTTAGTCGTGAATGTTGGATTAGTGGGCACCTTGCTCGCTATGTTTTTCATCGGATTGAAAGCTCACACAAAGGATCCAGGTTTGTGATAGAAAATGATTATTCGAATTCTGGAATCCTTCAACGATTCGCCAATGATGCTGTATATTCTCATTGTTGCAATCGCTTGTATTGGAGGAGGAATCCCACCTATGCTTGAGAGGAGAAGAAGAAGAGAAATCGAGAATCAACTTCCCGGATTTCTTGAGGCACTATCCGATTCGGTAGGGGCGGGCCGTGGATTGCAAGAGGCGATGATGGAACAAGCTGAATCATCTCCCGGTCTTCTCACAACCATACTCAAAGAAACGCTTCGAGAAGCACATTCGTCATCTTTTGAGGCTATGCTCGCATCATTTGCCGCAAAGACGAGGTCGACGCAAGTCCAACGTGTCATGGTTCTCATCGACACAGCATTGGAACAAGACGCACCACTCCAACCAATCCTTTCTGACCTCAGCCGAGATTATGAACGTCTTAACGACTTAATGAATCTCCGTGAAGTCGAACTCCAAGGCCGAGGCATCCTCATCATCCTCTTTGTAAGCATTGGCTTACCAGTTCTGATTGCCTTCATCGTTGGTCTATTTGCACCTGCGAGCAAAGGGTATCAAATCACAGAATTTAACTCGACATTTGCGTTGTTTTTTGCTGTAGCTTCAGTCATAGGCGTAGGTGTTACAGGTCGAATGCTTGGGAGGCTCAAGGACATGCTCTGGTGGTTACCACTGTGGATGGTCCTTTCCATGGCACTTTACCTTGGAGCAGTAAAAGCAGTAGGAGGTTAAACACATGTCAGAACAAATTTTAGATCAATACGGAAGAGTTACAATTTATACAGAACCAAATCATCCATCACCAATTTATCACGTGGACGGCGATATTCAAGCAAATCCCTACGGTGATTTAGCTGCATTGCTTGAAGATGATGCACTAGAAGAAGTCATGTACAACGGTGGCACGCAGTGTGTAAAAGTGGCACATCGCGACCATGGAATGTGTCGTACGAATATTTGGATTGACGATGAGTCTGGTGAAATCATATCAAAAAATATTGCATCATTCACAAATGTTCCACTTGGAGATGGTCCAGGAATGGTCCCAATTTTTGATGGACGATTACCTGACGGCTCTCGTGTCAATGGCACGATTCCCCCAGTATCCCCCGATGGACCTACCTTGACAATTCGAAAATTTAGGGAAGATCCACTTACCATGATTGATCTAGTTAAATTCGGCACTGTGAACTCAAGACTCGCAGCGATGATGTGGGTTTGGATTGAAGGGCTCGATAGCAGACCTGCGAATTTCGTTATTGCCGGTGGAACTGGTTCAGGTAAAACAACAACACTCAATTGTCTAGGGATGTATATTCCATGGCACAGAAGACTACTTACAGTCGAAGATACGGCTGAATTGCAAGTCTATCACGACCACTGGTTACGAATGGAAACAAGAAGAGAAAGACCCGATGGAACATCTGAAATTGACATGAATGATTGCTTAAAATCGAGTCTTCGTATGCGGCCTGACCGAATTATTGTTGGTGAGGTACGAGGTCCAGAATGTGCTACACTCCTCACTGCAATGAACACTGGTGACGATGGTTCATTTGGTTCACTCCACGCAAACACTGCTCAGGAAACAGTCACCAGAATGATCAATCCACCGATGAATGTGCCACCAATCATGTTGACTGGCCTCGATTTAATCATCATCCAAGCTCGTTTACATGTCAATGGCAGAACTGCTCGTAAGATTACCGAAGTCGCAGAAATTGCGGGTATGGAAGGAGATAAGCCGAGGTTGAATGCAATTTGGAAATACAACGCTGCAACCGACCAAATCGAAGAAACTGGTATCCCATCGAAACTAAGAGAAACCATTTGTAGTGCAGCCGGTGTAACGCCCGACGTGTTTGAGAAACATGTGAGTCAACGACAACAGATCATTGAAAATTTGCTAGAACGAGATGTTCGAGACATTGCTACCGTTACACAAGTCATCCAGAATTTTTATGCCTCACAACATTGATTATCCTTGTAGTCGATGAAGTATATCATCAATTTTCGATAATCGGTTCCTGGCCTGCTCTACGTGTTGGTATGCTGAACTGACGGCCTCGGCTACTTCTTGCTCGGGTTCGATTTCTTTACCGTCGTTCTGTTTAAATTTCGCTGCGAGGGCTTTGAGCTCGTTTACAATCGAGTCAACCTCCGTTTCCGTCACCACAATACCCGGTGCGATTCGAGGAATTTCAGAAGGCGAAATATAACCTAATTCAGCACCTATGATCCCCGCAGATGCGAGAATTCGAGGTCGAAGATTTGCAGTATTCACCTCATACCCTTTCTTTTCTAAGAATCGTATGATAAGGGCTTGATGGTTTTCATGAAATCCATCATCAATCGAATCCATGACAGTTTGCACCAACTCTTCGAAAGATTCAATATTCCGTTCCAGTCTAGAGATCGTTTGACGTTCTTCTTCTGGAAAATGAACAGCTCCTTGGTGTAAAATCTTGAGGATACGGTTCCTTCGTTGAATGGTTGGGTCATGCATGGCCTGTGTTTCAGCAAGTTCAAGATGGAGATCAAAAAGTGCATGCAACCGACCTGATACTCCTGGTACTCTCAAATCAAGACCATGTTCTCTTCCTAGTTGCTCAAACTCAACTCTTGCTTTCACAATGTCATTTCCGTGAAGGGCGAGAATGTTCTCCAACTGATCACGAAGGAGACCACGAATGCCTTCAAACGTTCGTAGAGCCTCTCGTTCCGCCCAAGAATCCGGTCGGCTTGAAATGCGTTGATCTTCTTGTTTTGTGCGATAATCCATTTCCATGATGATATTACGAATTTCATGTTGAACTGCTTGTATTTCTGTTGAGAAACCATGTGATTGCAAGGAAACAAGAAAACTTTGGAGGTCGTTTTCGTTGCTTGTTGAGCTTATAGACAAGAAATCTCTTGCCATTGCATCAATTTCTGCACGGCGGTCACGGACCTCAATTAACGCAGTTTCTACTTCCAAAGAATGTGTGCCGGTTGTTTCAAGTGTTTGAATCATTGGAGGAATTGAGGTTTCTACGCTTTCTTGATTGGTGTCTAATTGTTCTTGAACAAAACTATCGATATCAGAACGAGTTGATGGAATTGAATCCGAAGATACAGTCGCTCTCAACTCAACCTCTTGTTCAAAAGTCCAATCCCCATCATGCTCTTCAACAAACTCCTCCACTGTTTCGGCCATGCTTTGTTTGGGTATTTCATTGGCAACAGGTATTGAACGAACGGGGATCTTAATTTCCTCCTTAGGACGACGTAAACTCTTTTTCACCTTCCCCCATGCACCTTCTTGGGAAGCTAGAACGCCTGCAACTCTTGCAAGAAGAGCTTGCTTTGTCCCCGACAAAGGCAATTCGAACACCTTACACATCGCATGCAATTCATCCCTCGTCATGTCGTCCAACTTTTCTGCAATAAATTGCTTTGGATCGTGGTTTAAATGGAGGTAAAGTCGTTGTCTTCTCGCCTTTATTGAACCTGATTTTTTTATGCCAAAAATACCTAGTAATTCACCCAAATCAAAATTTGACATATCTCGAATTGATTCAAGGCTTAAATCCCAATCTGAAAGAACAAGTTGAGATATGAGCCTCATTCGGAGGGTTTCGACCGATCCTGATTTCAAAATTGAATGATTTGATGCCAATTCTTTGAGTTCCTCAAATCGAGCTTGATACAAGGTTGCGAGCAATTCAGCTTTATCTTGCACCTTGACCACCGGCCTTATTGCAGTGATTGAAGTATAAGTGTTTTCGGTGTCCTATGAGGTAAAAACGGCCTACTTTTCATCTAAATTCTATTCACGGTTCTCATTTTCATGCAATTTGAACAATTTACCCCTTGCATATTTGTATTCTTCTGGAAGTGTTTCAGGTGCTCGCTTAAGTTCTTCGAAATCTGTACTTAACTGAAGGCCAATCGATTCAAATTCTCTTAAAATATTGATTATTCCAAGACGCATGCTTTCTATTTCTATGACTTTGTAACATCCAAAAGAAACCCTGCCTCGATGGTCTAAAGACTCTAAAAAAACCTCAATCTGAGGCCCTGAACGAATTGGTTTGTTCTCCGTATCGATATAGAACTTTTCAAAAAAACCATCATTGTTTTTCTTTGATTCATTCATGAGGGAACCGAGTTTCCTCTGTTCCACAAAAATACCTGTCAGGTCCCTAAATTCTTCTGGTAAATTATTCATGAGCATACATTCGACATCGTATGCAACCATCGCAGACTGCTCACACAAGGATTCGACCTTATTAGAAGGGAAGCCAACTCTGCCGACGAGGAGCGTAAAACCATGCATGGGTGGAGGAATAAATCGCTCACGCAAACCTTTTGGCTGCTCCCTTTGCAATCCAAGTGTGTGCCTTCTTGAGCGTATGTTCAGCATTGAATATAGGGCCCTCGGGACAATGTATCCATCAATTTTCCCTTCGATACGCAATTGTTCTATGGACATCCATACTTCTCGTTCATCTCGACCAGAATCATCAATCACCATTCCAGAATGTCGTATTGTCGCATCGGGACGAACACGTCGAAATTGCCGAGAAATCAATTCGGAATCACACACAACCAATGGTTCCTTAACTAAGCGGTCAGGATTATCATCGCTCACCAAAACCCACGTTGGTTCCCTCCGTGGTAAAATACCAACCAAGGCAAAACGGTCGTCAGAAATATGATCCCACTCTTCTGGACTCATTGCGATGAGATCGCCTGAACCTGAGTCCAAAAGGTGCACAGCATCATCTAAACTCGGAAGTTGTTTGAGAAGTAAATCAAGGTTTTTTCCTTTTGATTCAACGGTTTGCTCAATGTGCCTTCGGACTCCGTCGGATTTCGACGGTGTCGTAAAAATCACAATCCGACTATCATCTTCCATCGAAACCACCCGGCGGATACAATGACCCGCAAAACTTGGCGAATAACGACCGCTTAAGAAGTCAACCCTCATAGAAAGCACCATGGGCGAGGAATCTGAGTTTCAATCCACACTCGCCTCACTTCAAGAAAAAGTAAACCAACTTCTCGAAACGCATCTTGATAAACAAATCGAAAAGGGTGCAGGAGAGGTTGCAGTTGAATCTAAAAGGGTCGTCATGGCTGGTGGAAAACGTCTTCGGCCGGTGATTATGATTCTTGCGTATCAAGCATGTGGTGGAAAAATCGATGACGATATTTTACCGCTTGCAATAGCCTTCGAATTAATTCACGCAGCAACGCTTGTGCATGATGACATCTATGACGATGCGGAAAAAAGACGCGGGGTTGAAACAATTCATTCAGCAAAAGGACTGGCAAAAGGCGTTATTGCAGGTGATTGGTTGTTTGTGCAGGGCTTTGGATTGGGAGGGAAATATCAAGAAGAAATTGTAGATTTGGTTTCGGAGTATTGCTCTAACATCGCCCAGTCAGAATTCCTTCAACTCGATCGTGTTATGGACCTCAAAACTTCACCTGAAGATTATCTTAGCATTGTGATTGGAAAAACAGCTGGCCCCTTTGCTGCAGCTTGTAAAGCAGCGGCAATTTTGGCTGAAACCTCTATAGAACAACAAATACAAATGGAAACATTTGGTAAAGAAATCGGTATAGCGTTTCAATTGGTCGACGATCTCCTCGATATCCGAGGGGATGAGCGAATGGGCAAACCACGAGGTGCAGACATACATGAAGGTAAGATGACGTTACCGCTCATACACTCACTCACTCTTTCACATGGTGAACGAAGAACAAAATTAGCGCATCTTATCGAACATTTTGAAGACCGATATTTCGATGAATTCATTGCATTACTCAATGCAAGTGATAGTCTCAACTATACAGAAATTTTAATTCAAAATCATATTGAACGAGCAAAAAATGCAATTCTCTCACTTCCACAAAACAAAGCTACTGAAATTTTGATTTGGCTTACAGACTTCCTAAAATACCGAGAGGTTTGAACATGGCAAAGCGACCTTTAGAGCATCATCAGGTCATTGTTGTGGGTGCAGGTCCCGCCGGTTCTGCATGTGCACAGAGAATTGCAGAATTAGGACTTGACGTTTTGGTCCTGGAAAGAAGGACAATCATAGGTAACCCAGCACAATGTGGTGAATGTATTCCGAATTGGGGCGAAGTCATTCAAACATTCTCAAACATTGAGAGCGATGAATGGCTCCGAGAATATTTTGAATTTCCAACATGGCTCAAACTCCACCGATTAGATTACATGAGAGTTTTTTTACCATCTGGAAAATCATATGGTTTTGAATTGGATGCATTCGCAGGACATCGTCTACATTTTGATGGCTACCTTGCCGATAAAGCAATTCGAGCCGGTGCCATAATCAAAACAGATACGCCAGTTCTCAATATGATACATCAAAAGTCAAAGAATAGAGACGTGTTGGTGACCAAAGATGCACGATACTCGTTCGATTACCTCGTTGATGCGAGTGGGTCGCTAGCCCATATGATGCGCCTCAAGCACGGGAAAGACGCAAAGGTTCGACCTGGCGATCAGGTTCCCACCGCATATGCACAAGTTCACGGCAATGTACCCGAAACATTTGATGTGTTTTTGGGCTCTGTTGCTCCATCTGGTTATGCTTGGATTATTCCTAAGGGTCCTAATTTTGCAAATGTTGGCATTGGAGCAAGAGCAGGCAAACTTCGCCATCCAGTCAAAAAACATCTGATTGACTTTTGCAATGATCTAAACTTTGAGATACTTTCCATCGGTGGAGGTTGGATTCCTATGGGGGGGCCCACGAAATCAATGGTTTCGGGTAATATTCTCGCTGTAGGTGATGCGGCTGGCCTCGTCATGCCTAGTAATGGAGGGGGAATATCTCAAGCGATTATATCGGGCTACTTTGCAGCGGAAAGCATTTCAAATCATCTTACAAATAAAATTCCACTCGATTCCTATCAAAAAAGAGTTCATGCGAGTATGGGCAGAGCTCTCAAAAATTCACTACGAACAAAAAATATGGGTTACGCATTTCTTCGAGGGGATTTCATGACAGAACTCGTCTTACGGACCTTGGGCCCAATTGGCGGAATCAAGAGAGCAATGGAATGTGATAAGCCACTTTACATCCTGTAACTACAATTTTTTTTGATATGGAGCGATTGGTTGAAGTCCTTTAGCGACCAGGCATTACCATGGGCAGATGTGTAAATGACGATGAAGCCGTCAGCCCAGTCATTGCTACAGTTCTGCTCCTCGCAATTACTGTCATGCTTTCAAGCATGGTTTTCGTGATGATGCAAGGTGCCTTGACGGCAACGGACAAAGCCCCCCCACAAGCAACGGTGAGTGTTCGAGCCCTCGACAATGGATTCCATGTGATTCGAATCACCTCGCTCGACCAAAGTATTGATCCAATGCGTTTGCAATACACCCTTGCACCACTCAACACATCTGCAGGCCAACTCATCGATGGAAAAATAGGTGATTCAGATGTGTATGGCGTCATTGGTACAAACATTTCATTTCAAGACCGCGATGCTGGATTCTCTGTAACCCAAGGCGATTATATTGTCATCGACTCTGAACGAATTGGTTCAACAGATGGAAAGTGGCAATTTACCCTTATCGACCTAACATCGAACGCTGTTATTGCACGTGTGAACTTACCTGCAATGGTCTAATTAGCCACCAATAAATGACATCTCAGGCTTTTTCTGTTGAGCATCGAAGTTTGCCCTCAATTCAGAATATCGATCTCTTCTCTTGCTCCAAATTGAAGAAATGAAGGTTTGAACATCGCTAGGTGTTGTTCGTATCACATTCTTAATATCATGATGTTCTTCAGAAAAAAGACATGTGTATAATCTCCCGTTTGCTGATAAACGTAGGCGACTACATGTTGAGCAGAACGGCTCTGAAACGGATTCAATACATCCGAAGACATAGTCATTGGCTAATTTCCATTGTCTTGCCACAGCAGAGGGTTTTGTTTGCACTTGTTGACATTCACCAAACTCACTGGAAATGATTTTTCGAATTTCTGCCCCCGTGATAACTTCATCGAGGTTCCAATTATTTGTTTGACCAACATCCATGAATTCAATAAATCGAATTTCCACATCAAGATCCATCATCGCTTTGATAAGAGGAAGAATTTGATGTTCATTGACTCCTTTTCGAATCACCGCATTAACCTTCGCCGGTACGTTATTTTGTTTGCAAAACGCAATGCTATCGAGAACATCTTGGGATGAAAAAATTTGATTGTCTGCCATCGATTGAAATATTTCATTCTCGACAGCATCGAGACTGATCGTAACTCTAGAAAGGCCTGCATTCACAAGTTTGGGCAATGCTTGTTTCAATAGAACACCATTGGTAGTCATGGCGATGTCCAGATCATCTGAAAGTTCACGGAAGAGGTGGACAAGATGCTCAATATCCTTACGAAGGAGTGGTTCGCCACCCGTAAGTCGTACTTTTTTGAGACCAAAAGGAAGAAGTTCTTGAACAAGAAATCGTAACTCTTCAAAATTGAGTAATTCACTTCGTGGTAGAAATTTATATTCTCGACCGTAGACTGATTTAGGCATGCAATACGTACAACGAAAATTGCATTTATCCGTCAAAGAAATCCGTATATCTTCGATAGGCCGTTGAAGCATATCGAGGACCGTCATGTCTAGACCAAGTGCCTGCCTTTTTTCAAGTTAAAGAGCAAGGGTTCTTGATGAGGCGATTCATCATACCCCTATGGCCGATGGGTGGAAGCGGAAATGGGCCCCATCCGGCAAAAACAGTAAATTGAGTCTTATTCCTGTGCTTGAAGTTCAACCGTTTCGCACAAAGAAAGAGATGAAATGGACCTTACCAATTTCGAAAAGCCATGCTCTACGCTATCTCATCTTAGCTGCTCAATCAGAAGATGTGGTGAGATTTTCAAAAATGGAAAATGTTGGTGAAGATATTATCGCGATGAAAGATTGCCTCATTCAACTCGGTGTTAAAATTGAAGAAAAAGAGGGAGACTGGGAAGTACACGGAGTTGGCCCTCATGGTTTTTCACCATCGAAAACAGTGCTGAATGCGAGAAACTCAGGTGTAACATTGCGATGTTTGCTCGCACTATGTTCTCGAATCGAAGGGATTTCTATGCTTGATGGAGACTCAAGTCTTCGGAATCGTCCGCACGACAAAATTTTACAAACGCTTGAACAACTAGGAATTGTCATTTCAGTTGGTGAACGTGAAGAGGCATTACCTGTGCTGTTCAACGGCATTCAACACGACAGGGCCACAATTTCGATTGATGGTTCAACATCGAGTCAACCAATTACCGCATGGATATGCTCGTCTCCTGGATTTTCTTCAGGACTAGAAATCAAATTGAGTGGTGACCTGGTTTCGACACGTCATAGTCAACTTTCGATTGATATAGCAAAAAACCATGGTGCAGAAATCCGCATGCAAGGACAAAATATTGAGATTCCTCCATGGGTCCCGAATTTCTCAAATCACACATCCAGAATAAGCATCCCATCAGATGCATCGATGTTCAGTTTTGCACTTCTCGCAGCAAAAGTGCTGAAGACCAACATTCACGTTGGAAACATACCCGAAGATTCGGAAAGCATTGGTCATGAATTGCTTTATGATAAATCGACATCATTTGGTTTGAAGATTGATGGTCCTCTTATTTCTCACCTCGATGAATCACATGATGCTGAATTTGATTTGATCGATGCCAATGACCTTATCACTCCACTATCTGCACTTCTTGCACTTTCAAACGGGGGCCATATTTCATCGATTCATCATGCACAACACAAAGAAAGTAACCGAATCAAATCGACAATCGAGCTGCTTAATCAATTTGGATTACGAGCAAGCATGACTGATGATGGTCGTCTATCTATACCCGGAGGACAATCGCTTGTGACACCAAAAAAACTTGTTCGAACACATTTGGACCATCGAATTCAGATGACTGCGATGATTCTTGCTCTTGGTTGCAATGGAAGTGTATTCCTCGAAGGTAGTGAATTACATAGGGTGGCAGACCCAGACGCCGTCAACCGATTGAAAGAATCTGGAGCAGAAATCAAGCAAATTTTGTTCAATCCCAATAAACATTAGCCATGACGACCAAAATGATGGTCGAGAGCATCGATTGAAAGTTTTAACGAAGTTGGTCGTCCGTGCACACACGCCCAAGGATTTGGAATATTCTTCATATCATCGAGTAATCGGCGCATTTCAGCGAGTGACAATTTTTCATTTGCTTTCACTGCTCCTCTGCATGCTTGTAGGAATGCCACATGATCTTTCATTTTTTCAATGGTGGGAATCGTATGTTCATCTTCCGACAAATCGTTGAGAATATCAATCAATACCTCTTCTATATGATCTCCTTTGATCGCCATCGGATAAGCGAGGATATTCCATTCTTGTTCATGATTTGAAAATTCAAATCCAATGTCATGCAACATCTCAATATTGGCTTCCAAAAATGCTTGTTGTCTTGCTGTTAAATCCACTTTTTGTGGAACGATGCGATGTTGTTTCTCCCAATCTTGGTCTTGATATCGTATGCGCTCATATCGAATCCTTTCATGAAGTGCATGCTGATCAATAAGAAGAAGATCATCATTCGATTGGACGAGAATATACGATTCTGCAAATTGTGCGAGCGGTTCCATGTGAGGCAAGTCGTTTATTGCTTCAGGGAGGGGGGGCTCATTTTGTGGTGATATGGTTTCTTGAATTGAACCATATCGGTGTAATTCCCTTTCTCTAGAGGACAAAGGAGGCGACACTATCCTGCCATCTGATGTCGGCAATGTAGCTTGAGCGAGTGGAGAGGTTGAGATGGGGCGTGGTTCTTTTTTTGCTGGCTCTGGTTCATCTTTGGATTCACCCTGCAAATTTAATTGCAAGCCGGCAGATGCCACCCATGCTGGTGGTTGTGGCTTAACTGGAGCAGTTGATGAATGAGTTTGTTCATCTTGCACAAGCTGTGGACTGGTCACTGGTGATGGTTTTGGTTGTTGAACAATATAATCGAGTCCGGGAAGAGATGCGGATGCATCAGGAAGGGTTGGAATGGCAAGGAGCGTATGGGCAATTGCTCTCTCGAGTCGCTCTAATATTCTCCAAGAATGACGTAATCGCACCTCCCTTTTGGTAGGATGCACATTGACATCTACATCCTTTGGAGGGCATTCTAAATACAACACCGCAATTGGATGACGGCCTTGCATAAGTCTTGTTTTGTATCCTTTTCGAATTGAATTTAGGAATGGTGTTGAAGCTATTGGACGGCCATTCACAAGGATGTGAATTTCGTCACCTTTGCCACGAGTTGTTTCAGGGGTGCTGATGTAACCTCTCCATTTCTCAAACCCTGGGACACTATCATCTTCTGGTGGAGAAAGAAGTTCGACCATTTCAGCCGCCTGTGCTCCTAGGATGTCGTATAAGCGATCTCTATCATCTTCATTTTTTGGAATGTTCAAAAGGGTTCGACCATCACTGTTGAGAACGAATGCTATGGTTGGATTTGCTAAAGCATGACCTACAACAGCATCAATAATTTTTGCAACCTCAGACTGAGGCCGTTTTTGGAACGCCAACCTTGCTGGTGTGTTTGAAAATAAATCTCGAACTGAAACATTTGTCCCAACAGGCATCCCACATTGTTCGACCTCACCAAGATCACCATACTTCATCGATATTGAAAAGCCGTCTGACCCTTCTCGACGGCTGGATAATTCCATCTCAGATACGATTCCTATACTCGCTAATGCTTCACCCCGAAATCCTAACGAAAAAATTTCTTCTAAGTCTGATTGCTGTTGTAATTTTGACGTTGCATGTCGCTGAAATGCAATCTTCAAATCATCATGATGTATGCCTTTGCCGTTGTCAATTACCTCTATAGAAGAAAAGCCTCCGTTTTGTATATTCACCACCACACTCGTACTTTGAGCATCGATACTGTTCTCAAGTAATTCCTTAATCACTTGTGCTGGACGCTCAACAACCTCTCCAGCTGCAATATGGCCGATGGTGTCATCATCAAGCTGAAGAATACGGCCATTTCCCATTTAATCACCTTTCATTTTATTTGACAACGAATACAAGAACTGAAGTGCATCCAAAGGTGACATCTGTTCGAGATTTACCTCTTGAATAGATTGGATTATTTCACTTGAAATGGAGGATTCCTCGACACTTGGTTGCGCTGCATAGATGCCAAAGAGACTCTTTTGTAAATGGTCTCTCGCGACAGGAGCGTACTTTTCACCGGCTCGTGCTCCCGAAGCTTGTTGTTCCAAGAACTTCAGAACATCCAGTGAGCGTTCGACAACATGTTGGGGGACGCCTGCTAATGCGGCAACTTGGATACCGTACGAATCATCGCAAGGCCCGTCGGTAACTGAATGTAAGAATTCTAATTTTCCAGAAGATTGTGAAACTTGAACATGAATGTTCTTGAAACCGGGTAATTCACCTTCGAGCCCTGTCAGTTGATGGTAGTGGGTAGCAAAAAGTGTTCTTGTGCCCAAGCGATTTGAGATATCTTCGCATATCGACCAAGCAAGGGATAAACCATCAAAGGTCGATGTGCCTCTTCCAACCTCATCCAGTAAGACGAGTGAATCGTTCGTTGCGTTTTTCAGAATGTGTGCGACTTCAATCATTTCAACCATGAAAGTAGAGCGACCTCTCATCAAATCATCACTCGCACCAACTCGGGTGAAGATTCGATCGACAAGTCCAATTTTCGCTTTTTGTGCGGGTAAAAATGAGCCTACCTGAGCAAGTATTGTTAGAAGTGCAACAGTTCGTAAATAGGTTGATTTTCCACCCATATTCGGACCCGTCATTAACAAAAATGATTCTTTTGAATTCATTGAGATATCATTTGGGACAAATGTGGGTGAATCTAAAACTGGATGTCTAGCTTTTGAAATGGAAATTTGCTTCGATGATGTGATTTCTGGACGCGTCCATTGATTGTTTCGAGCGACCGTCGCAAAACATTGAAGCACATCAATCGCTGCTATCTTCCGCCCGATGCTCGAAAGTTCACTTGTGAACTCCCGACAGTATCCTCGAAGTTCCAAAAATTTACGATACTCTATTTCTTTTAATCTCGATTCTGCATTCATGAGAACGTCATCTCGTGAAGCAAGTTCTTCTGTTGTATAACGAGATCCGTTTGTCATCTGTTGCTTCCGATGCCAATTCGCCGGGATTTTAGATTCATGAGTTTTGGTGACTTCGATGTACCAACCAATTTGTCGATTCATCCTCACCTTTAAGGAAGGAATCTCAAGACTCGTACGCAATTCATTTTCTAAGGATTGAAACCATGAAACTCCTTCTTCAGATTGTCTCCTCAACTGGTCAATTTCTTCATCAACACCACTCCGTATGAGGCCTCCATCCCGGAGACTTAATGGCGGATTCTCCTCAAGCACTGCATGTATTTGCTTACCAATTTCTTCCAACGAATCCAAATTTTTTGAGAGGTTCGTCAGCAGAGTATCGTTTGTTTCCTCACACCATGATATGATGGCTGGCATACGTCCTAAAGCATCAGAGGTTGCGACAAGGTCACGTGCATTTGCACGACCATAAGCCAATTGGGTGGAAAGGCGTTCCAGATCTCGAACGCCCTTGAGTGATTCGCGTAAACCATCAAGTCGTCGTCCTGAACGTTGTAACGAACTCACAGCATTTTGACGAAGTTCGATTGACTCTGCGTCAAGTAATGGTTGTAAAATCCATTCACGAAGTAATCGACGACCCATTGCTGTTCTACATTTATTGAGTTTTGACAATAAGCTACCCTCGAATTCACCTGCTAGTGTAGAGGTGAGTTCAAGATTACGAAGAGTGGTTTGATCGAGAATAAGATGTTTTGAATCTGAGCGGATTATAAATTCGGAGAAAGACAAGTCATTGGTTACATGAAGGAACGAGAGGTAATCAGCTCCTAAACCAACTGCTTGACTCATAGCAGGGTGCGAATCAACATCGATTTGGCTCACATCGGTTTGTTTTACAATTGCATCTAATCTACTTTTTATGACATTTGGTGCAACAAAATGTGTGCTTAATACACATGAGTCAAGTTGTTGTGCAATCTGAAGCAACACAGGGTTCGATGCATCTTTGATGTTCACCACCAGTTCGCTAGGCTGCCAGGTCAAACAATCATCAATCAGTTGATTCAACTCTGATGCTTGATATGTACTCCCCCAAATTTGACCTGTAGACGCATCAAACATTCCTAGCCCCAATATGTTCTCGGACAACACAAGAGATAGGAGAATTGCCCGCTCATTTTGTTGCAACAAGCCTTCCTCATACAACGTACCAGGTGTGTAGACCCTGGTTACGACACGCTCGAGAATTTTTGCACCTTCCCTGAGTTCTTCCTCTTGTTCTGCAATCGTTACTTTATATCCAGCAAGTAACATCTTGCGAAGATGTTCTTCAAGTGCATGCCATGGAAATCCTGCCATTGGAATTGGTGTCTCTGCATTTTTGTCTCTTGATGTCAAGGCGAGTCCTAGGACCTCGGATGCGACTTCTGCGTCGTGATAAAATAATTCATAGAAATCGCCCATTCTGAAGAACAAAATCGTATCTTGATGTGCTTGTTTGATTTCATCAAACTGGTCCATCATTCCCCTCTTTGCCATGAACATCCGTCCTCATTTCGCCGTGCAGGTTTGCCGTCTCCGACGATAGCACATGAAGATTCTTCACCATCAACTTGGAATCGCTAGATTAAGCGGTCTGTTCAATACTTTTTCCAAACAAGAGAGATGTTCCAAATCATGACGCCAAAAATAATTGTGGAAACAAAAATGAAACTCGCATTCAAGAAACCTCGACCGCTTTGTATAGAGCCATCCAGTGTTGTATCAAATTGATAGACAATATCCTGACCGAACATATCTTGCCCGTGAATGTAAATCATGTTGTCAACAAAACCAGAAACTGAAGGCTGCAATGGTAATTTCATAGAAAGTTGACGATGTAAGATTCCATCATCAGAGAATATTCCCACTTGTTTAGAATCTAAATCGTTGAAAAACCATACAGAGCTTCCATCTGAAATCGAAATCGATGAACTTAATTCAAACGAATGAATTTGAGCTGAGTCATCAACGAGAAGAAAGTGGGTTGTTCCAGATGCGACGATTGAGCCGTTGTCAAGGACATGCACCGAATGAATTTGACTGGGCTCAAATGTTTGTTTGGAGAACATGACCGGGGTGGATGAGGTCCCATCCCATTCAACAAAACCCACGGTCATGTAGGTAAGCGGTGAGTTAGGGTTTGAAACTCCACTCGCAATATGCATTCCAAGAACGGCCCAAACATCGCCGTGAAGATGTTCAATTGAAATCCAGTCGTCTTGAGTTGAAGACGACATTGCTGATGTTAGATCAGAATCAATTGAGGGAAGACCTCGGAGAGTTTTCATGCCGTCTTCATACACAAGGAGAAGTGTTTCTCCGTTCGCATTGACTTGAGCATCGTTAATCACGAATTCACTGTCTTCGGGAGTTGAAAGATAGTGGTCTTCAACTGAATTCGGGAAAGCAAAAGATAGTGTATTATCGCGGTATGAAAAGACAATTGAATCATTGTCGAGTTGTTTTAGAAATGTCACATGAGTATTTGCACCGGTGTTCGCTGGATGAAGGAGAAATTCACTCTCACCATCTGATTTTTCCCACATCAATGCGTATCCAAAATCGGCCTTGTATGTTGATGAAATTAAGTCCCTATTCTCCGTGTACACGATATCGAGAACCTGAAGATCATCATGTGAATGTTCCGATGTATCGATTGAACCACCAGAGTAATGTTCAGTTGCTGAAATAGCAAATGCACCGCCGAGAACAAAGAGGAAAAATATGAACAATGAAAGCCATTGATGTTCAGATTCTTGGCGAAGGAAATTTCTTAATTTCTCCACCATGTTTGTCGGGATTCTCTATGAGTCCATGAATGCTTTGATGAAGAACTTCCAAAACTTTGTCATTTCGTCACGCTGAATAAGCATCGTAGGTATGATAAAGGGAACATGATTCGCATGACATGCAAGAGGTCTGATTATGGCACGCAAACCAGCTTCAATGTACCGACAACTCAAGGGTCCTGCGTTTACCCGTCGCAAATACATGGGTGGTGTACCCAACAACAGAATCCACCAATTCCATGTTGGAAATCGCCGTGCTGCAGAAACTGGTCAATTTCCAGTCATCATCGAATTGCGTGCAGATAATGATTGTCAAATTCGACACACTGCTCTCGAAGCCGCTCGTGTTGTTTCAAACTCCACCATCAGAAAACAGGCAGGTCCACAAGGATACTCACTTCGAATTCACACGTTCCCACACCACGTCTTGAGAGAAAACAAACAAGCTACAGGTGCTGGTGCAGACCGTGTTTCCCAAGGTATGCGATGTGCTTTTGGAAAAAATGTTGGCACTGCGGCTCGGGTCAATCGTGGACAACGAGTAATCACCATCCAAGTCCACCCTCAACATTACCTCACAGCAAGAGATGCTCTTCGCAAGGCTGGAATGAAATTCCCTACACCTTGCACTATTCGCCTTATCAAAGGCCATGAGCACCTCAAGGGCTTAATTTGAAGAGGTCCACGGCCCACTCGGGCTGGACAAAACATTGCCTACGGTGGTTCGTATGAGAGTAGCAGTTCTCAAAGAAGACAACTGTCAACCAAAAAAGTGCAATGATGAATGCTATGTTTATTGCCCCCCTGTTCGCAACGGTCAAGAATGTATTATTCTGGATGACAAAACTGGAAAACCACACATTTCAGAATCTCTCTGCATCGGG
>Ga0181583_10000844_pt1 | contig 22265 bp, 22 predicted proteins | sample 071ome_31_FD_132461 | JGI IMG/M metagenome (GOLD analysis project Ga0181583, IMG submission 132461) | Coastal salt marsh microbial communities from the Groves Creek Marsh, Skidaway Island, Georgia - 071405CT metaG (megahit assembly) | ecosystem: Environmental > Aquatic > Marine > Intertidal... | reverse complement strand
GAAGACAGCGAATAAACTGTCAGCCGTAGCTTTTTTCTTAATTTAAAACTCATTCACCGGGCGTAAATTCTGTCATGCAACCAGGTAATGCATGCCAGGGGTGAAGGTTGCCATGAATGCAGCCAGGCAAATCAGCAGGTAAACAGCTGGAAGAAAGTACAGGAATAATCTGAATACACCATGAAACTCATCGTTATCAGCGGCAGATCCGGCTCGGGAAAAAGTACATGCCTGCATGTACTTGAAGATCTCGGGTATTACTGTGTCGATAACCTGCCTGCCAGCATGCTGGGCACCCTGACAGACCGTGTCAGTCATGACCTGCACCCCGAGTTTCAGCAGGTTGCCGTGAGTATAGACGCGAGGAATATTTCCGAAGACCTGGAAGTATTTCCCGACATTTTTGAAAACCTTGATGCCGAAAAAATCGATCGCCAGATCATCTTCCTGGATGCCGAAGACCACACACTGCTCAAACGCTTCAGTGAAACACGTCGCAAGCATCCCCTGAGCGATGCAAAACTGGGCCTGATGGAAGCGATTCAGAAGGAACGTGAACTGCTGTCTCCGATTATTTCGCTGGCCAATCTCACCGTCGATACCAGCACGCTGTCATTGCACCAGTTGCGGGATATCATCAAGAATCGTGTTGCCATGCATGATGCCAGCGGCATGGCGGTGCAGTTCCAGTCCTTTGGCTACAAGTTCGGCATACCGGTGGATGCCGATATTGTCTTTGATGTCAGGTGTCTTCCCAATCCCTACTGGGTGATCAAGCTGCGCAGCATGAACGGCCTGCAGCAGGAGGTCATTGACTACCTGGATGCACAGGATGAAGTCGGTGAAATGTTTGACGATATTCGTGACTATCTTGAACGCTGGCTGCCCCGGTTCGAAGACAATAATCGAAGCTACATTACCATTGCCATTGGCTGTACGGGAGGGCAACATAGGTCTGTCTACCTGTGCGAAAAACTAAAGTCACATTTCAGTAAAAACAAGATCAATATACAGGTCAGGCACAAGGAAATACGGTAAGCCGTTTTCCATTGCCTGTTAAGAAGCAACTTATGATTGAATCCGCAATAACCATCAAGAACCGGACCGGTTTACACGCACGTGCTGCTGCCAAGTTCGTGGAAGTCACTTCCAGCTATGACAGCAATATAGAAATCAGTAACGGTGACAAGACTGTTGATGGCAAAAGTATTCTGTCGGTCATGATGCTTGCCGCATCACCCGGTAGCGAATTGACCCTCAAAATAGATGGTAATGATGAATCAGAAGTACTCGACGCCATCATTGCCCTGGTAAACAATAATTTCGGCGAGGAATAACCCGACAGGATCCTGCCGACCAGCTAATTCACACCGATGTAGTAAGTCGTGGATCAGCCGTATTTTATAACCTCCGGGTTATAATGAACCTTTAACGCAGTCAGGCTGAATCCATGCTCGATCCGAAGGAACAAAGCACCCAGATACAGGATCATCTCCACGAGCTCAGTACGGCTCTGGAAAGTGGTGCCTTTGTGCGTGTCCGGCGCATGCTCAACGCCCTGCCAGCGCCCACTATTGCCCACCTGCTGGAATCCTCTCCCCATACTGCCCGTGAAGTCCTGTGGCAACTGGTGGAAAAGGCCAATGAAGGTGAGGTTCTCAATTACCTGAATGAAGAAATCCAGGCCGATATTCTTGGCAAGCTGAGCCCGGAGGAAGTTGCCTCCCTGACCGAAGGCCTGGAGACTGATGATATTGCCGACATTCTCCAGCAATTGCCGGAGCAGGTGATCTACCAGGTATTGCTCGCCATGGACGAGCAGGACCGCAATCGCCTTGAAGCGGTGCTTTCCTACCCGGAAGACACGGCCGGTGGCCTGCTCAATACCGATACCATTACCGTACGACGCAGCCTTACCCTGGACGTGGTCCTGCGTTATCTGCGTCGCCACAACGAAATACCCCTGATGACCGACAACATCCTGGTCACCAGCCGCGACGATCACCTGGTCGGCATCCTGCCGCTGCGTACCCTGCTGGTCTCCGATCCGACGACGACTGTTGAAGACGTCATGGTGACTGATTACAACGCCATTCCCGTGGAAATGAGTGAGCAGGAAGTAGCGCAATTGTTTGAACGCATGGACCTGGTATCGGCACCTGTGATCAACGAAGAAGGCAAGTTACTCGGACGTATTACCATTGACGACGTGGTCGATGTCATTCGTGATGATGCTGAACATTCCCTGCTGGGTATGCACGGTCTGGACGAGGAAGAAGACACCTTTGCCCCGGTGCTTAAAACCAGCAGGCGTCGCGCTATCTGGCTCAGCATCAACCTGGTCAACGCCTTTATTGCCGCCACTGTCATCAGCCGTTTTTCCGAAACCATTGACCAGGTCGTAGCCCTGGCCATTCTCATGACCGTGGTGGCCAACATGGGCGGAGTGGCCGGTAACCAGACCCTGACCCTGGTTATTCGCAGCATGGCCATCGGCCAGATAGGCAAAAGCAACCAGCGCTGGCTGATGAATCGCGAACTTCAGGTCGCCATGGTCAATGGGTTCATTCTGGCTGCAGTGGCCGGTGGCGTAGCTACACTCTGGTTTTCCGATGTAAAACTGGGCGTGATTTTTGCCACCGCCATGGTGATTAACCTGTTCACAGCGGCACTGGCAGGTGCTTTTCTTCCCCTGTTTCTCAAATCACTGAAAATCGACCCGGCCCTCGCCGGCAGCATGGCCATGACCACAGTGACTGACGTGGTGGGCTTTCTCGCTTTTCTTGGCCTGGCCACCATCTTCTACTAATACGCACTGGCACTTCAGCATGAACGATAACGAGCAGCCTGGATTCGACCAGGAAGAACCCGTCAGCAAGACCCAGCGCAAGAAGGAAATGCTGGCACTCCAGGAGCTGGGTGAAAAACTCACCACGCTGCCTGCCAACCTGCTCGCCAAATGCCAGTTGCCTGCAGAACTTGAACAGGCCATTGAAGAATACAAGCGCATACCGGAGAAGCGTGGCGCCCGAAAACGCCAGTTGCAGTATATTGGCAGGGTGATGCGGGATATCGATCCGACGCCTATCCAACAGGTACTCGATGAACAGGGACAACAGGCCGAACTGGCCAAGCGGCATTTTCACCGCCTTGAAACAATACGCGACCAGTTAATCGCCGGTGACCAGGCCACACTCGATGAAATGATCAGGGAATATCCCGACCTGGAAATCCAGCACCTCAGGCAACTGATCAGGCAGGCAGGAAAAGAAGCAGCAAACAACAAGCCGCCAACCGCGGCACGCAAGTTGTTTGCGTATTTGAGGGAATTAACGGAGAAGCGTTAGGGCAAGGGACAGCTACGTAGGTCGGCATAAGCGAAGCGTTTGCCGACATGGAATCTTCCCTATGAGGTAAATCCCCACGTCGGGAAACGACGCTTCGCGTCTATCCCGACCTACAAAACCCGGAGTATTCGTTCTGGCCCAACGTATCGTCCCTTGTTCCTTGCTCCTTGTTCCTTGTCCCTCCCGGCGAAGCCGGGTTCAATCATCACTGATCGAAATGGAAGGCCCACCTGAAGCCGGTCCGGTCTCTGCCAGCTGCTGGGTCAGCTTGGAGGCAATTTCCAGGTAGATTTCCGCCACCTTGCCATCGGGATCTGAGACCACGGCAGGATGACCTTCATCACATTGCAGGCGAATATTCGCATCCAGCGGCAATTCTCCCAGCAGGGTGACGTCGTAATTCTCGGCAATGCGCTGTGCACCACCGTCACCAAAGATATGCTCACTGTAGCCGCAGTTGCTGCACACGTGAATACTCATGTTTTCGACAATGCCCAGGATCGGCACTTCCACCTTGCGGAACATCTCTATACCGCGCTTGGCATCCAGCAGGGCCACATCCTGGGGTGTGGTGACAATCACGGCGCCGGTGACCGGCACGCTTTGGGCCAGGCTGAGCTGGATATCACCGGTTCCCGGTGGCATATCCACGATCAGGAAGTCCAGTTCACCCCACTTGGTGTCATTGAGAATCTGGTTGAAGGCGCCCACCACCATGGGGCCACGCCATACCATGGCCTGGTTTTCATCGACCAGTAAACCCACGGAATTACACTTGATGCCATGGGCCTGGACCGGCAGCATCACCTTCCCGCCTTCAATTTCCGGCCGTGTGCCCGGTGCAATACCCAGCATCATGGGTTGGCTTGGGCCATAGATATCGGCATCGAACAGCCCGGTTTTATAGCCCTGCCTGGCCAGTGCCAATGCCAGGTTGACCGCAGTGGTGGATTTGCCAACCCCGCCCTTGCCCGAGGCAATGACGACAATATTCTTGACCTGGCTCAGGTTGGAATCGGGATTGGGGTGAATGGATTGTCCTGTACTCATGAATGCTTTCCGAAAGGGTTGAACAGAAAAAGTAAGATCAGGTGAATTAAAAAAGGGGGCATAGCCCCCTTTTCAAAACAGTCTAATGCAAATAAGGCGATTAGAGAAGGATGCCGCCGTAGTTCACGAAGAACGGGGCGAATACCAGGCTGAGAATCGCAGACAGTTTGATCAGGATGTTCAGTGACGGACCTGAAGTATCTTTCAGCGGATCGCCAACTGTGTCACCAACAACCGCAGCCTTGTGTTCTTCTGAACCCTTGCCACCCAGGTTGCCGGCTTCAATGTACTTCTTGGCATTGTCCCAGGCACCACCGGAGTTGGATGAGGCAATGGCCAGGACACCACCGGTGACCAGGGAGCCTGCCAGGATGCCAGCAACTGCCTGGACACCAAACAGGAAGCCAACGACCAGCGGCGTACCCATGATCAGGACACCCGGTGCGATCATTTCACGCAGGGCTGCCTTGGTGGAGATAGCCACACACTGACCGTACTGGGGACGACCCTGGCCTTCCATGATGCCCGGTATCTCCTTGAACTGGCGACGGACTTCTTCAATCATGTCATACGCAGCAGCGCCCACTGACTTCATGGTCATGGCGGAGAACAGGAATGGCAGTACCGCACCAATAAACAGGCTGGTAAAGACCACCGGATCCAGCAGGGTGATGTCATTGATCAGGCTGTAATTCGCGCCAAAGGCCGGATCCTCGCGTAACAGGTTCTGCGAGTGTGTCAGGAAGGCACCGAACAGGGCCAGTGACGTCAGGATAGCAGCACCAATGGCAAACCCTTTACCGATGGCAGCCGTGGTGTTACCGGCAGAGTCCAGGATGTCAGTACGACGGCGTACTTCCTTGTCCAGGCCAACCATTTCGGCAATACCACCGGCGTTATCTGCAACCGGACCGTAGGCGTCAATGGACAGGGCAACAACCAGTGTGCCGAGCATACCCAGGGAGGCAATGGCAATGCCGTACATGTCAGCCAGCTGCCAGGAGATGAAGATGCTCACGGCAATGGCCAGGTAGGGCAGCACTGTACTTTTGTAACCCAGGGCCAGGCCAAAAATGATGTTGGTCGCCGCACCTGTTTCACAGGATTTGGCAATATCTTTTACTGGCTGGTACTGGTCGGAGGTGTAGTACTCGGTCAGCAGGCCAACACCCAGGCCGGAAATCAGGCCGGACAGGAAGCACCAGTAAACGCCCATGGAGGTGTATTCGTTGTCATTGATAATGAAAGTGTCCGGAATCATGGCCGCAGTCACAAAATACATGGCGACAGCCATCAGGGCACTGGAAATCATCAGCAGTTTTTTCAGGGCCGGAGCAACCTGCTCTTCCGTGTGCACATTAACCAGTACCTTCGTCAGCAAGCTGATGGGAATACCCACTGCGGTAATCATGATCGGGTAGAGCATGCCGTTGATGTCACCGGCAAAGGCCAGGGCAGAAATCACCAGTGCAGCACAGGTACTTTCCGCACAGGAACCGAACAGGTCAGCACCCATACCGGCTACGTCACCGACGTTATCACCCACGTTGTCGGCAATAACGGCCGGGTTGCGGGGATCGTCTTCAGGAATGCCTTTTTCCACTTTACCGACAAGGTCAGCGCCTACGTCAGCCGCCTTGGTAAAGATACCGCCACCGACACGGGCGAACAGGGCAATGGAGGAACCGCCAAGACCGAAACCGGCAATGATTTCCATCAACACGTTGTTGGGAATGTCGGCCGGCAGGATAGCGCCCATCACCAGGTAGATAACGATCAGGCCCAGTGTGGCCAGGCCAACCAGGGAGAAGCCCATCACGGCACCGGAGTTCAGGGCAACACGGAAGGCATCACCGATGTTATTGCGGGCAGAAACCGTTGTACGCGCGTTACCCGCCGTGGCGACTTTCATGCCGATGTATCCGGAGACAATGGAAATCAAGGCACCAAAAAGGAAGGAGATGGCAGTGTAGATACCTTCACTGACGTTCTCGGTGTGATGATCATCAATCAGCAATGCGATAACAACGGCAAAAGCAATCATGAAGATGGACAGGACCTTGTATTCCTGTTTCAGGAAGGCCATGGCCCCTTCGGCAATGGCTCCGTGGATGGATTTCAGACGATCGCTGTCTTCTTTTTCCAATCCAAGGTCAATGGGGATATCGGTCACTTTTTTCATGTAGAAAAAAGCCACACCGATACCAAACAAGGACAACAGGATAATCAAGATAGTGGCGCCAGACATTCGGGTCTCTCCCTAAGCGTTTAGTAGTTATTTTGATTGTATTTGGTTGTGTAAAAAATCCGCGCACTTTACCACAATGATGGGCACAAACAAAGCAAATCGGGGTATTTCAGCAAGGGGCAGGGAGTGCCTGAATTCGGGGCATTCAGGGCATTTGCATGGTGGGATCAGCGGAGGTTTCGACCCGGGTTTTTGAACAGTTTCTTGAGGCGTTCAGCGGATTTGGCTTTGGATTCGGAGCCCTGCCTGGCGCTGGCAAAGCGCTGCTTCAGATCCCGGGCCTTGGCTTCGCGCCGCTCATGGCGGCGGGTATCACTGACAGCCTCGGGGCGGAATTCAACTATTTCCCCTTTCTCCCCTTTCTTGCCATCCCGGCTCACAGCTCAAACCGTGTTCAGGGCTGGGCCAACAGGGACTGGGCCTGGTTGCTGAGACTTTCGACTTCGTTGGCCAGTTCTTCCAGGCGGGCCGTATTGAGCTCGTCGTTCAACTCACCAGTGGTTTCATCAGCATTGTTGTACTTTTCTTCTTCTTCGGACAATGCCTGGTTCAGTTCTTCTGCTGCAGCGATGGCCTGGCGCAGGGTGGCGTTGGCCGCTTCGACATTCTCGGTTTCAGCTTCGTTGGCAGCGATCTGGGCGCGCAGGGCTTCAATACGCTCCTGTTGGGCAGCCACTATCCTGGCCTGCTCAGCAGCTCTCCTGGCAGCCAGTTCACGCTGTCTTTCCTCTTCCCGGCGGGCAGCTTCGGCAGCTTCACGTTGCCGTCTTTCTTCAGCCAGGCGCTCTTCCTCGGCACGACGGGCAGCAGCCTCGGCTTCTGCAATACGCCGGGCTTCGGCTTCCCGCTCGGCTTCCAGGCGCTGGCGTTCACGTTCTTCCGCCAGTCTGCGCTGTTGCTCAAGCACCTGCTCACGCTCGCTCTCGGCGCTGCTGGCGCCAGAGCTGCTGCTATCAGAACCCGGGGAATACACCGTTTGCGACGAATCCGTGCTACTGCACGAAGCCAGAAACAGGACTGCCACCAGTCCCAGAATCAATTCCCTGTAAGCTCGCATAAGTTTCACCTCGGTCAGTCTGCTGCCCCTGGTTCAGGAGGCCTGGTTACCCCGGCAGGCACACCACTCTGGCTGGTTGCTGCCAAATGTGGACACTGCCTCCAGAAAATCTCAAAAATACCCCGTAACATCCTGAATTAGCAACTATTAAGGGCCGGATCAGTATCAATATTTGCGCATGATAACGCATAATGATGAAATTAAGGAGTCTCAAGCGCCGGTTCCTGTGAGCCAGTACCCTAAATTTTATGAAAATCCTGGATGTTTTATTCAGCAGCCTGGTTTTGTGCATCTCCAGCCTGCCCCTGATTCTGCTCATACTGGCCTTGCAGCGAGCACCTGCCGTACCCGAAAACCGCCCCCTGGACCAGGCCCGGATCAATGAAATCCAGCAACTGTTGATTGACCATGATCCCCGCCAGCTGCTGGCCAGCGACTACCAGGAAGTGCGCCTGACAGAATCCGAGGTCAATGCCCTGGCCATTTATGTCAAAAACAGTAACCCGGTACTGGCCGAAGTCAATGTCAACACGGACCTGGTGGACAATGGCACCGATGTCCACCTGAGCATCCCGGTAGAAGTCATCGGCCTGCTCAGGTACGTCAACCTCACCATGCACTTCACCCAGGTCGAAGACGGACTGACACTGGATGCCATGAATGTGGGTGCCCTGGATATTCCCTCACCGGTGATGGCGCCGATACGGGCTGCCGTGCTCTCCCGACTCAGTGGCGACACCAATTTTCAGCTGGTTTCCTCTTTCCTGGATTCCATTCACATCCGGTCAATCAATGATGACCGTGTGGTCGTGGAACTGGACTGGCAGGAAGATAACCGGCGCCAGTTGCAGGACCAGGCCAGGCAGGTTTTTGTCAGTGCCCGTGAAGCACAGCGTCTGCTCTATTTCCATGACCGGCTTGTAGACACACTCGCAGAACTGCCTGGGGATGTCAGGTCTGTATCACTCAACGACTTACTCAGGCCCCTGTTCCTGTATGCCGGTATCAACAGTGATGGCGGTGCCAGTCCGGTGGCGGAAAACCGGGCAGTGTTCATTGTCCTGACCGCTTATCTCACGGACCTGGAACTGGAACAGTTCATAGGCGACGAAGTGACCATAGCGACACCAAGACAGGTCAAGGTGGTGATCGATTCCCGTGAAGACCTGCCACAGCATGTGGTCGGTTCAGCGGCTATTGCCGCATCTGCCGGTGTTGCCATGGCCGAGGTGCTTTCCATCTACAAGGAAGTACACGATTCCCGTTATCGCACGGGCTTCAGTTTCACCGATATTGCGGCCAACCAGGCCGGCACCATGCTGGGGCTGCTGGCCAGCCGCTCCGCGGCAGATGCAAGGCTGTTCCAGGATCGCATGGCAAACAGCCAGTCCGCCCTGGACTACCTGCCTGACGTGGGCACCTACGACGGCATGACCGAGGCCCAGTTCATGGAACAGTATGGCAGCCGGGAATCCGAGGCCTACCTTGAACGCCTGGCAGAGATCACCGACAGCATCGCTGCCCGCCCCTTTTTTGCCGGGTTTGGAAACTGATCATGCTTGATGATGCCGAGATAGCTGCCTTTCATGAACGCCTGGAACAACTGCGGGACGAGCTCACGGCACAGCATGAGTCTGGCAAGTCGTCTGCCGAAACCGTGGTCCTGGACCAGACCAAGGTCGGACGCCTGTCCCGCATGGATGCCCTGCAACAGCAGAACATGGCCCAGTCGACCATGCGCAATATCACCAGTCGCCTGCGTCTTGTGCACAAGGCGCTGGCCAGGATCACCAGCGGTGATTACGGCTACTGCGAAACCTGTGGCAACGATATTGAATACCGTCGCCAGGAAGTCCAGCCCGAAGCCTCTTGCTGTTTTGCTTGTCAAAGCAAGCAGGAGTATCATCCGCAGTCCTGAATTTTCAGGCCCCGGACATCCGGAAAAACCCGGCATTTCATGGCCCTTGAATAGTTAACCTGAAAACCATGACAAAGAAAAAAGGCTTCAACAGCACGGTGCTGCATTCCGACAGGGAAGGCAAACCCGAACACGGCGTACTGCACAAACCGGTACATCCGTCCGTCGCCTTTGCCTACGAGGATGCCAGGGAACTGGCCGAAGTCTTCCAGAACAAGCGCAAGGGATTTGCCTACGGTCGCCAGAACAACCCGACCGTCGAAGCCCTTGCCCAGAAAGTCACCAAGCTTGAACAGGGGCTGGCTACTGTCATCTTTGCTACCGGCATGGCCGGTATCGGTTCCACCCTGCTGGCCCTGTTGCGACAGGGGGACCATATCGTGTCCAGCGCCTTCCTGTTCGGGAACACCAACTCCCTGTTCCAGACCTTCCAGGAACTGGGCATCGAAGTGACCTTTGTGGATGCTACGGATGCGCAAAACGTGGCTGATGCCATTCAGGACAATACCCGCCTGGTATTCGTGGAAACCATTGCCAACCCGGTGACCCAGGTAGCTGACCTGGTCGGTATCGGGGAGCTGTGCGAAGCCAGAAACCTGGTGTATTTTGTCGACAACACCATGACCTCACCCTGGTTGTTCCTGCCAAAATCGGCCAAGGCCAGCCTGGTCACCAATTCACTGACCAAGGTGATCGGCGGACATGGCAATGCCCTGGCCGGCAGTGTGACGGACACCGGCCTGTATGACTGGACTACCTACCCGAATATCTACGAGAACTACAAGAGTCTTGACCCGAGCCAATGGGGAATCACCCAGATTCGCAAGAAGGGCCTGCGTGATTTTGGCGCCGCCCTGGCCCCGGAAGCAGCCCATCATATTTCAGTGGGCAGCGACACCCTGAGCCTGCGCCAGGACAAGGCCTGTGCCAACGCCCAGGCCATTGCCGAGTTCTGTGATGCCCATCCGAATGTGCGCAAGGTTTTTTACCCCGGGCTGCCGGGACATCCCCAGCATGAGCGGGCAAAATCCCTGTTTCGCCACTTCGGCGCCCTGCTCAGTATCGAACTGGCAGACAACATTGACTGCTTTGATTTTCTCAACAAGCTGGAACTCGTGCTGTCATCGAGCCATCTCGGCGACAACCGTACCCTGGCCATTCCTGTGGCACACACGATTTATTTCGAGATGGGCCCGGAGCGACGTGCATCCATGGGGGTTGCCGATTCCATGATTCGCCTGTCTGTGGGCATCGAGGATACCGAGGACCTGCTGGCCGATTTCGAACAGGCCCTGGCAGTCTGAGTTCGGCCGTGGCGATTTCCCTGTGCCACATTGATGATATTCCCGAAGGTGCTGCGCGCGGCTTTACCGTCAACCGGACCGGTGTTTTTGCCGTCAGGAAGCGCAATGAAATCTTTGTCTACCTGAATCGCTGTCCCCACCTGGGTATCCCCCTGGAATGGGAACCGGATGACTTCCTGGACAAGGAGGGTTTATATATCCGATGCTGCAATCACGGTGCTTTTTTCGAGCTGGAGTCCGGCAAATGCATCATGGGCCCGTGCATGGGAGACTCGTTGTGGGCGCTTGATTTCACCTTGGTCGACGACCACATCATGCTGGCTGAGGAAGCACTACCGGCACCTGTTTCACCAACCTGATCTCACGGGCACTCAGTTTAGCCTGCCACGCCATGACTTCCACACCCGCTGCTGCCGCCTGTACAAGCGTAGCGCTGTATTCCGGGTCAATGTCGGTAGCCGGTTCCACCCGCTCAATCCCTGAATGCTGTACACAAAAAAACAGCACCGCGCGCCCGCCCTGCTCCACGATGTGCATGAGCTCGCGCAGGTGCTTGGCACCCCGTGTAGACACGGCATCCGGGAACAGGCCAAGCCCCTTGCCCATACCCAGCGTGACATTTTTCACTTCCACGTAGCAGTCCTGGCCGGGATGCTTCGGGTGCTGCTGAAGCTGGAAATCAATACGGCTGTTTTCCTGGCCATATCTGACTTCCTGGTTGATGACTTCGTAGCCCGACAATGAGGGCACCAGCCCGCTTTCTATAGCCTCGCGGACCAGGTGATTGGCCCTGCCGGTATTGATACCGGCACGCTTTCTTCCTGCCACCTCGATCATTTCAAACGTATGGGGATACTTGCGGGTTTTGCTGTCAGATGTGGAATACCATATGCGGCTTCCCGGTGCATTACAGTGCAACATTGAGCCTGTATTGGGACAATGGATCGTCATGGTTTTGCCGTCCGGAAGTTCAATATCGGCAAGAAACCGCTTGTAACGACGAATGAGTTTTGCAGTCTGGAATGGGGGCTTGAATTTCACGATAGAATTTCTATTTGAGGGGCCCGCAGATGCCTGCTGACAAGGGGCCAAAAACTGTTTTTTTTATGGAACTGGGCCTGATAATCTGGTAGCGTAGCGTGCCTCGCAAATCAGCGAGCCTGTAGTAGCACTAAGAGTAGCATTAAGAGTTGCACTAAAAGTTGAATTAATTTTTCGTAAATTTCCCAAAGATTAGTTTTTGAGTTCAGGAATGGCAACCAGAAAATCACCAGCTAAAAGCAAAGCGAAAGCCAGGCCCAAGGTCAAGACCAAAGCGAAAGCCAAGGTAAAGGCAAAAGCCAAGGCTAAATCCAAGGCCAAGGCAGCACCTAAAACCAAGGCGAAAGCCAAGTCCAAGGTAAAAGCCAAGGCCAAGACAAAGGTTAAAGCCAAAACCAAGGCCAAGGTCAAGTCACGGGCAAAGACAAAAGCTGCACCCAAGACGAAAGCCAAGAAGGCAAAACCGAGCGCCAAGGCAACGTCCAAAGCCAAAAAGGCAAAGGCCAAAACAAAGGCCAAGCCGGCCCCCAAGACGACCAAGGCTAAAACCAAACAACCGAAATCAAAACCTAAAGCTAAAGCTGCTGCCAGATCCACGGCGCCAGCTGCAGTAACAGCACCGGAAGCACATATGCAGGCCAGAGGCTTCACTCCTTACAATATCAAACGTGGTGAGGAGTACATGAATGAAGCTCAGAAAGAGCATTTCAAAAGTATTTTGCGTAATTGGCGCAACGAACTGATGGAAGAGGTAGACCGCACCGTGCATCACATGCAGGATGAAGCGGCCAACCCGCCCGACCCCGCTGATCGCGCGACGCTGGAAGAAGAGTTCAGCATCGAGCTGCGTACCCGTGACCGGGAACGTCGCCTGATCAAGAAGATCGACAGCACCATTGAACTCATCGCCAATGATGATTATGGCTGGTGTGATTCCTGTGGTGTCGAAATCGGCATTCGTCGCCTGGAAGCCAGGCCCACTGCCAACAAGTGTATCGACTGCAAAACCCTCGACGAAATCAAGGAAAAGCAGCTCGGCGCCTGAGTCTGGATCCAGGCTACAAGCTACAGGGAAGGTATGACGTAAAGCACCAGGCTGAATCGTCAACCTTCCCTGAAACTCCGGTCACCCGATGACTGAACCCACGGCTCCTACAACACCCCAATCCCCATCCCCTGATTACATCGGGCGTTTTGCCCCCTCCCCCAGCGGACCACTACATATGGGCTCACTGGTGGCAGCCCTGGCGTCTTACTTGGATGCACGTAGCAATAACGGCACCTGGTTGATGCGCATGGAAGACCTTGATCCCCCCCGCGAGAGCCTTGAAGCGGCTGACCAGATTCTTTTTGCCCTGGATGCCCTTGGCCTGCATTGGGACGGCGCCGTGCTTTACCAGAGCCAGCGTTATGCTGCTTACCGGGAAGCCATTGGTACCTTGCGTAATCGTGACATGGTGTTCGCCTGTGACTGTACCCGGCAACAGGTAATGGAAAATGACGGCGTCTACCCGGGAACCTGCCGGCACAGGCAGCTTGAAGATGAAGAAGGTAGGGCACTGCGCTGCAGGGTTGCTGACAGCACGATAACGTTCGTGGATACCATCCAGGGCCGTCAGCAGCAGAACCTGGAACAGGAGGTCGGCGACTTTGTCATCAGGCGCAAGGATGCCCTGTTTGCCTACCAGCTGGCTGTCGTTGTCGATGACGGCTTTCAACAGGTCAATCACGTTGTCAGGGGCATTGACCTGCTCGATTCCACACCGCGCCAGATTTATCTCCAGCAATTACTCGGCCTGCCCCGGCCTGTTTACAGCCATATTCCGGTCATCGTGAATGCGGCAGGCCAGAAACTGAGCAAGCAGCATTTTGCGGCCCCGATTGATGCCAGGAAACCATCCTCCCTGTTGTTTGAGGCACTGTGCTACCTGCAACAGGCCCCTGAGCAGGGCCTGGTCGATGCCGATCCGGCCGACATCCTGGCCTGGGGATGTGCCCACTGGCAACCTGACAGGCTCCTTGGCCTGGAATCACTGCAGGAATCATTGCCGGCCTGATGTGCCCCGGACAGCGGCTGCATTTCACTTTTCGCAGCATCAACGCCGGGAGGCGCGCAGGATTCACCAGATTGCTGCAACGCATCATGAATTTACTACTGGAAAATCCCCTAATACGTAAAAATGGGTAGAAAAGAAACATAGTAAACTGTTACTTTTGCCTGTTATGATTAATTTTTATTAACAAAAAACAAGCAGCACCCAGTGAAATAACCCGAAACCAGCCTGATTCCTATGCATCATATCCTGATTGTAGAAGACGACAGCGACATTCGCAGAACACTGCGACGACTGCTCGAGCGTAATGGTTACGGCGTTACCGAGACAGCCAGTATTGAAGAAGCTGCTGTCCATGACCTGGATGCATTTTCCACCATCATTACCAACCTGCGCCTTCCCGGTACGCCAGGTACATTGCTGATCCGCATGACCCATACGCCCGTTCTGGTGCTCACCAGCTACGCCAGCATGCGCAACAGCAATGACTCCCTCCAGATTGACGCCGTTAATTACCTCTCACTCCCCATCGACCCGAATGAAGTCCTGGGCGCAATCAGCAATATCATCGACAACGATATCAATGAACTGAACAGGACCCGGAGCAATCCACGAGATTGTGAAAAACCGGTCTCCGGCATGGTGGGTCACTGCCCGGCCATGTGCGAGTTGTTCCGCCGAATTCGTAAAGTGGCACAAACCAACTCCTCGGTCCTGATCATGGGAGAATCCGGTACCGGCAAGGAACGGGTAGCACGGGCAGTTCATGAAGCCAGCGCTCGCAAGGATGCCTGGCTGATTGCCATCAATTGTGCGGCCATTCCCGAAAACCTCATTGAGTCCGAACTGTTCGGCCATGAAAAAGATGCTTTTCCGGGAGCCAACGAAACTCGAACCGGACTGGTCGAAAAAGCCAACAACGGTACCTTGTTTCTCGATGAAATCGGCGAATTGCCACTGGATGCCCAGGCCCGCCTTTTGCGCGTTTTGCAGGAACACGAGATTCGCAAGGTTGGCTCGGTACATTCTCAGAAAGTCGACGTCAGGTTGGTGGCAGCAACCCACAGGGATCTCAAACAACTGGTCAAGGAAGGCAAGTTTCGCGAGGACCTGTACTACCGCATCAACGTCATGCCACTGGAAATCCCCCCCCTGCGCAGTCGTGGCGCTGACATACTTGAACTGGCAGACATGAAGCTGGAGATATGTTGCAACCGTCTTGATGTGCCGCTCAAAAAGTTCAGTGCCGATGCCATCCAAGCTATTACCACCTATCCCTGGCCGGGCAATGTGCGAGAACTGGAAAATGCGATTGAGCGGGCTGTCATCATGTCAGAAGACGTGGATATTCCTATTGACCTGCTTGGCCTTGATGTTGAGTTGGTGAAAATCGATTCGATGGACAATCAGGCATCACCCCGGGCCGCTGATGCTCCAGCCCCGGTTGAGCAAAGCAACAAGGAGCTGTCCCTGAAAGATTACTTCCAGCGCTTCGTCCTGGAACACCAGGATCATCTCAATGAAACCGAACTGGCCAAGAAACTTGGCATCAGCCGAAAGTGCCTCTGGGAAAGGCGCCAGCGTTTCAACATTCCACGCAAGAAAAAGAAAGCCTGAAAAGAGTACCACCACTTTTCGTTATCACTCGAATACTATCCGTTACCCTTCTTCGCACATTGCTTAGCCGATAAGTTACATTTCTATACAGACAAACATTACCGTCACCTCAAAAAACAACAGCAACAGGTTAATACAGGCTTGTCTGGAGAAAAGTTTTAAATTGCTTTGGAAATGTCAGGAAAACTGCCTTATATTTGGCCTGCCTGTAACAAAAAAAATAAAGGCAGGCATAATTTGATTGCCGCTGAAATGTTTTTTAAACGTTTCACAAACACTGCACCGTGACCCCGGTGTATAAGAAGAACTGGCAAACAGCACTTAACCGGGGGGTAAACTGTGGGGAGTAAATTGTGCAGTCAAACTTTTACGGGAGAGCTATTCTCTTCTGCAGCCAGATAGGCTGAACTTTGCAGACAGGGACGCTGCAACAATAATAAAAATAATGAAACGCCTCTTTGACAGGGGAAGTGCTTTGCACTTCCCCTGTTTTATTACCAACCCCTGTTCATCTCGATTCGTACTTTTCTTTTTAGATTGTCCGCCTGCTATTGCGAGCTCTGTGAACCTGATTGCCTTTGTCATTCCCTGGTAAGGGTTCAGCCGGATAATGCCAGCTTGCTTAATAACAGGGAAAAGCTTAACAGCGCTTACCCGTCCAGCGACATCTGTGTAAAATGAATGCTTACCAGCAAGAGTACCCGCTTTGAGCAACAAACCAACTGCGACAGGTCATGACAACGACCCGGTGAATCCAGCCAGCCCAGGTGCCCCTGTTGTGCTGGAACCTGTCGTACTGGAGCGCAACCAGCATAATGTTTCCAGGAAAAATATCAGCTCCGGGTGCCTGCGCGTCCTATATACCCTCAATGATGCCGGTTACCAGGCCTTCATCGTCGGCGGTGCCGTACGTGACCTGCTGCTGGGCAAGCAGCCCAAGGATTTTGACGTCGCCACTGATGCCACTCCCGAACAGGTAAAGGCAGAGTTCAGGCAGGCACGGATTATCGGGCGCCGCTTTCGTATCGTGCATGTCACCATGGGCAGGGAGATCATAGAAGTCTCCACCTTCCGTGCCTCCAATACAGAGAGTGTTGAAATCCAGGGTGAGCGCCTGGCCCGCAGTGTCAGGCATATCGACTCTGCCCATTCCCAGAGCGGCATGATCCTGCGGGACAATGTCTACGGCACCCTGGAAGAAGATGTCGTGCGCCGCGACTTTACCGCCAACGCGCTGTACTACACGGTGAAAAAGTTTCGCATCCATGATTACGTCCAGGGCAAAACCGATATCGACAATCGCTGCCTGCGCATGATCGGTGATCCGGACCAGCGTTACCGGGAAGACCCCGTACGCATCCTGCGCGCCATCCGGCTATCGGCAAAACTTGAATTCATCATGGACCCCGCCACGGCTGAACCGATACAACCATTGGCCCACCTCCTGGAGTCCATTCCTGCCGCACGCCTGTTTGATGAAATACTCAAACTTTTTTTCACCGGCTACTCCGTTGAAAGTTACGAACTGCTGCGCAAGTACGACGTTTTCCAGTACCTGTTTCCCGCGACTGCTGACGCACTGCAGGATGGCAACCCGCACATGGAAGAACTGCTGCACAAGGCCTTTGAAAGTACCGACAATCGCATCAGGGACCTGAAAAGCGTGACACCGGCCTACCTGCTGGCAGCCATTCTCTGGCCGGCACTGGACCGTGAGTACAAAATCAACCTGAACCGGAAAATGCCTCCCATGGTGGCCATGCACCAGGCCGCCCAGACCGTTATCAGCGAGCAGGTCTCCCGCATCTCCATTCCCAAACGTTTCAGTATTCCCATGCGGGAAATCTGGGAGTTCCAGCTACGCCTGCCACGACGCAAGCGCGCCTGGACCCTGCTGAACAACAGGCGTTTTCGTGCTGCCTATGATTTTGTCCTGCTCAGGGAACAAGCCGGTGAAGACCTGGACGGACTGGGCGACTGGTGGACACAATTCCAGGCGGCAGACAGAAGTGAGCAGGATAAAATGATGTCCTCGATCCACGGCAACAGGCAACATTCAAAAAGCGGCAAACGCAGAGTAAAATCCCGTAGAAACAAACGGGGGCAGGATTCGAAAAGTTCGTGACAGGCTTGCCTGGTTTGTCAGGCAGACTGACCCGGGGTCGACTTTTTCACCAGTTTCAGCAGCAGCGGTAATACATTGGCACAAGACATCAACAAAACCAGCTCCATTCCCCGGTATATCGCTGTTGAAGGCCCGATAGGAGTCGGCAAGACCAGTCTCGCCAAACGCCTGGCCAAGAGCTTCAACTACGAGATCCTGCTGGAAAAAAGCGAGGACAATCCATTCCTCGAGCGTTTCTATCATGACCAGAAGCAAATGGCGCTGGCTACCCAGCTGTTTTTCCTGTTCCAGCGCGCCCAGCAAATACAGGACCTGCGCCAGGACGACATGTTTGAGCCGGTTCGTGTTGCTGACTTTTTGATGGAAAAAGACCGCCTGTTTGCACGCCAGAACCTGGATAATGATGAATTCGAACTCTACGAAAAGGTCTACGAACACCTGACCATTGATGCTCCGCATCCGGACCTGGTGATTTACCTGCAGGCCCCGGTAGATACCTTGCTGGAACGCATTCAAAAACGCGGCATAGCGGCAGAACAACTGATTGAGAAGGATTACCTGGAAAACCTGATCGATGCCTACACCCGGTTTTTTCACTATTACGATAAAAGCACCCTGTTGATGGTGAACAGTACTGAAATTGACCTGGTCAACAATGATGCCGATTATGAGCAGCTTCTGGACTACATCCTGACCACCCGCAAGGGCAGCCGTAATTACTTCAACCCCAAGCCTACTTTGCTCTGACACATTGCTTTAACTGCGCAATTTGACCATGATTGCTGCCCGGCAAGGCTGGACAGGCGCCGGTGCTTTCTGAAAACATACTGAAAAACAAAAACGGATCTTCACGCTCTTGAAAAACGTCACCGCCAATACACTGCAGAAACTCAAGGCAAACGGTGAAAAGTTTGCCTGCCTGACCTGTTATGACGCTCTTTTCGCCGGTTTGTATGGCGAAGCCGGGGTGGAAGTCATACTCGTGGGTGATTCACTGGGCATGGTCATCCAGGGGCATGACACGACCCTGCCTGTCACCATGGAGGATGTGATCTACCACATGCAGTGTGTCAAACGCGGCAGCAAGGGGTCATTACTGATTGCCGACCTGCCTTTCATGTCCTACGCCTCGGAAGCCCAGACCCTGGAAAATGCCGCGCGCCTGATGCGTGCCGGTGCCCAGATGGTCAAGCTGGAAGGTGGCGCCTGGATTGCCGAATCCACGCGTCTGCTTGCCGAGCGCGGAATTCCCGTGTGTTCCCATATGGGCCTGACACCACAATCAGTGAACCGTATTGGTGGTTTCCTGGTCCAGGGCCGTGATCCTGACCAGGCAGATGCCATGATCGAGGAAGCCCGCCTGCTGGAAGCCGCCGGTGCCAGTTGCCTGCTGCTTGAATCAGTGCCTGGCTCTCTGGCAAGCACCATTTCCAAGGCACTGACCATTCCGGTAATCGGCATTGGCGCCGGCCCTGATGTCGACGGCCAGATCATGGTGCTGCATGACCTGCTTGGCATATCCCCGATCACACCCAGGTTTGTCAGGAATTTCCTGGCCGATTCCAGTGACGGCATTCGCGGCGCCATCGCCGACTATGTCAGCGCCGTCAAGGCCGGCACCTTTCCTGGTCCCGAACACTCCTACCAGTAAGCCCGGTCCCCGGCCATGCAGATACATGAGACACGGGATGCCCTTGATAAGGCGCTGGCGCCACTGAGACAGGCTGGCCAACGTATTGGCCTTGTCCCGACCATGGGTAACCTGCACGCAGGCCACCTGGCCCTGGTTGAAGCGGCGAAAGCGGATTGCGATCATGTGCTGGCAACAATCTTTGTTAATCCGCTGCAGTTCGGCCCGGCCGAAGACCTGGATGCCTATCCGAAAACTCCCCGGGAAGATATTCAAAAATTGGAGCAAGCCGGCTGCCACAGCGTGTTCATCCCTGCTACCTCTGAAATGTACCCGACAGGGCTGGAAAACCAGACCCTGGTCACGGTACCAGGCCTGTCAGAACGCCATTGCGGTGCCAGCAGGCCCGGTCATTTTGCGGGCGTCTGTACCATCGTAAGCAAGTTGTTCAACATGACGCAGCCTGACAAGGCCTATTTCGGTGAAAAGGATTTCCAGCAGCTGCAGGTCATTCGCAAAATGGCAACAGACCTGTGTATGCCCCTTGAGGTGATCGGTGTTCCGATAGCCAGGAACGACAAGGGACTGGCATTGAGTTCACGCAATAGCTACCTCAGCGCCAGTGAACTGGAGAAAGCACCCGAATTGCAACGCCAGTTGCGCCAGGCTGCACAGGCCATTGCACAAGGAGCAACGAACTTTAACAACCTGCAAGAGGAAGCCACGGCAGCACTTAATAGTTCCGGCTTTGACACCGATTACTTCACTGTCTGCCATGCACAGACCCTGGAACCGGCCGAACCCGCAGACACCGACCTGGTCATTCTCGCCGCAGCCTGGCTCGGAAAAACCCGGCTCATCGACAATATCAGGATCAGACCCGACCCCTGAGCCGCTTTATTTATTATTTCCAGTACCCTAGTATTAGCCCCCTCTCCGCAAGGTAAATTCACCAAATCTTCAGGACTTTCATGCGAATAGGCATTCTTTCCAGAAACCGTAATCTGTATTCAACCCGCAGGCTTGTAGAAGCCGCTAAGGAACGGGGACATGAGGTGCGTGTTGTTGATGTACTCAAGTGTTACATGAACATCACGGCCAACGATCCTACCGTGTTTTACCAGCGCAATTCCTCGGTCGTCGAGGAACTCAATTTCGATGCCGTGATTCCCCGCATCGGTGCCAGTGTGACAGCCTATGGTTGTGCGGTATTAAGACAATTCGAGGTGGGGCATGTTTACTCCATCAACGAATCCATCGCCATCACCCGCTCAAGGGACAAACTGCGTGCACATCAGCTGCTTGCCCGCAAAGGTATTGGCCAGCCAGTCACCAGTTATGCCCACTCGGCGCGGGCCACTGACAAACTAATCGAATCCGTAGGCGGTGCTCCGCTGATCCTGAAGCTGACAGAAAGCACCCATGGCGACGGCGTCCTGCTGGCTGAAACCAAGAAAGCCGCAGAAGCACTGATCAATGCCTTCATGGGCATTGGCTCGGATTTCCTGGTCCAGGAATTTATCCGTGAGGCCGGTGGCTCCGACATTCGTTGTTTTGTGGTCGGCAAGAAAGTCATCGCGGCCATGCAGCGCAAGGCCGTGAAAGGTGAGTACCGCTCCAACCTGCATCGCGGTGGTACCGCCGAGGTCATCAAGCTGCGCCCGGAAGAGCGCACCCTGGCCATTCGTGCCGCCCAGGTGATGGGCCTGGATCTTGCCGGCGTGGACATCCTGCGTTCCTCCCACGGACCACTGGTCATTGAGGTCAACTCCTCACCCGGACTCGAAGGGATTGAAACGGCAACGGGTAAAAATGTTGCCGACAAGATCGTTGAGTACATTGAAAAAGATTCGGCCCTGGGTCCCAACAAGCCCAAGGGCAAGGGTTGAGCAATTACAGTAGCAAGAGAGCATCAATGGCATTTACAAAATTTCCCAAATTCAAAATCGGCGTTCTGGAAGTATGCGACCTGCCGGATCTTGGCATTGAAAAACTCCATGTCAGGGTAGATTCCGGTGCTGCCACCTCATCCCTGCACGTGGATAACATCGAGGAATTTAAAAAAGGGAACAGGAATTTTGTCAGTTTCGACCTGCATCCGGATATCTACAACATGGATGACATCGTCCGTGTTACCGCACCGGTGGATGGCAAAAAAAAGGTAAAAAGCTCTTCAGCCGACACCGAAAAACGCAGGGTCATCACCACGACGATCCGGCTTGGTGGACATGAATGGCCGATCAAACTCACGCTGACAGATCGCTCCGAGATGACCTACATGATGCTGATGGGCCGTGAGGCCATGGAGGGCAAGGTGATCGTGGACCCAGAATTTGAATACCTGCTCGATGTCGATGGGGAGGTCGAGGAAGAAGACATCCTGCCTGCAGACTTCGAGGAAGAATAACCGGCACTTGTGGCCTGGACAGGCTGCCAAGCGGCTATTTCATTGCCATAAAACCCGTTTGGTGGAGACTGGCAGCTGGCGACTGATTTTGGGATAATGCGGCCCGCTGGAAAACCCGGCAATACCCTGATTAATACCGAGGAAATCACTGTGCAATCCCTGATGTTGAAAGCCAAATTACACAAGGCCTGTGTCACCCATGCAGAGCTTGATTACGAAGGATCCTGTGCCATCGATGGCAATCTGCTGGACAGCGCAGGCATTCGTGAATTTGAGCAGATCCAGATTTACAATATCAGCAATGGAGAGCGCTTCACCACGTATGCGATACGTGCAGAAAATGCTTCCGGCATCATTTCAGTCAATGGTGCGGCTGCCCACAAGGCCGCTGTGGGGGACAGGGTCATCATTTGTGCCTATGGCAGCTATAGCGAAGCAGAGATACTGAATCATGCACCTAAACTGGT
>Ga0181583_10000828_pt1 | contig 22476 bp, 17 predicted proteins | sample 071ome_31_FD_132461 | JGI IMG/M metagenome (GOLD analysis project Ga0181583, IMG submission 132461) | Coastal salt marsh microbial communities from the Groves Creek Marsh, Skidaway Island, Georgia - 071405CT metaG (megahit assembly) | ecosystem: Environmental > Aquatic > Marine > Intertidal... | reverse complement strand
GGTCGGCCACAGTTTTGGCGGATTAATTGGTGCTTGGTATAGTGCCATTAATCCCAGCCAAGTTAAACACCTAGTTACTATTGCTACACCGTGGCAAGGCACACCTGTTGCTAGAATTTTTGGTTATTTTTTTAGAAACTCGAAAATGTTCCAAAACACTAGGCCAGGTGCTGATGTTTTAAATTTACTGCAATCTAAAAAGTTTAACGGTATGCATACTAACATTGTTTGTACTCGAGGTGGCAATCCTGTTGCCGGTATGGGCAGTCAAGCCAATGACGGCATGGTAAGTGTTAGTAGCCAAAGTGCTACACCGCCTCTATTCAAAAACAGCGAAAATTTCTTTATTGAGGCTGGACATAGCGGAATTTTGTTAAATAATACTGCAACAGAGTTATTAACTAAATGTATATTCGAGGAAAATTGTGAGCCAAAATCTCAATCTTAACAACACACTGGAAGAAGAACTACGACTAGAACTTTGTGATCAACTTAAACTTATACATGCTTTAAAAGCAGAAATAGATATGCTTAAAAGAAGTGTTGCGGAAGAACAAGATCAGAAATACAGAGCGTATGTGAAAATTTCAGATTTACAAAGACTTTTAAATAGCAAAGAGCTTTAAGCAGATCCTGAATCTGTAGTCGATCCAGTATTGTTTGGGTTGTACGGTGTTGCAGGTGTTGCACTGAAACCTAAAACACTATTTCTCATGTTTCTTAAATCTAATGCTTGTTGTTGCCAAGAAACATTTCTATCACCATAATCAGGTAAAGGTATATAATCAGGAGTTTGAAATAACTCTCCTTCGAATAATCTACGATAATAAAAGTCTGGCCTTTGTTGAGGTGTCGACCCGTTAACACTTGGGCCGTATGAAAATTCAAGCATTGCTTTTGGAACTTTTTGAAAATCGCCTGCGTTTGTAAGTGCTAATGCTTTACTACCTGCTAATCCAGTGTTGCCATCCGTTCCTTGGACTCCAATGTGCATAGCCATGCTGGTTAAAGCGGCTACTTGGTTATCGGATACTAAAAGTTCAGTGCCGTCAGGTTTGACTGGACTAATTAAAGATCTCACTTCTGTTGATGTTGCGGCAAAGTCTGCTCTAATCAATTGTATGTTTTGACTGTCTGTTAAATGTTCAGCATTTGTAAAGTCATTTATACTTATGCCAGACTGTTTATCCATATAAGTCACAATACCAACATTTTCTACTTTACTAACACCCATTAAGTCATAAGATTTTTTTATATCAGCAGGATCGGTATCTGCTGAGAGAGCATTTAACTTTTTAACTTTGTCCCTAAGAACTGCAACATCAGCATTGCTTGAACTAAGTCGTTCTCCTTGTGGACCTAGTGCGATCTGTTTTAAGTCTGCGTCTAAACCATTTAATCTTGTGGTTGAGCCTATTAATAATGCCTTATCTGGTGTAAGTGTAGCACTTCTAACTGCTGGTATAGAAGTTGCCAATGCTTTTGCTATGTTTGGAGATACTAACGATTTATTTAAATTTTTATTCTGTGCCCTAGTCCAATTACTGGGAACTTGCACTGCTGGATTATACATTGGATTATTAAACCCTTGGTAACTTACACCTTGCTGAAAACCGGATGGACTATTTAATGATGCTGGTATTGGATTACCGTTTGAGTCCGCTGTTCCTGATGATGCTACTGGTTGTCCGTTTGCGGCCGCTGGATTTGATGGTTGCGATCCTGGTGCACCACTTGTTCTTGGGTCGCCCATTGCATGGCCTCCCCATGGTTCAGCCGTCATAAATTCTGTTACAATACTTACAACTGATGGTGCTGTGCCATCTCTAACACCACCTGTTGGCAAAACATTATCACTATCTTTCTCGTACGGTATTTCTCCAACAGGTTGATCTAAAAATGTTCTTGTTAGCAAGCCGCCTATTGTTGTTGCATCTGATGCATCATTTGCACTTCCACCACCACTGTTCATTAAAACTTTACTGGCTTTTTCTACAATGTTTCCGCCACTTTCTATAACAACATCACCGCCTGCTTTTTCGCTGAGTTTATCATCGGTCTGTAAATTTATTGGTCCTGGTGTTTTTAAGTTTATAGCAGTTCCGGATTGCATGTTTGCTACACCTGCAGAATTTAAGTGTATATCGCCTGAGGCTGATGTTGCAAAGATACTTGCGGACGATGCAAATCTTGTTTCTAGTTGTGATTCAAATAAAAGATTGCCGCCAATGCCTGTAGGCGGTGAACCAAGTTCTGATGATCCAGCATATTCATCAGTGTAATCACCTGCCGCTTTCATAAGTATGTCTTGGCCTGCTTCAATGTTAATATTTTTATCTGCTCTCAGATTAAAATCGCCTTTTGTTCTAAAGTGTATGCCTGCTTCTGCATACAGATGTACAGCACCTTTTTGATCAAATTCTAACCAAACTTTACCGTTGTTAGTAATAAAGTACATGATATTTTCACTGTCATCCATTAAAATTTGATGGCCTTTTGCAGTTCTCAATCTAATGTTTCTACTTTGTAAACTGTCGTCCATTATAAATTGATGTCCGCCAGTTCTATAATTTGGTTTAATTGGATCTCTAGGACCGGGAGTTAATATACCAAATACTTCACTTGGAGATTCTCTTCTTGCACCACTAGTAGATACACCTCTTACGGTATCGTACATCAAACCTTGTTTAACAATACCTTCTGCTAATGTATGTGCAATAGGCCTTACAACATCATTAAATGTTTGTTGCGATGTTTTTTTGTTTCTTTCTAATGACGGTAGCAACTCACTGCCTACCTGGAATGTAGCACTGCCAGGCATGCCCGGTACCATATGATTATGTCTATCATGGAACAAACAACTTATGATAATAGGAAACTTCATGTTACCATCACCAAAGGCTACAAGCACATGTGTTCCTATATCTGGTGGTATCATCCACATACCATATGTTTGACTTGTTTGTTCAGGGTTTTCTAAATCTGCACCAACTGCTTGTGGGTCTGTTGTTCCAGCAAACGGTGAGCTCCAAATTGCTTCAAAGTATCCTGTTTTGGTTTGGCTGTCTTGAGATAATGCAGGAACAAATACTTGTAATCGTCCTGTTCTGCTAACATCCACAGTAGATATAACTTCGCCCATAAAAATTCCGTAGGTAGGATCTTTAAGTTCCTGTATTTTTTGCCTAGGATTCTTATTGCTCTGTTTATTTAAATTTGCGTTGTAACCCATATTACTCTTCTACTTGTGTTTGAGGTGGTGTTCTTTCTAACTGACTTAATCTGATAGGAGGCATTTTATTTAAATCCAGTTCCTGTCTAAATAATCCATTACTGAAACTGCTAACAACTTTTACTAGCCTATAACACCCACTCACAAAATAACTAGTTCCTTGTGGTTTCCAATAACCTGTATTTTCATCTTCGTCAGCAGTATTAAAATCAAACAGCCTTGGAGTCTGTAAATCAAATAGTATATAGTTCTCATCAATGTCATACACAGCATTATTAGGATTAGATTTTTTCTCTTTAACTGGACCAGCCAAATATCTAACAACTTCTGCACCTGTATTAGTTGGTCCTAAGTACCATGGATCACCTTTTATACCTAAATCTAATGTTACTAGAAAATCAGTTGCACCATGTGCTTGCATGAGATATCCAAATATTGTGTTTTTAGGACTACCATCAAATGTTGCACTTTCTGTTGGGTTGGTTACCATTCCCTGGAAGTTACTGCTTTGTACATTGTCTCCTGCTTCGTCTGGGTTAGGATTATTAACATCAAAACTATCACCGTCTTCCTGTGCTCTCGCAAAAGAACGACGAAGGTCTGCAACTTGCTGTCTTGCGCCTGCTAAAGACACTGCATTATCCATATTATCTCTTAAAGTTGCACCTGAAATTATATCTTCACTATATTGATAACCACTTGGCTCGTTTAAATAATCGCCACCATCGATTTGCTCGTAACTATCACTGGTTGTGTATTTTGCTTGTTGCTGTTGAGCATTATTAATTGCTTGATTAAATTGGCTATCTGCTAAAACTGTTGCTAATATTCGTGCGTTAGTTCCTGACCTATTTTCAAGTATATCAGCAACATCTGCTGAACTAAAACCTAATAATGACCCTAATGCTGTGATATCATCATCTCCTAGATTTTTCTTAATATCGTTTAATGCTTTTCTCTGTTCTTCTTCTTTTTTCTGGGAGGCTTGTTGATCAGCGGCTCGTTGCTCTTCTGGTGAAAGATTACTGGCCAGTGTTTGCGATTGCGTTGTGCTAAATTCGCCTACTGCTCCGCCCGCAGGCGCTAACAATAATGAATGTCCTGCATTATATTGTATCCTACAATCTGTAATTTGATCGTTCCTGCCAGAGTATATGTAGTGATATGATTTCATTATTGTTTCTCTCATACCATCAAATCTTTGCTGGGTTTCTTGTGCTGTTAAATTTCTATTTTCTTCTGGGTGAAATTGTATATGATCACCTGAAGGTCTATACACAGTTGGCTGATATGTTACTTTTTTAGCATAAGTATTACGCAATGGATCGTATCCTAAAAATTCCCAGCCTGCTTGTATCTTGTACCATTTGGTAAATGTTTTTCCTCTGTCAAGAATTTTTTCACCTTCTGTGTCGTCTGGGTTTTGTGTTCTAGTAAGTTCGTTAAAGAAATCATCATTCATACTTAAAATTGTTAAAAACACAGTATCTAATGTAACACCTTCTCTGAATGTTATTTGATCTCCTTCTACTTCAACATCTAATTCACCAATGTCTCTTACATTTAACAATCCAACTCCTAACTGATCTCTGTACTCTCCGGGTGTTAAATTTAACAATTCTGGATTCATTATTCTATTAACTGCTTCTGATCTTTTAGCATTATTAGTAACCAATCGTTCGTCTGCAATATAGTAACCCTCACCTCGAGCTGAACTTAATAAACCATCTAGATCAAAATCAATTTCATCTTTGATACTGTAAGTAGTGTTATGTGTTTCTCTATAATCTGATAAATGTTCTCTTAAAGCATCGATGTGTTCTGTTATTGTGCTACCAGTTGTAGTAATAGTTGCTGGCAGTCTAAAAAATACATCATTGTATGCTAGGCCATCTTCAGATACACATGAAACTTGATAACTACTACCTTTTTCATCTATCTCTAATTCTATGGTGCTTAAAATTAATCTATATCTAAATGGCCCTTGGATTGTTACAGGATAACCTGCACCGTCACCGGTATCGTCGTCACCTGGTGTATATCCTTTAAAATTTATTTCCAAAAATAAAGGAACATCGTTTGCAAAAGCAGGCGCACCTAATTGTACTTTTGCAGAAATTATTTGATCTAAAAATGTTGCGGCGCCTGGTTGTATGATTTCAAAATTTACTGTGGTAGTATGAGGCTTGCCGCCTTGGTCAGCAACATTAACAATTTCTATGTTGTCTATTTGATTACCTGTTGTGCTTGTTTGTGCAAGAATAACTGTTTGCTCTGGCGGTGCTATATACCAACCGTGCATGTATCCGCCTTTGGTTCCTCCACCAGGCAAATCAGATCTTGCATCTATACCTGATTGAAATGTTGGATCGTTTGCGTATTGTCCTAAATCTACAGTAGGTGGTATCATGTATAACCTTGCTGTGTATGCAACATTATCGAAGTAATCTAAAATATTATCATAGACTGTGCCCACATAAGGATCATGTGTTGCATTTTCCTGTTCTGGCTTAGGATCGTTTACCATGTTATCAACCTATAATAGTTTCTATAGTAGACATAGATGGTACTTTAATCTCAATTCCTTCTTTAAAATCTCTGAGGGGATCTTTGATAAGATCTGGGTTTCTAAGGGCAAAGACCCACCATAGTCTACTGTTGTCATATAAAGCATCTGCTAATAAATCTGGCCTTCCGGCATAACCTCTTTCAATTGTGTAGGTTTTGTCGTTGACTGTTCTTGGAATTTTTGGTAGGCTGTTTAAATCTAGGAATTGATCGAACACCCCAGCATTTTTTAAGAAACTGTCTCTTCTATGAAAATTAGCCATTAAATAAATCCGTCTTTATAACCCTTACCACTAGTAAACTTGTTAAGGTCAAATCTTTTTCTAAGTTTGTGTGGTGTGTAACTTGGTTGTAGTGTAATAGATATGTTTGATAAGGTTGGTACATAAGTTGTTTCTGTTTGGCCACCTGATGCTGTTTTTACAGGAACATAATCTATATCATCGCCCAATTGGTATTGATAATCTGTAACCACTACAGGTACTTTGTTAAACCCGTGATCTCCCATGTATTCAAATAACATAACAGGAGGAGGTGTACCGTACATTTCATTTATAACTGCTGAGTCACCAAAAAATGCTTTGGTAGCAACTCTGAGGAAATGGAATATGCCAAGCAAGTACCTTGCTTCTTCTACTGTGTTTGCTGTAAAGTCTGCAACCACTACTAATTGCGGTGGCTCAGAATGATTAAATGTTACATATGGATAGTTTGCGCCAGCAAATACTTGTGTATCGTATGTTGCTCTACCACTGACAAATATATTTGGTGTGTACTGCCAAACCAAACCGCCTGATTCAAATAGCGGTCTTAATAGATAATCTAATTCTGGCTGTTCAGCCTCACCGTTTGCAACTGTAGTCCCGGACCAAAAAGATGTACCTCTACCTTTAGGTCTTAACCTTGCTCTCCAATCTGTAGGCGTACTTAAATCTGCGGCGCCTTCCGATGACTCTATACTTGGAAATCCGGTTACAGCGGCTGTGTCAGAGGCAAGTTGTGATAGATCTGATTGTTGATATCTAGCCTTATCACTTAAAATGTTTGTATAACCTGTTGTTGTTCTAACATGATCTGGCATGGTTCTAGGCAGTATTCCGCCTTGGCCAGTTGGCAATCCTAGGACTGAACCCCATGAACCAGTGCTAGTATTAATAGTTTTTGTACCTAATTTATCTCTAATATATTGGTTAAAAACATTTTTTATATTTTGATCAGTACTTGCCATACTATCTCCTTTACATAACTATTTATCGGATTCATTAAAAGAAGTTTTAATTTTTAATTCTGGCTAAATATTACTTGACAATGCACAAAGACTGTGTATAATACTAACAATATAAATGAACTATAATTTTGAGGAGAGTTAATGGCACAGCCTAAAAAAGTTAATTATCTTAATAACAAAGATATCCTAAAAGAGATTCACAAGAGCAAAATGTCATACTGTTTTATCGAAGATGAAAAGTATGAAGGTTTTGACATCATAGTTGAAGATGTTAAAAAAATCAACAGAAATACACTAAAACAAGCAAAAGAAAACAAAGCATCTAGATTGCAGTCAGAGGCTTATCAAGCCGCTATGCTAACTCATGATAGAAAGGATTATAAAAACAAACCCAAACAAAAAGAGTTTGCTGTTGATCCTAAAAGCATAGACAATGATGATATAGTGTTTAGAGTTATGACTTACGAGCATATTCCAGACGAGGAAGGCCGTAAAAAGAACCCTAAGAACATTGCAGAAACCAAAGCAAAAGTAAATTTTCCTCCCTTTAAGCATTATGCATACAAAGGCGATGATCTAGTAGAGGTTGCTAGAAGTCATTGGCAGGGCAGTTTAAGCAACGGTGATTTCTGCGTTGATCATGGAACTATCACAAACAAATTAGGTACTATGTTTTTAAAACTTGTTGAACGATATTCTCATAGAGCAAACTGGCGTGGTTACACTTATGTTGACGAAATGCGTGGGCAAGCCTTAGTGCAATTAGCACAAATTGGTTTGCAATTTAATGAAGCAAAATCAGATAACCCATTTGCTTATTATACTGCCGCAGTAAACAATAGTTTTACTAGGGTGCTTAACATTGAGAAAAGGAATCAAACTATCAGAGATGATATCTTAATTGAGCAAGGACATTTACCAAGTTACGGAAGGCAGATTGCACACGAAGAGTCTCTTCGTGCAATGCGAGAAGCGGCCGAAAGTAGCGAATCCGAATCATTGGCAGATTAATTTATGGCTGAACTGTTTAAGACAGCGGCCTGCTTTACGGATATTCACTACGGATTAAAGCAGAACAGCCGCTTACATTTAGATGACTGTCATCGATATGTAGACTGGTTTATTGCAGAAGCAAAAGCAAGAAATGCAGAAACTTGTATATTTCTTGGTGACTGGCATCATCACAGAGCAAGTGTAAATGTTGCTACAATGAATGCCACTATTAAAGATCTCAAAAAACTCAACGATGCATTCGAAAAAGTTTACTTTATAACAGGTAATCACGACTTGTATTATAGAGATAAAAGAGAACTTAATAGCATCGAATATGCTCGAGACTTATCTAACTTTGTAATGATCGATGAACATTTTTTACAAGATGATGTAGCGATCATTCCATGGCTGGTTGGGAAAGAATATAAAAAAGTTGCCCAAATGAAATGCAAATATATGTTCGGGCATTTTGAGTTACCATACTTCAAAATGAATGCTATGGTAGAAATGCCTGACCATGATGGCATAAAAGCAGACATGTTAAGCGGACCAGAGTATGTGTTCAGTGGGCACTTTCACAAAAGACAATACAAAAACAACATTCACTATATTGGCAATGCTTTTCCACACAATTACGCAGATGTAGACGATAACGAGCGAGGTGCTATGTTCCTAACATGGGGCGAAGAACCTCAATATGTAAATTGGGATGACGCACCAAAATATCGTGTGTTTACACTTAAACAATTATTAGATGACCATGCAGAATTATTAGATCAATACACTTATGCTAGAGTAAAACTAGACATCAGCATCAGTTATGAAGAGGCCAATTTTGTTAGAGAAAAGTTTGCAGAACAATATAATGTTAGAGAACTTCAATTAATTCCTATTAAAGAGGAAGAAGAATATGAAGGCGGAGACATTATATTTGAAAGTGTCGATCAAATTGTTATACAGCAATTAGAAACTATCGAAAGTAATACTGTAAACAAACAAAAACTTATAGACATCTATAATGAAATTGAGATTCAGTAATGTTAAAAATTAAAAATGTAAGTGCAAAGAATTTTATGAGTGTTGGTAATAATACTCAAGCAGTTAATTTTGATAATTGCCAACTTACACTGGTTCTTGGTCATAACTTAGATATGGGTGGTGACGGTAGCAGAAATGGCACTGGTAAAACTACTATCATTAACGCACTCAGTTATGCACTATATGGCGAAGCACTAACAAACATCAGGCGTGATAACCTTATCAACAAAACAAATGGTAAGGGTATGATTACTACAGTTGATTTTGAAATTGAAGGCCGAGATTATCGCATCGAACGAGGTCGCAGACCAAATGTGTTAAGATTGCTAGTCAATGGTGAGGATGCGTTTACCGAAGAACAACAAGGTGATAGTCGTGAGACGCAAAAAGAAATTGAGAAAATTATAGGATTTCCTCACAACATGTTTAAGCATCTCATTGCTCTCAATACCTATACAGAACCTTTCCTCAGTATGAAGAACAATGATCAGCGAGATATGATTGAGCAGTTGTTAGGTATTACTGAACTTTCGCAAAAAGCAGAAGTATTAAAAGAAAGAATGAAGTCTACTCGAGAAAATCTTAAAGAAGAAGAAATTCGTATTAATGCTGTCGAAGAAAGTAACAAACGAATAGATAAAAATATTAAAGAAATTGAAAGTCGTAGTAAAGCATGGGAAGTACAAAAAACAAACAAACTCGGTGAGTTTAATAGTTTAATAGATACTCTAGAAGAAATTAATATTGATTCATAAATTAATAAACACAAACACAATACATTTGTTACAGAACAATCTACAAAGTTTACAATTTTAAATAATGAGCGTGAAGTTAACGATAGAAGTCTTGTAAGAAGTATCGAAAAACTATCTACATTAAAAGACAACTTACAAAAAGCAATAGAGGGTGTTTGTCCTGCATGTGAGCAAAGTACAGCACACTTAGATACACACGAAGCATACACACAAGAGTTGCGTGAAAAAATTGTGGAAGAAGAAGATTATAATGCCGGTTTGAAAAAAAGAGATAAAGAAATACAAGACGAGCAAGATGCATTGGGAGTAATAGGGGAAACAGTAGAAACATTTTATTCTAAACTAGAAGATGCTCTAGAACACCGACACAATTTAGAAACACTTAAAAATCAACTAGAAGAAAAAGCCAACGAAATAAATCCTTATCTGGAGCAAATAGAAGGTTTAAGAGACACAGGTATTCAAACTATAGATTTTGAAACTATAAACGAATTAACATACTTGCAAGAACATCAAGAGTTTTTATATAAACTACTCACAAGTAAAGACAGTTTTATCCGTAAAAAGATTATAGATCAGAACATAGCATACCTAAATCACAGGTTAGCACACTATTTAGACAAGTTAGGATTACCTCATGATGTTAAATTTGCGAGCGATTTAGGCGTCGAAATTACAGAGTACGGGCGTGACTTAGACTTTGATAACCTAAGTAGAGGTGAAAGAAATAGACTCATTTTAGGACTATCTTGGGCGTTTAGAGACATGTATGAGAGCTTAAATAGGCCTATGAATTTAATGTGTATAGATGAACTTATAGACAGCGGTATGGACTCAATGGGTGTAGAAAATGCACTTGCGGTGCTTAAAAAGATGAATCGAGAGCAAGGCAAGAACATTATGCTCATTTCTCACAAAGAAGAATTGATTGGGCGTGTAAATAATGTGTTAACAGTAGTTAAAGAAGGTGGCTTCACAAACTACAATACAGACACAGAATATTTAGATGCCTAGCGATTGGATACATAAAGATAATACAGTAAACGAATTACCAAAAGGATGCGAAGCATTCGTATATCTAATCACGAACAAAAAGAACGGCATGAAATATGTCGGTAAAAAACTAGCAAAATTCAAAACAACCAAACCTCCCTTAAAGGGCAAAAAGAATAAAAGACGAGGCACCAAAGAAAGTGACTGGCGCGAGTATTGGGGTAGTTCTGATCATTTAAAAGATGATGTTGAAAAGTATGGAGAGGATAATTTTATCCGTGAAATATTATACTTTTGCCCTAGTCGAGGTGTCGCCAGTTACTTAGAAGCCAAGGAACAATTCGATAGACAAGTACTGCTTTCAGACGATTATTATAATGGTATAATCAATGTGAGAGTAGGTGGTTCAAAAATACTCAAAGAAAGTTTATCAAACATATAACTAAGTACTGATTAAGGCACTTCTGGCACACCTGGCTAACATAGGCACACACATAGGTCCATACACCACCCCATCGAGGCACATAATATCGATTTCCTTGACAATCCGTTAAACACGGTGCGAGATTCTGGAATGTATGGCGGTACATGAGATACAAACACACGACAACAGTATTGAACGATTCAGGCTCTGAGAAAAAGCAACCTGAGAAATTGTGTAACTAAACTCTACAAGGTTATACAATTTTCCGTGGGACACCAGTGACGGTAGTGTATGAGGAGATAAGGCCCACCACTTCTTAATAGCACCCGAGTTAGAGATGGCGACAGTCATCATGATGACAACCATTTTTTTTCACCCGGCAACGGGTGAATTATGGCTCAAGTTTCATGATAACTTCTTTAATAAAAAAATATCTTGTAAGTGATTGAGTGAAGTGAAACGAAACGATAGAACGCAACAAGATAAGACACGAAGTGTCTAGATAGTGTGTTAGATGTTAAGTTATTCTGTTAGGAGTTAACCTGGTATTGAACCTTGTCCTAGAGGAACATTACTACTAGGTTTACCAGACTTTTGTTGATTTAATTTATTGATGACTTTGACAAAGCCTTCGCGATCTTTATAAGACATCATCCATGCTTCAGACCAAGACACAGAGCCCTCACTAAAAACTACCAGTTCAGTGATACTATTTCTGAGGGCGTCTTGATCGTTCTTGAGCTTCCCAATGTAAGCCGAAATTTCTTTAGGCTCTGCCCGTGCTAGGAAGCCATGGAAAAATTTACAGGATCAAAGTTTACTTTGCTACTGAATTTATGCGGTATGCCGTTGTTGTTTTTAACACAGTCTTCGAATTCGCACTCTAATTCCATTTCCAAATTAACGCCTTGATTATTAATTTCGCCAATTTGGTTTTCAATTGATTTTCCTATACTGCTGTCAGCATTATCTAAAAATTCTAAGATTTGCTGTCTATCTGTAACAACAATTTCGTTACCGTCGGGATCTTTTGCTGTGATGCTGGCAACACTGTCGGTTACTAGTTCAGTATTAAGCAGTGCAATTTCTTTGAAGTTTTGGTTAAACATTGCTAACCTTTCCATTTCATCAGGTATTTCTGCTAATGCTTGTAAACTTCTAGTGCTCTTAAAGTTAGTGATACCTGCTTTAATTGTGCTAGAATAGTTAAAAGGTTTAACTTCTATTGTTAAGCCATTTTCTTCTATTCGGTAATTACCGTCTACAGAGCCCATAGTTGCTAAAGCAGTGTCAACACTTGCGATTGCAGTGGTTTTGTTTGTGCATTTTGGACATTCTGCAGATACCTCAATGTCATCACCGTATGTTGCACCTTGTATTGCAATCAGCAAAATGTCGATATCGACACTTAACATCTTTCTTGCATTCTTAACATTAGGTACACAACTTTGAATAACTTGCGTTACTGCTTCGCCGTTAAGCAATGCATCTGGATTTCTCATGATAAGTTCATCTTTTGAAGTCATTGCAAAAATAGGTAATTCACCTGTTTCTGGCATTTCAACAATGTCAGGTGTGTATCCTTGCCCGCCGGAAGGAATTGATGTGAATAATTTTGGTGCTCTAAAATAAGCACTTAATGGATTTGCTTGTTTGTTTGCCATTATTAAAACTCCAGTTAATTAAGCAGATAAATAGTTATATTACAATAATCTGCATAAACTATTTATCAGAGTAAAAACATGCTTTAATGGAAAAGTGAATGGCTGAAGTTACTATCAATATGCCCGATGGCACACAAGCAACAGGAATCATACCTGAGTTTGCCCTCGAATCCACACAAGAGCAAATGCTTAAAATGTGGAAACAACTTAATCCTGAAGTTTTTAAAACCATAGAAAAAGAAGCCAAAGAAGCAACCAAGCAAGTAAAAGAGCAAATCAAAAATGAAAAAGCAAGTCAAAAAGAAGCAGACAAAGCCGGTCAAGAGCTGTTAAAAGCATTAGATGGCATAGAGGCTAAGTTTCAGTTAGATGCTGATGCATTAGACAGATACAATAAAAGATTGGCATTCACAGAAAAAGCACTTAACGGCATGTACACTGCTACAGTTGCAGTATCTACAGCACTAATTGGCATAGCCACTACTGCATTAACTGCTTTTTACAGAGGCTTTACTGATGTTGGTAACACACTCAATGAGTTAACTGATGTCGGTGTAGGCATGCAGGATGTTGCTGGCTCTGGTAGAGTTGCTACACAAGTTCTTGCTGGTTTATCTGCACAAGGTTTAAATGCCGCAAAAACAATGGAAGGCATGGCAACTATTTTTGCTTCTCAAGGTTATAAAGCAACAGAACAATTAGTTGCAGGATTTTTAGACGCAACAGAAAGCGGTGCGGCTTTAGGCATGAGCATAGAGCAAGCAACTGGCATGTATGCAGAAGAATTAAAAGCAAGGCAACAGATTGGTGCCTTAGATACTCAAACTGCCGCAGGCAGATCAAAACTTAATCAACAAGTTCAGACTTCTATAACTAGACAAACAAGTTATGCAAGAGCATTAGGTGTTAGCAGAGATGTACTAGCCGATTTTGCACAAAGTCTTATGACACAAACACCAGTTCTAACTGCAACATTGCTTAGATTTGGTAATGATGTACGAGGTTCAGTTACAGCAGGTATTATGGACTTTGCTAGTGCTATGCGTGGTTTAGGTGGTGAAGAAGGTGGACAAATAGCGGCCGCATTCACAGAAGCGGCATCCATGGGTGCTTTAGGTTTCAGTGATGCAATGGTTGGCTATGTGAGAGCAGTACCGAGTCTTGCAGGACCAATGAACGATTATATTAATGCAGTTCAAAGAGGTACACTAAGTCAAGACCAAGCAAATGAGATGGCACAATCTATTACAACAAACTTAGGTAATTTAAGTGCCGCAGAAAAGAACAGAGTATTTGCACTTGCAAGGGCTGGAGATCAACAAGCACAAAGTATGGCTAAAGCCATATCTCAATTTGAACAAACTGAAAGCAAGTTAAAAGAAATTAACAAAGGCTTCACAATGGAAGGAGTTCAAAAAGGTAGTAACTTACTACAGACCATGCTCAAACAATTAATTGGTATGTTCGATGCATTAAAATACTCATTCTTTACAGGTGTAGGCCAATCACAAGATTTAACAAAGGCTTTTGAGAATGCTAAGAAAATAATCACAGAAGCAATTGGAAAAGTATTCGGAGTAGGCGGTTCTGTCGGCGATGTAAACAATTCTATGCAAGACATCGGTAAAACCATAGCAGATAAACTGCCTAAGTTTATAGAAATGCTTGCAACAGGCATTGCGACATTTATAGAAAATATTCCTTCATACATAGAAACCATCAAAGGTGCTGTAAGCGGTTTAATGACTTTCTTAAAAGTTACAGGATTTTTAATAAAAGCATTTACAGCATTAGCCGCTATAGTTTTAGTAACAAAAGGATTTCATGCTCTTGTTGGCGGCTTAGGTGCAGTTAAAAACGGATTATCAGGATTTGCCGGCGGATTAAAAGATGCTGTCAAAGGAGGACTAAAAGGCCTCTTTGGTAAAGACGGACCCATAAATAAAATTGGCGGCGGAGGCAAAGCAGTTGGTGCCGCAACAGGTGACGGCGTAGGTATTCCAGGCGGTGCAAAATCCGGAGGAATACTCAAGAAGATTGCAGATGCAGTTGCTAAATTTGGAGATAACAAAGTAGTAAAAGGTGCGGCCACAATCGCATTATTAGGTACTGCTGTATTAGCGGCATCATATGGCTTTGCTAAATTTGGTGATGTATCGTGGAGCGGCTTCTTTAAAGGCGTTGCAGGATTAGGTGCATTGGCAGTTGTAGCCAAATTGATGGCTAAAGGGTCTAAAGACATGATGATGGGCGCCGCGGCTATAGCAATACTTGGTGTTGCACTAATACCAGCCGCAGTTGGTTTTAGACTATTCGGTGATGTAAAATGGGAAGCCATTGCTGTAGGTGCAACAGGATTGTTAGCATTAGGCGCAGTAGGATTGGTATTAGGCAAGGCGTTGTCAGGCTTAATTCAAGGCTCCATAGCAATAGGATTATTAGGTGTAGCATTAATACCATTTGCATTCTCATTGAACTTAATGAAAGATTTTGGCTGGGATAACTTTACAGCATTTGCCGCAAGTTTAGGTGTATTATCAGTAGCCGCAATAGGATTAGGATTTGCATTACCATTTATTGCGGCAGGAGCGGCCGCAATAACATTATTAGGATTAGCATTAATTCCGTTTGCATTTGCAATGAAAATGGCAGGCGAAGCCATGCCATATTTAATGACGGGGCTAAGTTTTATAAATATGGTCGACACAGGAGCATGGTTAGAACTAGGCACAGCAATGTTAGCATTTGGTGCCGCAGTAGGTATTGTGGCATTAACAAGTCCTCTATTAATAGTGTTTGCAGGAGCAGTAGCATTACTTGGGTTAGCAATGACACCATTGGCCGCAGGGTTAGATATTGTAGCGGCATCATTACCTGCATTTACTGATGCATTATTTGAATTAACATTTATAGATTATACATCCCTTCTAGGATTAGCAGGTTCGTTTGCTGTATTAGGTGCAGGATTTGCAGTGTTAGCATTAGGGCTACTACCTATAATGGCACTGAATCCAACAAAAGATACTTTTGCATTCTTAGAAGATATGTCAAACGGTTTAAAAACATTGAGCGGATTACCATTAAAAGAAATAGCATTAGTAGGTCCGGCATTGTTAAGTTTAGCGGCCGGTCTTGCAGGACTAAGTGCAGGAAACTTAATTAGTAATGTATTAGATGGTTTAGGCTCTTTGTTTGGTGGTAAGTCACCGTTTGAAAAACTTGCTGAAATAGGAAAAGTAGCACCAGACATTAACAAAATGGTTGACAGTCTAAAACAGATGCCAGATGCTGTAGGTAAGTTTAATGAAGCGGCGGGCAATATAGACGGACAAAAAATTAAAGATCAGTGGACTATTGCTAGTGACGGTATTTGGTTAATGGTAACCGCTGTTGACAATTTAAGCAGTGCATTAGACATGTTAACACCTGAACAATTAAAAGTATTATCAGGTAGCGGACAAACAATGGCTACTGCACAAAAACAAGATGCCCCAGAAAAAACTTTTGGCGAAACATTTAAAGAAGCAAGATCAATACAAGGTGGTGCAGGCGGAGTATTTGAATATAACGGAAAAGATTATCAAACTAACATTGTAGGTGAAGCCTATGTTAAAGATCCTAGTAGAGTAACACTGCCCACAGCACCAACAGCACCGGTACAACCGCAATTAGTAGCCGCTACAGATACAGGCGGTAGTGTTGCAGATCCGGCAACCGGTACGACACAAGCAGTTTCACCAGATAAAGGTTCACAATCTAGCGTGGAACTATTAACCGCTCTGCTAAATGAAACTAAAGCACAAAATAAACTGCTCAAACGACAAGTACAAGGTACGCAAGATATTGCAAGCCAGGTATAATTCAATTCTTACTTATTTGGTTGACATAATACGATAAATAGTGTAATATATGTAGACACTAGGAAAATTATGAGTTGGCGAAAACATTTTACACCATTTGATAATTCGGGTTTACCTTTAAACATTCAACCACAGAATGTAGAAGGAGGACCCGGTGCGGCATCTAGCAGATATGCTAGTTGGTTACCAGAAGTATATGCAGGAAGTCCTAACAGACTTATGCGTTATATTCAATACGATCAAATGGATAATGATTTAGAAATTAATGCCGCTCTAGATACTATCGCTGAATTCGGTACGCAAGAAGATGAATATACAGGCTTACCTTTTACAGTAGAATATGATTCACAGCCTAGTGATACAGAAAGTAGAATACTTGTACAAACACTTAAAAACTGGTGTAGACTTAATAAGATGCACAAAAGAGCATTTAAAATGTTCCGCAGTGTTTGTAAGTATGGCGATCAATTCTTTATTAGAGATCCAGAAACATACGAATTATATTGGGTCGATCCAGCAAACATAGAAAAGGTTATTGTTAACGAAAGTGAAGGTAAGAAAATTGAAACTTACTTTATTAAAAACTTAGAACCTAATTTTGCTGAATTAGTAGCAACAGATGTTGCACCATTACATGCAAGACCATACGGTGCAGGACAAGGCTTAACAGGCATAATGAGTCCTGTCGCAACACAAACAGGTAATTACTTAACTGGTGCTATAGACGGTGCTGATCAAGGCACACCTGTAGATGCTAAACATGTTGTGCATGTTAGTTTAACAGAAGGCATGGACCATGCATGGCCTTTCGGGGTTAGCATACTTGAACCAATCTTTAAAGTATTCAAGCAAAAAGAATTATTAGAAGACTCTATTATTATATATAGAGTACACAGAGCACCAGAAAGAAGAGTGTTCTTTATTGATGTAGGTAATATGCCTCCTCACAAAGCAAGACAATACTTAGAACAAGTTAAGTACGAAGTACAACAAAAAAGAGTACCTAACAAAAAAGCAGACGGTTCAAGTGTTGTAGACGCCGCTTATAATCCAATGAGTATGCTTGAAGACTACTTCTTTGCACAAACAGCAGATGGTAGAGGTTCAAAAGTTGATACATTACCAGGCGGTGAGAACTTAGGTCAAATAGATGACTTGAGATACTTTAATAACAAACTGTTAAGAGGTTTGCGTATTCCAGCAAGTTATTTGCCAACAGGTCCAGATGATGGTTCTGCACAATACAACGACGGTAAAGTAGGTATTGCATACATTCAAGAATATAGATTTGCAAGATATGTAGAAAGACTGCAAAAACAAGTACAAGAAGATTTAGATCACGAATTTAAAATGTATCTCAAAAAGAAAGGTGTTGACATTGACAGCAGTACATTTAAACTGCATTTTACACCACCTATGAACTTTAGCAGTTACAGAGATTTAAGTTTAGACAACGAACGAGCACAGTTGTTTGCACAGTTAGCACAGATTCCATATTTAAGTAATCAGTTTAAACTGCAAAAATACTTAGGATTAAGCGAAGACGAAATCAAAGCAAACGAAAAATTCTGGCGTGAAGAAAACAACTATCAGAAGTTTATTGACGACAGCGAAAACTTAAATCTTAAAAACATCGGTGTGAGAGCAATGCCTAACGAGCAAGTAGATCCTGAAGCAGACGCAGATCTAAGCGGATTAGATCCTAACGCAGAAGGTACTGATCAGATAAATACTGATGTGGGCGGAGTAACACCGCCACCAGAAGGGCAAGTATAATGAGATTAAACGAATTTTACAATCCGGAATTTGATGAGTTTGTTGAACGACAAACGGGCGACACACGAAAAGCAAAACTTACCTTAGAACAGATAAATAAACTTCGTAAGTACAGAGAAGTTAAAAAAGCAGAAGACATAGAACACAAAAAATTTGTCAAAGTAATGTATAACACAGCAGGCGCAGAAGCACCGACATTGTAAAAGATTATACATACACACTCCGAAATGGCCGTCTAAGTGGTCATTTTGCGTCAAAATCACACCATTTTAAACAAAAAAACATCAGTTTACACTAAGTAACAATAGCCGTACATATACGAGACCGTATCTGTGCGTAATTAGATTCTTATTTAAGGAGGCCACAATGTCAGAATCAAGAAGTAGATTAGAAGAAATTCTTGAACTTCTCCTTGCTGAAGAGAATGAAAAAGCAGAAGAAATGCTACACGAATATGTTGTTGCTAAAGCAAGAGCAGAATACGAAAGCATTTTAGACGAAGATTCATCTGATGAAGAGGAAGTTGAAGAATCCACAGAACAAGAAGACGAAGCAGTTGAAGAATCTGAGGAATCAGAAGAAGAAGATGCTGTTGAAGAGTCAGAAGAAGCATTTGAACAAGATGCTGTTGACGAAGTAATTGATCAAAGCAATGACTTTGAAGACGACATTCTTGCTGACGAAGAAGAGATCGAAGATGACGAAATGGGTGAAGAAGAAGGCGAATTAGACGGCGATATCGAAGATAAAGTCGACGAGCTTGAATCAGAACTTGACGATCTCAAAGCAGAATTTGAAAAACTTTTAGCAGATGAAGATGGCGATGATGCTGAAGACGCTGAAATGGATGCCGGTGATGAAGAAATGGGCGACATGGAAGACGAACTTGATCTTGAATCTGTTGAATATGATTTAGACGAAGAAGCAGACGAAGTTGACGAAGAAGTTGTTGAAGAAGCAACTAAACTTCAAGATAAAGTTGCAGATCCTAAAGCAGGTGAAGCAGATGCTTCTAACGGCAGTTCACCATTCACTAAAAAGCCAGCACCAACAACAGTTAAAGGTGCAGGTCAGCCTGTAAAAGCAAAAGATGGCAGTGATGGCGATGCTGGTGCTAACAAAGCAAAAGATCACACACCTACAGACAACATTGATGTTGAACCTAAAAAGGCTTAATTGTCCTTTTTACTTGTAGGAGTAACAAACTATGATGGCTAGAAAACTTTACGAATACATGAGCCCGGAGCAATCCAGGGTAGAAATCATGGAGTCGCAAGACGGAAAAGATCTTTTTATGGCAGGTCTTTTCATCCAGGGTGAAGTCAAAAACCAAAACGGTAGAGTTTATCCAAAAGATGAAATTGCTAAAGCAGTAGAAAGTGTAAAGCAAAGGCTATCAAAAGGTGAAACTGTAATGGGTGAATTAGATCATCCAGAAGAATTACAGATTAATTTAGACCGTGTATCTCACATTATTACTGATATGTACTGTGAAGATTCAAACGGATTAGGAAAACTTAAAATTATAGATACGCCGATGGGTAATATTGCGAGAGCATTATTAAAAGCAGGCGCGAAACTGGGCGTTTCAAGTAGAGGAAGCGGTAATGTTAACGAATCAGGCAAAGTTTCTGATTTTGATATCGTTACAGTGGACATTGTGGCCCAGCCCAGTGCACCTGATGCATACCCAAAGACAATCTATGAAAGTTTATTTAACATGCGAGGCGGTGCTATGTTACATAGCATTGCTGAAGCAGTGACACACGAAAAAAGTGCAGAAAAACATTTGATGAGGGAAATCACTCGTCTCATCAATGAACTCAAACTATAGAGAGTAGGAGACTACTATGGCAGTGACATTTAATGACTTACTTGAAGGTGCAGATTTAACTGAAGAAGTTAAGACTAGCCTACAAGAAGCATGGGAACAAAAAATCTCAGAAGCAAGAGATGAGTTGACTGCTGAATTAAGGGAAGAGTTTGCTCAAAGATATGAGCATGACAAATCTACAATCGTTGAAGCCGTGGATACATGGTTCACCGAGCAACTTAAAGCAGAAATCGCAACTATTGCAGAAGAGAAAGACAACCTAGCAATCGATAGAGTCAAATATCACAAGTCCATTAGTGAACATGCAAAACTACTTGATAAATTTGTAACTGAAATGGTTGCAAAAGAAGTTAAAGAGCTTCGTGCTGATAGATCAAGAGTTAGTGAGCATGTTGCAAAATTAGATGATTTTGTAACAGAATCACTTGCTGGCGAACTAGCAGAATTCCATGAAGACAAAAAATCATTAGTAGAGCAAAAAGTCAAAATGGTTAAAGAAGGCAAAAAGCAACTTGCTGAAGCCAAAAAAGATTTCATCTCTAAAGCCGCTAATAAGGTCGAAGGCGTTATTAACAAGGTTATTAGTGAAGAAGTTAAATCTTTCCGTAATGATATCACAAAGGCTCGTGAGAACGACTTTGGTCGTAGAATTTTTGAAGCCTTTGCAAGCGAATATGGTACTAGTTACTTAAACGAAAGCAAAGAAATCAAAACAATACAGAAAACACTAGCCGAAATGGAAACTAAACTTGCTGAAGCAAACGAAAAGATTGCTGAAAGTGAGGATTCAGTTAAATTAACTGAATCAAAGTTAAGAGTCGCTAACGATCGATTCGAAAGAAAAGAAAAGTTAAACGAACTTTTAGCACCATTAGGCAAAGAGAAGAAAGAAATTATGTCAGACTTACTTGAAAGTGTGAAAACTGAAAACCTTGAAAAGGCTTTTAACAAGTATATTTCAAGTGTATTAGAAGGTGAAGCACCAAGAGTGAAGAAGACATTGTCAGAATCAGTTGTGAAGAAAGAGCACACTGGTGATAAGAAGGCAACTGCATCCGCAGAAGCCAATGACAAAGCGGATGATATTGTTGAAATAGATATGATCCGTAAATTAGCCGGACTTTCAAAATAAAGGAGCAAAGAAATGGCAGAATTATTTGAAAGCAACTGGTCCGCAACTAAAGACGCCTTGTTAGAAGGTCTTTCTGGTAACAGAAAATCTTCTTTGGATGTGGTCCTCGAAAATACAAAAAGACATTTGTCAGAGGCCGCAACAGCAGGTGCCACAGGTGCAGGTTCAGTAGCAACATTAAACAAAGTAATGTTACCTTTAATCCGCAGGGTTATGCCTTCGGTTATTGCTAACGAATTAGTAGGTGTTCAACCTATGACTGGCCCAGTAGGGCAAATCCACACACTAAGAGTCCGTTATGCGGAAACAGGTGGTGGCGCGACAGCAGGTGACGAGGCATTAAGTCCTTTCAAACTTGCAAACACATACGCCGGTTCTCCAGATGCAACAGCATCTGCTGAGGGTACACCAGGTAGAAAAATGAGCATTCAAATCTTGAAAGAAACAGTTGAAGCCAAAACAAGAAGGTTATCAGCTCGTTGGACTTTTGAGGCTGCTCAAGACGCTGAAGCAATGCATGGCGTTGATGTAGAAGCAGAAATCATGCAAGCTCTTGCACAAGAGATCGTTGTTGAAATCGACCAAGAAATTATTGGTTCTTTAAGAACACTCGCAGGTGCTGGTACAACTTTAGACTTTAACAGTTTAAGTTCTGCTTACACTCCAACTTATGTTGGTGACAGACATGCGTTATTAGCAATCGAGATCAACAGAGCGGCTAACAGAATCGCGGCTAGAACAAGACGCGGCGCTGGTAACTATATCGTTGTTTCTCCAGAAGCATTGACAATCCTACAAAGTGCGTCAACTTCAACTTTTGCTAGAACAACTGAAGGTTCTTTCGAAGCACCTACAAACACTAAGTTTGTTGGTACTTTAAACGGAACAATCAGAGTTTTCGCTGACAACTATGCGGCTGACGGTACTAAAGTACTTGTTGGTTACAAAGGTTCAAGCGAAACTGATGCACCAGCATTCT